>Ga0256405_10002795_pt1 | contig 38189 bp, 57 predicted proteins | sample RumenRJG_02DNA_FD_189096 | JGI IMG/M metagenome (GOLD analysis project Ga0256405, IMG submission 189096) | Bovine rumen microbial communities from Lethbridge, Alberta, Canada - RJG_02 | ecosystem: Host-associated > Mammals > Digestive system > Stomach > Rumen | place: Canada: Alberta...
ACCTATTACACCATAGCCAAGGCACCATAACCCACAGAAAATCCCTATATATAGCATGAATTTTCTGTACTCTCCTGCTTCCTTTTCTTTCTTATAGAAACTTACACCAATATTAAAAGCAGTTGCAGATAAAAATATTAAACTTAAACTAAGGATTATTCCTATTGCTTCCATTTTCTTTCCTTGTTAGTCAAAAAAATACTTTTAATATTATATATCACCAATATAAAAACGACCATATGAAGTTTTATATTTCTTCATATGGTCGCTATAGTTTTTAAATATTATTTTGTAGTATTTACTGTACCCATAAATACAGGTGCACCTGTTTCATTATCAATTATTGCAAATGCATATGGTCTGTCAAGGTTTACATATAAAACAGGGGCAGGGGCAGCTGCCATTTCTTTCATCATAACAACTGTTGCAGCAGCAGCCTGTGTTCCATCTTCGTTAATATCAATCTTTGTCTTATGAATTACTCTGCCAACATAAAACTGATGAGCATCTGGATCTGCTACCATATCATCAAACTGAGCAAGTTCTGAATCAAAAGCATCTGTCATACCTAAATCTATAAGTGTCTTATTTAGGTCATTTTCATATTCAAAGCTAATCTTTGGCATAATAGTTTGAACATCTGTATACTGTGCACTGTTATAAAGTTCCATATAATCGGCACCTGTAAAGTTACCTACAAAATCAGCAATATTTACATCTTCATCCTTTGGAAGGATAGCCATAAAGCTAAATTTATCTCCCTCATATGGCTTGATAAATCCTGTTGCACTAGAGTTTTCAAGGTATATTCCTTCTGTGCTGGACATCATAGTAGCCTCTTCTTCACCGTTTATGCCGTTAAATGTGCCATTTTCATTGACTCTGCCTTCTTCATATGCTTCTTCCCAGCTTCCGTCAAATGCAAGGCAGTTAACAAGAATCATAGATGATGAAATTGCAGTATCATCTATAACCTGTGGAATCATATGGTTAGTATTATCATCAATCCATCCATTAATTTTATTAACTGTTTCACCAGTAAATTCCTCTGAGAATGCTTCTGCACTATAGTAATTTTTTAATGTGCTCATATAGTTAGCATTGAGGCCATCTTTACCAACGATAGACTCATTAGCCCAAACAGAGTTTGCAATATGCATAGTATCATCTTCAAATAGACTTACAAAATATGCTGCATCCTGCTTAAGGTCATCTCTTTCTACACCTGGAGCTATAATATTTGCCATCTGCTCATATGTGTCACCACTGGCTCCTTCTGCGCACATATCAAGTGCGAACATAATAGAAGCAGGTGAAATCATAACATTCTCACTTGCTGATGATTCTCTCTTAAGAAGTTCAATTGACATATCAGCATACTGCTCAACTCTTGAATCAGAAGGTGTAACTACATTAACGTTGATAACAGTTGGTTCTTCTTCTACAACTGAATTAGGCTTTTCTTCTTCATGTACAGATGTTTCTGTTTCATTTTCTTCAACTTCTGATACAGGTGTAGGTGCAGGATCTGAACCTGTCTGCTTATTGCCACATCCTGACATAAGTAATGAAGCAGCTGTAATACCAAGTAAAACTTTCTGTGCTAATTTTCTTTTCATTATTTTCCTCCTAATGGTTTTATTCATGTCATTAGTTCCTTTATAAAATCTGAGCTAATTATCTCATAAATATATTATGTTTTTTACTTTATATTTTACATACGATGGGATGATATTGTTTTTATGGAAAATTTTAAAAATAAAAAAAAGACTCAAACAATTATGTTTAAGTCTTAAAATTACTTTTTAAATGAGGGATCGGGTGCTATATCCGAACCTCATCGTACTATCTGAGTATAACATCTTTGTGCTTATTATCAACTCAGCAGCTTAACCCACGGCCTCAGGAGCCTCCTCAGGCTCCTTTTCTGCCTTATCGGTATAAATATACCCCTCAAGGCCGTTCTCTGTCAATTTGGCCATATTCTCCTCGGCTGTGGCCTTATCAAAAGGGCCAGCCTTTACAACCAAATAATCTCCCTCGGAGATGTGTACCTTTTCAATGAGGCCTGCTGCCTCTTCTTTTCTTTTATTTGCATACTCCGGTGTGTTCTTTGAGAACATTCCGAGCATGATCATCTTGCTTTCTTTCTTCATGGCAACCTCCCTATTTCTTTAAATACTTGGATGAGCTGAATCCAACATACGTGATTCCGTTCATGGCAAGCTGGATATATAACCACTTTACTCCGGTGTTATCCAGGGAATAATATCCGTAACATTTCACCTGTGTTCCCTTAGGAATGATCACCAGGCTCTTTTCGGATGTTCCTGCTCCGTTTCTCAAGTGGAGATCAGCTGTGGTTTTATATGTTCCGGCAAGGTTCTTATCCATTTTCTGTGCCGCCTTGGTTGCTTTAACCTCTTTGCCGGAGCTCACAGGCTGAGTATTTGCCTTTGCATATTTATCATAATATGCCTGGCCATATGATGCCCTCTTAGCCTTTGCGCTCTCACTCTGATCTTTCGGGCGCTCAAATCCGGTTAATACTGCATCGGATGCCTCTCTCACATTATTGGCTCCCTGGAGCGCTCTCATAACACCGGGATATCCTCTGAGCTCCTGAGTGAGGAAATCGAGCTGCATGTTCAGATCTGCGATGGATACCTTTCTTGCCTTGGCAAACTGGAGGAGATTCTGCTTTCTGCTCCAATAGGTCCACTGTGCCAGGCCGAATCCTGCGGAATCCTTTACAAAATTCGTATATGCTCCGGAATCTACTGCTGCAACATACTGTGCATCATTCATTCCTAAGGATTTCTCATAAGAGTTCTGCAAATTGCCAGGCTTTAATCCGCTCTCTGCATAGAGGTTACCCATGAGGCCTGCTGCCCCATATGTGTTTCCGGTGAGCTTTACAAGATAATCCCAAATGGCTTTCTCGTTATCCTGCACCGGAGTTGTGTTCTGAATGGGTGCCTGCGCCTGAACAGCTGAATAATCAACATAAGGGAGCTTGCCGTGCTTGGTCCATCTGCGGCTATTATAACCGGCAACCTTACCGATGTTCTCACATGCTGTGATCTGCACCTTGTTTTCCCATTTAGGTGTGCACTCGATTACCAGGCCATCTCCGATGTATACCCCGATATGCCCCGAGAGCCATACAGCCTCGCCGGGAATGATCTTTGAAAAGTCTGTGCTTACATCCTTGCATACCTTAATCATCGAATCGGCTCCGATATCCGGAACACCATTTGATGTATATGTAGCGCCGCCGTATGTTGCAGATTTGTTTGCATTCCATCCCCACAGGATCCCCTTGATGAGGCATACGCAATCAAATCCAAACTTGCCCATGGCATTCTTTTTGATAGCGGCTGCGTTCTTTCGGTTGTAATCGTTGTTTGTTGTGTATCTCTTGATGTTCTTATCGCTGATATAAGCGCCAAAACATCCCATCACATAATATGTAGGCTGTGCCTGCGCTCCTTTCAGCTTTGCGATGAGTTCTGCTGCGGTCATTACTGCCATATTATTCACCCCTCTTTCTTAAAAATAGCCTCGATGAGTGCCTTGATGGCTGTGGAAAGCTGTTTGTATAAATTATCGTATCCAAATATAGCTCCATAGCACACCAGGATGCCTGCAAGAAATGCCAATGGCCAAAAATACCAAAAGATGTGGGCATGCAATATGCTGCATGCAATCACCATGGCCAAAATGGTTAATACCTCCGCAATGAGGAATACCACCACCTGTGCCGGGCAGTTTTCTCTGTTTACGATCTTCTTGATCACCTGCGAAATGATGTTGGTGAGTGCAATCAATACAAAAATGATTGCAGCTCCGATTGTGATGTACTGAATAACTGTTGCATAGTCCATGCTTTTATCCCTCCGTATCTTCCTGATTGTTTTCCAGGGCCATCTCGAATGTGATGCCTCCCTGGCAGTTCTCCTTTGCTGCTTTAAGCGTATAAGCCCAGTATGCAAATACCTCTCCCACTGTTGCTCCGATTAAGGTTGTGAGCGGAGATAAATCTGCAAAATGCCACATGGCTACCAAAGAGAATGCCTGAATGATGGTACACATGATCATCATGTACCACAGCCCTGCTTTTGATGTGCTTATTTTCTTTTTGTGGCGGTATTTTTCTTTCAGGGCTTTCTCCTGGGCTTTCATTTCCCGGAGTTCTCCCTCCTGCTCAATCTTTTTCATCCGGAGCTCATGCTTTTCTCTCTCGGATTCCAAATTCTTACGCATCTTTTCTACCTCTCAAATCAAAATCGTTTGTTTCCTGGCATTTGTGAAATACCTGCATTATGTATTTAAACTCTGCCTCGTACACTCCATTCGGTTGCTTAGTCCTGGCAACCAGCTTTTCATATTTTTCATTCAGGGCTATGATCTGATTAAATTCAGCCTCTGAATGCCTGATGCCAGGCTTTTGCAGCTCATGATAAAATGAGAAAATCTGTGTTTTAATCGAATCCGCCACATCAATGGCCTCCTGGAGCGATAATTCCTCTATCTTTTTCTCCAGCTCTGCCTGCTTGTTTTCGATCTGTTCCAGTTTCTCATTTGTTTCTTTTTGGTTCTTCTTGATTTCCTCAGAGAGTGGCGCTGTCATTTTCTTTCCTAACCAGCCCAGCGCTCCGCTGATTGGATTGATTTTGATCTTGGATACCTCAACAAACACGGAGAGGATTCCAATCGCTCCGGCCAACCAACCGGCAATCTGTCCTATGGTCATGTTTTCTCCTTTCCTGTGCTTGTGTTATCCCCTACTTTGAGGAACGTGCAGCTATTGCACGGCTCCTGGGATGGAGGGATGTAATAATCCTTGCACTCCCCACACTCCCCATAGTGCCGGCAATTCTCGCTGCACTCCTCAAGTGTTCGCTTGCAGTGTTTTAGTGCCTCGTGGAGGCAGATAAAATTATTTTGCCTCAACATCGATGAACATTCCCACAAGCTCTGCGTATTCATCATCTGTGATTCTGTCACATGCAAGGAATACATCCAGCTTTCTCATCTGCTGCTCTTTCCAAATGAGATATCTCTCAGCTGTAACGGCTCCACGCTCATATTCTGCATTCTTTGCTGCGATAACCTTAGACATTGCCCAATAAGCCATACCATTCGCCTCCTTTCGCTTAAATTACACCTGCTGATTCAAGCATGCATGATGTATATTCAGCATCCGCTGCAAGTGCCGCAATAATCCGCTCCTGAACCTCAAGCCTCTGTTTCATCTGCTCCATCTCCGGTGTGTTAAAGATCTGAGAGAGCTCTTTGTACTCCTCATATTCCTCCCTGGAGAGCTGTGCCTCTTCATATTTCCACACCTGGATGGTTTCCTCTCCGGATGTGATCTCCGTTTGCCTGATATTTCTCCTCAGGTAAACTGTGCTCGGGCTTGATGTGGTATCAAGCTCTGCCGGTTGATTTGGCTGGGTTCCTGTTACCTCTTTCCATGTGATCTGCATTGTTCAACCTCCTTTGGTGTTTGCTTACGATCTTTCTCATTGTTTTTACTGATACCTTTGGCTTGATCCGTTCCTCGAATGTGTTATATGTATCTGTGGCGCTGAACCAGCCAATATATGAGAGGAGAGAGGCTGCATCTTTCCAGCATACTTTCTCCTGTTTCGATATCTGAGCGGCTTTTCTTGTTGCCCTCAGCATAATGCTCTCCCGGATGATGGTTTTGTTTCTGTGAAATTCAAAGCCCATGTAATCAAGCGGCCTGCCGTGCAGCATAGTTTCCATCTGCATGGTTCCGTGATATTTGGCTATTAAGGCATCAATCTCAGGTTTCTTTCTTGTGTATACCTGCTCCGCAATGAAAATCTTTCTCTTTTTGCCGTGCATCTTGCATTTGTGCTTGATTTTCTTGCTCTCAAGTTTATTTTGCATCAAAATAAGCTCCCTCAGGGAGCCTGCCATGATTGCCGCCTCTTGGGCCTCATATTCTAACCGGAAAACCTGCCAATTATCTTTCATCTGCAAATTGAGATTACCCATCAGGTAATTTTCAATCGCTCTTACAGCTGAATGGATCTCTTTCTTGCTGGATCCGAATATCACAATATCATCCATGTACCTGGTCATGTACTTGATATGCAGCTCCTCTTTGATGTAATGATCAAGAGGCTGTAAAAGGAAATTTGCAAACCACTGTGATGTGTAATACCCCAGCGGTAATCCCTCCTCGCATGCATCGATTAAGATCTCGCATAGGTTCCGGATTTCTCCCGGGCGGATCTTCTTTCTTATCCATGCCCTTAAGATTTCATGATCCACGGATTGAAAGAAATGATGGATATCCATCTTGCCCACAATCCTTGTGTTCTTTTCATCTGTCCGGATCCATTTCTCAATTACTCTCTTTCCCAGGTGGGCTCCTCTTCCGGGTACCGAGCCCAATACATAAACATACATGCCGGAGAGAACCGCCTCCTTGATTGCATTTACTGCAATGTGGTGGATGATCTGCTCCGGCATGTAATCAGGTTTTAATATTTCTCTTTGTTTGTGTGGCCCTCTCTCATTTATGATGCACGGCTCGTGAGCTTTGAGTGTTTCTTTTCCGCTCAGGAGATCCTGCTCATATTGCACTATGGTTTCAATGCTTTTCTCGATATCTGAGAGCACCCTCGCCACATCAGCTCTGTTCCTCTTTCCTTTCGATGGTTTCAGAATGGCCGCCTTTACATTGTCATGAGATATAGCATCCGCATCTGCTATTCTAAAACTCTTCATTCAGGTTTCTTCTTTCTTATCGCCTCAGGGCCTGTGGGCTTTCGCTTACTGGGCCCTGCCTTTATCGGCATTATTTCCACTGATAGATGTATTTCAACATCCTGGGGTGTAGGAAAATGGTGGGCTTGGTTAATGTTCCATAAATGATAAGAATGGGGCAGCGCCGATGTTCCAGTTGGAATTGGAAACGAGATTGTTCAAATTCACGCAAGAACCGCCGACATGCAAACCATTGTTGCAGTTGCCACCGACAATCGCCAGGCGAACCGGCACAGGCCTAAAGCGCCCACCAAATCCCCTCAAATTATTTACTTTTCTTTTGTTCTCATTCCCCGGGGAGTGCCCCGGATCCCCCGGCCGCTATGCGGCAGGCTGTTCACAAGAAAGGGCAGCGCCGAAGGTCCAGAAGGAATTGGAAACGAGATTGTACAAATTCACGCAAGAAACGCCGACATGCAAACCAGAGCCGCAGTCGCCACCGACAAGCGCATAATCCACCTGGCTGGCATTATACCAACCACCATCACAGGTGTACGTTGTTTCGGATCCGGAGCATACAACAGGCAATCTGCCGTTTTCGGTCATTTTGGTAGTGGAAACATATCCACCATTTGTGCCGCTCATCACCACTCCGGTATCGGTGTATCCGCTGCCATCCGTGTTGTATGTAGGATACATCTTGGTTTTGATCTTGCCGCTCACGTACATGAGGCCTGCAATTCTCTCCCACAGGTTGCCCCACCAGTTCTCGATATGGAACACCTTAACCACACCTCTTGTTGCATTGGTTCCGAAAAACTGGCCTTTATCCGAACCGGATCCGGTTGCAAGATAGTTCGGGCTCTGCTGAGTGCCGCCTGTATAATATCCATAACCGAATGATTCCTGGAAATTATCGGAACGGCTCATGAGGATCAGGAGCATGTTGATGAGATTGCGCTGGCTCCATGATCTTGTGTACCAAAGATTTCCATTTGCTCTCGCATATGTGATTTCATTGGTGCCTGTTTGCGTGTTCATAGGTGTTTGGCCCTTAATAGAGCGCACCTTGCTGCTGTTTAAGGATCCATCAAAGCATGAGAGCCAAATGTAATCCATTACAGAGCCATCAGATCTCATGTGAGCATATGCCTTGTAATCTTCTGTGAGCTGAATATTGCAGATATTGCAGTATTCATATCTTGCATCCTCCCACTGTTTCATCCAAACAAGAGGAATCTTGGCCATTGCGTTGCCATCATATGCAAGGCTTGATACATCTGAGGCGGTTCCATCCAATTTCTTGGTGTAATCCGTAGGATCAAGCTCATAATCCGGTGTGCCATCTGAATGAACCATATAAGGCTTGTTTTCAGTGACAAACCAAAAGTTTGCAAATGAGCCATAATCAAAAGCACCTGTTGAGAGATTTACCTTTGCAGGTGTTAATCCCTCGGCCTGTTCTGTATAGGTCACTCTTGTTGCAGGGTTTGAATCCTGCTTATCGATTTTGAATCCCAAAAGAACATATGCCTTAGGTGTGGCCACTTTCTGATTTACCATATTCCTGTTCACAGCTCCCTGATCTGAATAAGGGAATGCAGCGAATGTATATGGCTGATCATTGGTGAGATTGTCAACCACAAAAGGATTTGATGAATACTGGCCGGGTGTTGTGCAATCAAGCACCAGGGTTCCATCATTTTCATCCTTAATGGGATCCTCTCCGGCTTTCATCACAATCTTTACTCCTCGCACGGAGCAAATTGTTTGAGCATTCCCGGTTTCGGGATTCTCCACCTTTGTATCATCAGGCTCGGTGAATGTGATCTTGATGCATCCATCCCCAACCTGGCAAGCAAATGCTTTCATGTTATCCGGAGCAATTCCGGCTTTTACGTTATCGATGATATATTGTGCCTCGGGCCAACTCATACCTGTACCTCCTCTGTGATAGTGCTGTTTCCATTGGTGAATGTTGTTGTTTTGCTGCCGATCACGGCATCATTTGCCTCTTTCAAGGTTTCTGTGATAAGCCTGTTGCCGTTTTCGTCTTTTCCAAATACAGTAATTCTCTTTCTGCCGTTTACATCGGTCTCTGTTACTGTTTTGCGATCTGCTGAAAACTGCGTTGTACAGGATACAAATCCCTGAATGGCTGCACAGAGCTGGTTATACTCTAAAGCTCCAAACTCCGTGCCTCTCTGTGTGTATTCCGTTTCATCCTGGAATGATTGCGTACCATCCTGGTTGATGGCCACGGAATATTTCCTGCTGCCGCTGAAATCATCATCAACTGCGTTCATGGGAAAAACCATCATATCCTTACCCTCCTTGCTCCCATTCGGAATCCTAAGCGGTATTTTCCGCTCTTGATTCTGTTCAGGTTATTAAATATATTGAGGCATGCGCTTTCAATTCTGTTCAGATCGGCATACCCAATAAACTTTCCATTATCCTCATACACTGTTTTGGTTCCGATGCTTACCGGATAAGAATGAGCAACGATTATCTCAAGGTTATCGGCCAGCTTGTTGATCTCATCAGCATATGGGTAATCACTCCGGTTCTTATCCTCTCCCATATCAAGGATGGTGAAAGGCATGTAAATCTCTCTCGCAAGATCCCGGAGGTATTCGATGTTGTTCTTGATTCGGTTGTAATCAGCGTATTCAAAGAAATCTCCCTCTGTTTCGCTGGTCCATTTCCAATTCGTTTTCGGTGTTTGCCACATTACAATTTCCTCCTTGCTGTTATCTTCCCGGAGATTGAACCATTGTAACTGGTCTCAAGCTCTTCAATCCTTATCATGAGGCTATCCACGTACTGGCTTTCCAGGAATGTGAGATCATTTACCTCAAGCGCCGGATCTCCTCTGAATTTCAGATCATACTCGTTGCCTGCTGCATAATATGCTGCCACCCATTCAACCAGGTTCTGTGCATCCGTTTCGGAGCTTATCAAAGGATTATCCCATGATTGGATTTTGCCCTTGTTGTTGATCGTTACCGCCTTGATGGCCGTGGAGATACCAAATTCATATCCCTTGATTGTGAGGTTTACCTTTACCGGTACCTGCGGAGGATTTGAAATTCTTACCTTGCACCAGTATGTTCTCTGCTCAATGATCTCAGCTCCCACATCAACCGGTTCATCGTTCAAAAGGCATACCACAGAGAGATCATGAACCGCATTATTGAATGAAAACTCATAATCTGTTGGCTCTGTCGGTGTATCAATCTCCTCCTGGGTTAAATCCTTGAGCTCAGTTCCCGGAGTGTATATGGTTCTTAATACCCTCATCTCTTTTACTTTCTCCAGCCTCTTTCCTGTTGGCGGTGAGAAAAGATCATTGTATGTGAGGGTGTAATCCGTTGCCTCGCCAAATTCTACTTTCATGAGATGGATTCTGTTTCCGGCTTTCGCCTTGGTAAACTCAATCTCAATGGTATCGATATCCACGAAATCATATTTTACTATGGTTACAGCCTGGATATCTTTGCTCTTGTACGTGGCCACTCTTGAGCCATCCCGGTACGTGCGCAAAACAAACCCTTTCGGAATTGAATCTCCGAAATACAGTGTTATATTGTGGAACGTGTATGCAGATTCCATTGTGAGGGTTATTATCGGATTCTCCGTGAATGTTCCCTCATCGGATGCCTGTGCAGCGCTCACAAATCCGCATTTAACGTACTGCGCCTGCTGCCGTGGCAGGAAATACTGCTGCCTGTTTACCCTTGCGAATTTGGGCTCATATGAGGCATATTCATGCCTGTTTTCATTCTCTAACAGCTGTGTTGCATCGCTGTAATCCGTTTCTGCATTGGCTGATGCGTAAACCTCCGGAATAAACGATGATTTAATCATCAATATTCCATCCGCACTCTGCATCAGAACAGATCTGCCTGCATTTGCTATCAGCTGCAAACACTGTTTATGCGATACTGCCGGCAGCGGATTATTCACGATGATGTTGTATAGATATGGATCAATCCAGTATTCATCCGGAGTGAGGCCTGCATCCTCAAATACATCCTCTGCAAGATCATAAAGAGATATGCCCTCGGGCCTGTACTCTCCTCTCTTGTATTCATCATCCATATATTCAAACTTATCAACCGCTGAGAATTTGGCCGTTGTATCATCGGCGCTCCACTCCTGCATGTACAGTGTGGCTCCCTTGAACCATTCAATGGTTCCATCATCCAGCCCATATCCCCAATATACTTTCAGCTCCTGCCCGGTCTCTACATAGTTGATGGCCGAATCCTCATTATCAACATTGTAATATTTATCCATATTCTCGATGGTTACCGAGAAATCTATGGTTGGCAGGTTCTCTGCAATCGGAGATATCGAGCTTGAGAGTTTTGCATCGATGATCTTGTTATCATCAAACTCAAGGCCGATGCCACAGGTTAATTGCTCCAGGCGGAACCTTGTTTCCCCTCTGCTCATTTCAAGAGCTGTGATGGTGATGAATGTAATATCATCAAAGGTATCCTCTGTTGCAAACTCCTGCGAATTGTTTGTGTATTCAGCTGTGCCCTGCTCAGTGGTTACCTGGAACCTTGTTGGCCAGGATTTCCCGAACCTTAATGTGATACCTTTCAGGCTCACAGGATCCTCTGTGTTGAAATTGATGGTGATGGATGGGTGATCACTCACAAGCTCATCCGTAACCGCTGCCTGCTGGTAATACTTTCCGGATCTCGGCAGAAAATATACACTGCCATCCACTGAGTTCCAGTTCTGCTCATAGGTTGCATATATCTTTGTAACCTTATCATCGCCCAAAGGCGCTTTGATATCGGAGAAAGGTGTAAAACCTCCCTCCTCAATCTCCGCTCCTCTCTGAGCTGCCTGATTGATCAGGCCCATGCTGAGCCTTATGTATGATTTGTTTCGGGCCAGCTTTTGCATTTGTTCTCTGTACTCTGTACTTACATACTGCATATGCCCTCCTACATCTCAATAAAGCTCAGTGAAAAATCTTTGTATACCGGAGTTCCGTTCTCATAGGTGTATATTGGTGTTTTTCTATCACCTGCATACATCGTTAGGGTACCCCTGCTGCCGGTATCTGCTACATAATAGGACACGCTCAGGCCGAATTTCTTTCTGATCGCATTCCGGATGATTGCATATTCATCGGGCCGGAGTAATTTCCACTTGCATTCAACCTTGTGAACATCCTCCCTGATGGTCTGAACCACCATGATTCCCTTGGCATTTCTCTCGGAATCCGTAATATCATAATCTGATTGTGTCATTTCTGAGGGTTCAGGGAGGGAAATTCCCTCAACCACCAAAGTATTTGTTATTTTGGCCATGGTCTCTCCCTCCTTATGTTACTGGTGCCGGTTTCATATTGTATCCGGTACGTTTCTTATATTTGTCGATCTGAGTTGCAATGTTCTTGCCATCAAGCTCAACATGGGTGATTACCTGGTATTCATCGCTTGAGCTGTTCATGGTCTCAATAGCTCCCACGATATTCACAGATAAGATCTCTGCCAGCTTTGCAGCAATGGCATCAATCCATCCTGTGTTGTTCTCAAGCGGTACAATAGCCTCTTTTCCTGCCTCGCCGGCAATCAATGGTGTTGCTCCGTCTACAATGCCGCCTGTTGCCAATCTTGGCAGTGATACTGTGCTGAGGGTAGGTATTGAGAATCCAAATGTTTTTCCTCCCATGCCCGGTACCCAATCAGGAATATCAAAGCTCAGGTTGTTCATGGCATTGATTACTGTGTTGATACCATTTACCACTGCATTGGCCATACCCTCGATTCCTCCGATGATGGAGTTGATCACATTCTTTATTGTGCTCCAAATCGAATTGAATATGGTTACCACAGTGTTTTTCATGCTGGTCCATACATTACTCCAAACAGTTTTGATGGAGTTCAGCGCTGTTGAGATGCCGGATTTGATTCCGGTGAGCACTGTTGTTATGGCTGTCTTAATTGCATTGAATATGGTTACCACAACCGATTTGATGGCATTGAATACTGTGGAGAACGTTGCCGCAATGGTTTGCAGCGCAATTCCTATGGTTCCGCTTATTGCGGTCCAAATCACACCCACAAATGCATAAATCGCATTAAATATGCCGGTGAATATCTCTTTGATTCCGTTCCAGGCTCTCTCCCAATCTCCTGTGAATATTCCCACAATGAAATCGATGATGCCCTTTATTACTGTTATGAGGCCGCCAATGATATCAAAGATATATCCGAAAATGGTTGAAATGGTGTTCCATATTGATTGCAGGATAGGTACCAGCACCGGCAAAACGTTTGCAACAATCCAATCGATGCAAGGCTTAATTACTCCCTGCCATAAAGCTGTGATTGCATCTGCCACTGTTCCCAAAAATGCCAGGATCTTATCCAGCATCGGGGTTAAATGCTCCTGCATGAGGCTTTGGAATTTCTCTGCCATCTGATCGAGCACCGGTTTTACACTGGTATTCCAAAAATCGAGGAATTTGCCCACTGTATCAGATAAGCCTGCGCCTATTGTTTCAAACATCGGTGCAAAATGCTCATCATATATTGCATTCGCTCCATCAACAAAATCATCAATTACCTGCTTGATGGATCCGGTTACAGTTTCAACCACCTCAAGGATACCCTCAAGGGCCGTTTTAATGCCCTCCTGGTTGTCTATGAATGGCTTTGCAATCATTCCTATGGTATCTACTGTAAACTTGCCTACAAGCTCATTTACACCCATGAATGCATCTGCAAATATGCCTATGATGTTAGCTGTAACCTGCTGCCCTGTTTCTCCTCCGAATACAGAGAATATATTGGCCGCTGCCTGAGCAACATTTCCATGTATCTCTGCCATTCTCCCGGAGATATCGAACATGGTAACAATGTAATCCTTTACCCTGCCGGAGTTCTGTTCCAAATACTTGGCGATTCCTCCAAATAGGTTCGTGGCAATCGTTATTCCTATCGATGCAATGGATCCGGTTATCTGCCCCAGTGCATATGCCCATTTATCCATGCACTTATTGGCTGCATTTAATACCTCGGGATCGGTCCATATATCCCACACGCTCTTTTTGATACTCTCCAGCGCCTTTTTCAGCGGCTCAAGCGTTACATCGCCCAGGCCTGCCTTGAATCCGCTGGTGAATAAATCTCTGAGCTCTTTTAATCTGTCGATAACGGCCTGCAAAACAGGATTGAGCTGGCTTTCTGCCTCTTCTGCTGTATCTTCTACCACTCCGGGGAGTTCTGCTGCCCCTCCTACATCTGCGCCGCCACCGCCTGAATCCTCACCTTTCTTGGTGAGGGAATTGATTTCATCAAACTTTCCGAGGCCGTGATATGCCTCCTCTGCTTTCTTTGCCGCACCGCCTGCTGCCTTTGTGGCCGATGTAAGCCCATCAGCATTGCTTTCTGCATCGCTTAACGATGTGGCGATGTTCCCGGTTGAGGAGCTGGCTGATTTGCCGCTCTTTCCGGTGATGATCTCGGTAAACCTCTTGAATGCATCTGCTGCCACCTGTAATTTGGCAATCAGCATATTTATCACTTGGAGTACCGGTGTTAAAACGTTTATAAGCCCCTGGCCAATGGTTGCCTTGAGTGATTCAAAGCGGAGCTGGAGGATTCTTGTTTGGTTCGCCCACGAATCTGATGTACGTGCAAAATCTCCCTGGGCATCCGCTGTTACATCAAGCAGATAATTGTATCTGAGGAGCGCCTGCTCCTGCTGTGTCATATTCTTATATGCCTTGGTCATTCCCTGGGATAATGCATATGCCTCCAGGTTCGCAACCGATAAATTGATACCTAACTGCTTGAGTGGTTCTGTTTCTCCGGAGATGCCTGCTCTGATCTTTGCAAATGCCGCATCGGAATCAAGGTTATAGAATGATGCCATATCTCCGGCAAGCCCTGCCAGCTGCATGCTCATATCTTCAAGCTGTTTCCCGGTGATTCCCATACTTTTCAGCATGGCTCCCATCGTGGATGTGTACTGCTTGGCTGCAAGCTCAGATAATCCGAATTGCTCAGCTGCATTCTTGGCCCAGGTCTCAATCACCTTGTTTCCGGCTCCAAAGGTTACATCAACAACGTTCTGCACCTCTGCGAGATCTGAACCTAATGCCACACAGGCTTTGCCAAAACTAACCAGGGCAGCTATTGAGAATGCAACACCAACAGCCTTGCCGATTGTTCCGAGAATATTCTTGATCTTTCCAACCTGAGTATTCACTTTTGAAACTGTGGCGCTGGTCTGATTCTGCACTTTCTTCATGGCATTCATATACTGGGCTGTTTGTGCCTCTATGATTACCTGGAGCTTTTCAAGTGTCATTCCCTCCACTGCTCTCACCTCTTTCTTTCCTTAGTTGGTTTACCCTGAGCATATAATCGTGCATTCTTACTTTGTGCAGCTCCAATTCTTTCTGCCTCTTGGCCTCATCCGCTGCCTTTTTAACCTCCTCACCGAATAATTCCGGATAATACTCATAAGGCTCCCTGATCGGTACCTCATCCGGCTTATTTGAGTGGGAAAGCAAATTCAGTAATTGCACATTCTGATTCCACAGCAGCATTACCTCATCTTTTACCGCTGCCGCTCTTCTGTGCTGTTCTATGGTAATTCTCCGCCCATAGCTCTCAATCAAATCGATAATTTCACCTATGCTCAGGCTCCAAAAAAGATCAGGGCCATATCCGGCATCCAAAAATGCAGGATACAGCCCCTCTTTTAATTGGTCTGTGATGGTGATTGCGTTGTTTAAAGGATCTCCTTGCTGGCCTCCTCCATCGCTCCCTCCACCTGATTCGCCAGGGATGTGGAGAAAAAACCTGATACAGTAAAGATTCCCATGTACACCTCGGTATAGAAATTCAGCTGAGATCCGCCCTCATCGATGTACTTATCGAATAATGTGTTTAACTGATCTCTCTTGATTCCGTGGTGGTATTTCTTCATCGCTGCATGTGTTACATCCAGCATTACCGACAATGCCGGCATACCTCCGTTACCGGTACCCATTACATTCATGAGGTTTGTTTTGTACCTCTGCTCAAGCTCACTGATGCCTGCCGTGTCTAACTTAAGGCGATAGCTCTCACCGCCAACCTGCCAAACCTGGAAAGGCTTTCTCTCGGGCATCTGTACAACCTTTTCCTGCTCTGTGTTCTGTGCCTGGTCCTCTTCTTTTTCAAAAAATCCCATTTACTTATCCTCCTATTGTCCTGAAAATTATTAAACCGGATCGGTGATGGTGATTGCGCTCTGTAATGCGATCTTGAGAGTAAATTCCATTACTCCGTTTACTGCGCCGCCGCTCACCTTTGTTGCTACCTGTGCATCGAATGCAAAGATTGTTCCATCAGGGAGAGTTTCCTTGAATGATACGATCTCCTTGCTTGCCTCGGCTGCTTTCATCTTTCTGTATGCAGAATCAGCAGTGTTGTTGAATTTGAATTTGTACTCAAGATCTCCAGGATCTCCGATACCAAACTCATACTGCTTTACAGTGTCGGAAAGGCCGGTGTTCTCCACCTTTTCAGGCTCGTTGCCGAGCTCAGGAACCTCTTTAAGGCCTGCGAGCACTGCAAACTCCTGATCAGTTGATCTCTTGCAGCTCAAAGTAATACCATTTGCTAACATTGTACGTTACCTCCTTAATTGTTGTTGTACACAAGCTCGTTATCGAGATCTAAGATTCCCTCAAATCTCATGATTTTATGCTTGAATCCGTTTGGATCATCCACATCATTGCACTGCTTTCTCCTTAAGCCCAATGCTACAAGCTGAGCATCAACAGCAAGCGCCACAAGTGATGTGCTCTGATTGTGCCAAATGTCAATCCTGTAAAGCAGGTGTGATTTGCTCTCCTGGCCATCTGCCCACTCGTATACGGAATTATCCTCCTCGGTGTACTGAATGGCCGGGAATTTCTCCCAGCTCTTTGGATATCCATCACTCACATTCTCGGTGATATCTTTGATTGCGTTGTAAACCTGGTCTTTTACATTTACCATTACTTTTCCCCTACTTTCTTAATCTCCGCTTTGAGTGCCGTTTTCAGGTTCATCTTGATGATATTCTCATTCATCTTGAGCGCCGGATACATGAAAGGCTGTGCGGCTTGGCCGTTGGTGTAATAAAACACACCATCATTGCCCTCACTCTTTGGCCAGTGATACAGATCTCCATCTGCCGGCGGAACATCATCGCCTGGGAACCACCACCCATGCTGGGTGTATGTTGGCTGCACATTCGGTGAAATACCCTCATGGCTTGCCTCTCCGTTTGGTCCGGTACCAAATTCAACATATGCTGCATGTTGGTTATTGGTATAGCATATGCCCCTTACTCCTTTTGTTTCAGGTCTCACCTCGGTTCTTATGGATTGCCTTAGCTCTCCATGGTTTACCGGGCACAATAGCACAGCTGTATTCCTTACCCTGCGGATCTCTTTTCCCACAGCTTTTTCAACCGCCTCATTTGGGTTCTGTAACATGCTCAATTTCCTGTTTAGGGAATCAGCTCCCACCACATTCTGATTAGCCATGGCTTTTCTCCAGCGTTATCACTTTGGGATCAACATCTTTGTTGATGGATTTGATGATGTAATCCGGGTTTTCTGTGCCCTCTACATACACACATATTCCATCATTCTCCTGCAAATCTTCTGTGCCGTGGTATTCCATGTTTTTGATGTAGGCAAGGTGTTCTCCGTATAACTGAGCCTGTACCGCTCCGCCTGCCTGCCATATTGTGGCATCGATTGGCACGGCTGCTGCCCAGCTCACTACATCACCGCCCTCAGAGTTTTTACTCACCTGCCGTTTCCGGAGCTGATATGTTTTCATCTGATTTCTTCTCATACGCATGGCCGCTTACCCTCGCAATTCTGCATTGTTCCACAACACTTTTGATCTCTGCCGGAATCTCCACGAATGATGCGGATATACCGCCCTCGCTCCTGGATGCCTCTCCCTCGGTACCCATCCTGTTATAAGCAATCAGGGCCCATTTCCGTTTTGCCGGTTTTAACCTGTCAATCAGCACTGTTCTGTTTGTCAATGCCAGGATTTCCTCCTCTGCCATTTGGAGGAGTGATGCCAGGAGTGTTTCATCCTGGCATCCTGTCATATTCTTTAAGATCTGTAAATCTTCCATGGCTGCTCCTCTCCGGATCACTCATGGGCTTTGATTACCTCAACAAGTGTTTCCTTGTTCATGTTGGCATAACCCTGGATGCCTTTTTCCTTGGCTACCTTGCGGAGCTCTGCAACACTGAGTGTTGAATAATCAACCTCTGCCTCGGGTTCTTCCTGTTCTTCCTCGATCTCTTCCTCTGCAACCTCTTCCTCCTCGGGTTCGATTGCCTCAGCCTCGATCTCTTCCGGTTCCTCATCCGGTACCGGAACGGCATCACTCTTAAGCTCCTCAAGTTTCTTTCCCACTGCATACTCATCAGAGTGTTTCTTGCAGTGATTGATTACATCCTCGTTATTGCATTCAGTGATTACACCATTCTTTTTGTTTAAGATGAACATATTGGCTTACCTCCTTATGATCTTAGGCTCTGTTTACTGTAAGTACAGAGAGTGCCTTGCCCTGTACAACCTTGGCGCCATATACATGGAGGCCCTTAACAGCATCAGAGAATGCCTTTTCAGGTCTGTATGCCTCAGTTTTGAGGATCTGCTCTGCGAAAGATGCACCGGCATTGGTACCAGCAACGATCTTGTACTTGCTTACAGTTGTAACACCCTCAGAGGTTGTGGATGTTGCAGGAACATTGTTGGAGATGTTTACAGCAAAGCCTGCTGCCACACCAACCTCGCCACCCTCGATGAGCGCCTTGTTGTAATCAGTTCCGTTACCAACGAATCTCTGATCCTTGAGGAGGAGGCCGTGGAACCATGCAGGTACAACAACCCATCTGCCCATTGTAGGCACATTCTTCTCTGTGAGGTCCGTTGCAAGATCAACAAGCATATCGTATGCAGTTGTTGCAGTAGGAACGAGAGGAGTTGCATCGGAACCGAGGTTGCTGCCGTTGTTGATAGCACCAACAGCCATGAGGCCTGCGATGTATGCATCGGTAACATCGTTCATGCCGTATGCAGCTCTCTGCATTGCCTGATCCATGAGCTTGGGATTGGTCTGAGCAGCATCAACATCATCGATTGCAAAGTTGAAATACTTTGCCTGATCGATTTCAAGGAGCTGGCCTGCGCCATCTACTGCCTCAGGATCTGCAATAGGAGTTCCCTTTGTGTAGTTCTTGATGGTGATATCACCGATCTGATTGATCTTTACCTTGTCACCAAAGTTCTTGATTTCACCCTCATAATCTCTGTTTACGAGCTTTGCGTAAACGTGTGCCTTGTCTAAGTGATTGAGCAATCTTGCGCTCCAAATTGTAGGGATAAATGTGGAAATAGCCATATTCTTATACCTCTTCTTTCTGCCTTATAGGCCGTTTTTTAAGGATGCCTGTACCGCATCCCAATTCTTGTTGATTTCCTCCGGGCTCATTGCGGAGATCTGTTCCTTGGTGAATGCGTTGCCCTGTTCCGGTGCTTTCTTCATGGGTGAGCCTCCCTTGAGCTTTTCCTCAACAGCTTTTTCAACTGCCTCCTGGAATGTTTTCTGCACCGCCTCTATCGATGCCTGGCATGCATCTGCGGATGAGTAGTTTAAAAGATCGGATAAGCCAATAGGGAGGCCTCTCTCTGCAAGTGTTTCCTTTGCCTGTGCGGAAAGTTCTCTCTTGGTGATCTCTGCCTCTCTTGCGGCTAATTCGCCCTCTCTTTTCTGCTGCTCATATTTTGCTTTCTCTTCGGCATTCATCTTGGCCAGCTTTTCTGCCTCTGTTCTTGCATTGGCAATCTGTGCCTCAATTTCTGCCTGCATCTTTGCCTTACTGGTTTCAATGCCCTTGGCCATGCGCCTATCAAACTCAGCCTGATTCTTTGGATCCTTTAAGAAATCATCAAAGCTCATGCCTCCCTGCTGGCCTGCTGCACCCTGGCCATCTTTTCCTCCCTCATTGCCGTTTCCCTGGTTGCCTGCATCTCCGGATCCGCCTGCTGCACCGCCAGCGCCTCCGGCTCCACCTGCATCCTCAGCAAAAAACTGCAAATTCATAGGGAGCTTGCATCTACAATTACCAAACATCTTGTTTTTCATTACGTTTCTCCTTTCAGCCCCTGCATTGCCATATTGGCCCCACAGATTCATTCAGTTAATAGTATTTTCGGCTTTCTAACCCTCAGCCGGGGAATAAAAAGGGATCTCTCCCTGATTACTCAATGATTTCCCAATCCTCGGCCAGCATATCTGTTTGAGATGCCAACCAGGGAACCACTCCCTTTGGCGCTGCCGGATTATCCGTGATCAGCTGGGTAGTGACAATATAAATATACGGCAATGTCATTTTGCTGTGTTCGTCCGGTCTCTGCATCTCGATATAGATGCCCTTTCCGTTCCAGCCTGCTCTCCTACATTTCTTTCCGGCCTTTAGTGCCTCCAGTGCCTCTCCGAAATTCATGCCTGCTGCCTCCTTTCTCTCTATCGTTCTGCATTTCATGCATCATCTCTTTTCTCACCTTGCTTATTCCGGCTGTGAATCCCAATGATGCAATCAGGATCAAGCCTGCGAATACACTCAAGATCACCACTGCTGCCTCTTTCATCTATGGCTCCCTCCTGTTTTTGGCATACAAAAAGAGCCATGCCCTTTGGCATAGCTCTTTCAATATCGTTTTATATTAAATTCTTACCTGGATGGCATCTGCCTCCTCCTTGGTGAGATCTTCATAATCCATATCCTCTCCAAAGAAAATGCAGCATTGCTCCGGCGCATCTTTCCAGGAGCCATCTTTCTGTTTCCTCTGCATTGCGCCGTTGTTATACCGGTACATTCTCAGCGCTGTTTTCCTCGCCTTATCAAGGCCGTAGGCAAACCAAAATTTATCTTTTCTCATTTCAGCCCTCCTTATCGCCTCATCTTTATTTTATCAACATTTGCAGGAAATTCAAGAGTATCCGTGAGCTCTACCATCTTTTCGTATAGCTCCTGCCTGCGTGCCGGATCTGTTTCGGGGTTCACCATTTCTTTGTAATCCGGATGCGTTCTCTCTTTCATTTCCAGGCTTTCAGGAGTGTGAAATTGTAACTCAAATTTAGTATGCCCTCCAAATTCTCCTTTTTTATCCGGTGCCTCAAATGTGCAATTTACACCTTTGTATGCGGTTCCTTGCTGCCATGTGTTCTTTACGCTCTTAAGGGTATACCCTCTCGCCTCAAGTTCCTCCACAGCATCATCAAATATCCTTTTGAGCTCTGTTGGCTTTCCTGTGTATGTATATCTTAGGATATCGTGATTTCCATCCAGTAATTCCTTAATGGCTTTTGGATCATTACTGCCTGCTGCATCCCTTGCCATCTTATCCAGGAATGATTTGCGCCCTTTTATCCGGTGCTCGAGGCCTGCTGCCTCTGCGTTTATTTTATCCGCCACCTGCTTGATCGTATCCGTTATTACAATCTCGCTCTCTTGGGTTTTGTAGTAATCATTGAGCTCTCTATACTTTGTTTTTAAATCTGCGTATTCTTCCGGCTTTTTGTATTTGGTTTCTCTGAAATCAGATATTGTTCCCAGCTCTTTCTTGCCTATAACACCCAAATACTTTTCATATTGAGCCAAATCGGCTCCTCTATGCTTGGCCACCTGTTTTGCAAATTCAATATCCGGATTTTTTGCTTTCTCCTGCTGGTACCATTTATCATACGTGATATCCCCGGGAAAGGTTCTGATCTCTCCAGTATCGGTATCTCTTGAGCGCCTTTTTAATTGGCTCAGATCCTGATCATCAATCTCGGATAATACTGTGGTTCTGCAATACGGATGGAAAGGCGGATAATTCACACCCACCTCCATATCCTTGTATGCAAATACCTTGCCATCCATCTCCTGGCATATCTCAGAGGTTCTGAGGTCCAGTGTGGCCAGTATTCTGTAATGATCAAGCCCTGCCTCCTCATCCGCTGCCGCTTGGGCCTGTCCGGATACATAAGCGGATTCCGTTCTCACCAATCTCCTTGCATTTGATGCACCGGTTGCAAATTTGTTTGCAATCTCTGCTGCTATATCACTCTCATTCTTTCCGGTGAGATATGCAAGCACCATCTGCTCTTTCAGGTCTCTTGCAAGGCCCTGGGTGTTTCCCCATATTCTTGCTGAGTAGTTTTCACCGCTCCAGTTCGTTCTGAGGATCCTATCCATCTCTTTCTCGTTCACATTGCTGAATGAGAAATCAAAGCCGGTTCTCTTCTTGAGATCATATATCTCCCGGTAATATGAATCGTTCAGCTGGTCCACATAATGATTGGTGCTTACTTTCTTTTCCTGCTGATAAACATCTTTCATCAGCCTATCTATTTCAGATTGCAGGTTTTCAAGCCTCTCAATCCTTGCTCGGTATGCAGGGCTCTCAAGCTCCTTAAGGATCTCATTGGCAGCGGTGCCTTTCAATCCCTCCAGCTTTCTCTTGAGCTCTGCAATATCTCCGGGATCCCTTAAAGTGTTTAAAAGCTCCATGGCCTCTTTATCACTCAGGTTGAATTTATCCCGGTACCGCTCATATACTTTTGAAATTTGGTAATTGAGTTCCCTGGAGGCCTTGGCATAGATATCGGCTATTTCTTTTGCCGTTTCCTCGGCACTCTCCATGGCCTCATACATCTCTCTTGCCTGTCGGCTCTCCCAATAGCTCATTTACTCACTCCTTTGAGGTTTCCTCTTTAGCTTTGTCCTGCTGCCCTGTTTCCTCTTCCTCATCATCTTCCGGAGGTGTGTTGTATCCCTGGGAGAAAAGCATCTGCTGTTCCTTAATGGATTCAGCTTTCTGCTCTTTCAGATCTTCCAGCTCCTTATCAGGATCCTCAACAAAAGGAATCTGCTTGATGAGGGTTTTCATGCTCACAAGATCTTTCATGCTATACAGAGTATTTGCAAGCTCCTGCAAGTTCTTAGGCAGTGATCTTGAGAATGTCGGTATAACACTCGATGCATCCTGGCACAGCTGCTGCAAGTTGAGGAAATTACAAAACAGGATGATTCTCTTTTGGAGGCCTTTCTTGTAATATCTCTCTTTTACCTTGGTGATCATCTCTAATCCCAGGAGCTTGTATTCCATCGCTACACCGGAGGTGTTTCCTGCGAAATTCTCATCTGTGAGGTTTGGCACATGTGAGAAATTGTAAATATCCTCTTTGATTGCCTTTCTTAAGGTCTCAGCTCCGGCCTCATCCATTGCCCTGGTGAGATATTCTGCCTTTGCATCTGCCGGGAGCTCGAGCAGCTTTTTCTTTCTCAGCTCGTTCTGTGCCTCTTTTGTTTCCTCTTCATCATCCCCGAGGATGGAGCCATATAATACCAGGATGGCATCAATAAACTGCTCCTTGTCTGTTACTCGGTCACTCATGAGCACATTATAGGCATCGATTAAAGGGATCTGCTGCTCAAAATCACCAATGCCCTCCTTGTTATTCAAGTATTCAATTATCTGAATGCCGCCAAAATGGTGCTCGGTTGGTGTTTCTGAAAGAGTGTTGGCTGCATTTGGATCATTCTCGATGCTCAATACCCAATTCAGGTTCTGAGTGGTTACAGTGGCCACCCACTGCACTGTGTTTCCGGCATCGTCTTTCTTTGGCCAGTAATAAACACCAAAGAGCTCATTCTCCTCGATGGTATCATCCACCACAATAAAGGTGGAGAGTGGGGAGATGTTCTTGATTGCCGGCTTTGCCTCTCCCTGCTTTGCATATACATATTCGTATGCAAGGCCATAAATACTCATGTCCTGGGCATTATCTGCATCAACATCATCAACATCTGCATCATCGAATGCAGAAAGTAAAGGCTCGATATCTCCATCATCTGTGTTTGAGTAGGTGATGGCATTACCCATGAAATATCCTGTGGCCGTGTCGGTGATATCTTTTGCATGGTTGCAAACGATCTTTACATCCGGGAGATCCTTATCTCTCTTTCGGTTCAGGATATCGTGGTGCCCCTCATAGTATCTTTTGTTTTTAAACTTGTGAGAAATGATGCCCATGTGCTTGGTAATGAGGCTCAGGATTATCTTTTTATCCAAATTCCTCTCATCATATTTCTCAGCCGGATATGAAAATCTGTACATGGTTTCCTCCTCTATCTCAGGCCTGCTGCCTTTTTGCTCTTAATACGTGCCTTACGCTGGATCATCTCATCCTCAAGAGCATACCGGCATGCATCAATCGTGTGGTTATTCTTATCCGGATAACCTCCTTTGAAATTTCCGTTTTTATCTCTCTCCAGTTCGTATGTTGAAAACTCCCTGGCTGTGTTCGGGCATGTTACCGGATCGATTATGATCTCATCCAGCTCGTTGCTTAGGAAATCCATTCCAAAATCTACGGAACCGGGGCCTTTCTTTGCCCCTATGAGCCTCAGGCCCATCTCGTTGAATGTTGCAATGGATCTTGGCTCCTCTGAATCTGCTGTGATGAGTTTGTTTTCCGGATTGATTTTCTTTATCTTGGCCACTGCCTCTCTGTTCTTGAGGTTTACCTGGTAAATCTCCCGGAATATATACAGCTTATGCTGTTTTCTGTTGTAATGAGTGCGCACAAATGCAAGAGGATCTGCTGCAAAACCAAAATCAAGGCCTTGCTTGATTTTGTCAAAGATAGCAATCTCCTCAGCTGTGATTTCTCTCAGGATCACATTATCGAATACCTTGCCTCCGGTACCGATAGCCTCACCCAAATATTCGTGCCGGTATGCCATGGGCTTTCTCTTCTTGAGCTCATTGGCCTCAATGTAAAACTGTTCGCCCAGCCACTCCTTTGGCACTGTGAGATATGTGGAATGATTGCACAGGGTATCATCCCTGATCTCAATCACATCCTGGTTCACCCATGAATTTAAACTCTTTGGAGGGTTCCAGGAATAGAAAACCACATAATGATCTCCGCCTCGCATGAGGGATTGGTTTATCTTTCTTTCATCCTCATCTCCCTCAAATTCTGCACGTTCCTCATACCAAATAAATTTAAAATAACCTCTCCTGAGCTTAATGGATTTTGATTTGTTCGGATCATCGCATCCCCTGAACACTATCCTTTGCCCGGTTGGCAAATAAGTGATTCTCAAGGGTGATAAGCTCGGATGCCATAGATGCGAAACTCCCAGGGCATCGATTGCCCATAACAGCTGTTCATATACCGATTCCTGCAATGTATTTCCTACTTTGCGGAAACAAGCTGCGTTTGCATCCGGATCCTGCATCATTCCCATGATGATTTCTATGCTGATGAATGAGGATTTGGTTGAGCCTCTTCCTCCGTACAGCTTATAGTGTGTGTGTTTCCCCTCTAAGATATCCCAATGGATATCGTAAAACTGCGGCGCAATCAGATCTGTGAGCTTAATCTCCATCGGTGCTCCGTGGTATATCGTTCACTATTGTTACACCCTCAAGGGTGCCGGAGATCTCCTGCTTATCAACGAACAGGCGGTATCTCTTACCCAGGAGCTCCGCCGCTCTGTTTCTGTCCTGGATAGAGGCATCCATATCAAATTGATCTTTAATCTCTCCTCTCATCACACCGGTTAGATATTGCAATACCTCATCAGCATCAGCAATGCGCTTGCTTTGCAGGCTTTTCATCACCTCATCTATATATTGCTGAATTTGAGGTTTTCTTAGGTTTTCAGCTCCTGTTGCATATGCTGCTTTCGGAGCGTAACCAGCCTTGATTGCTGCCTCTGTGGCATTTGGATTCTGTATGTAGTATTCACAGAACCTCTTTTGCTTTTCAGTGAGGCCCTGTTGCTTATTCGGTACTTTCTTCTCTTTCTGCTTTTTCAAGTTCAATCACCTCTCTCCATTTCTCAGCAAGAGCTTTCAGGAGTTCGGCTTTGCTGTAAAAGGTTTCACCATCCCGGTTGGGATGCTCCTCCCACAGGATCCATTTGGTGCAAACCCTGCCCTGTTTCTCTGAAAAATATTGCTGAGTGTTTACTTTCACCATCGCTCCATGCATCCTCAGAGCCGTTATGAGCTTGTTGATCTTTGGTTGCAGATTTATCATGTTAAACACCTCATTTTGCGAAACAGAAAGAGCACCCGGAATCCGGATGCTCTTCTTTCAGGATCATAATTGCATAGGGGATAAGCCAACACAATTTCACCTGCTATCATATTAGCACTTTTAAAATGGGAAATGTGGGAGAGTTGTATCTGAGGGTTAAATAATTGCTTGATATGCCCTTATTCTGCCCTCAGAATGCTCTTTTATGATGCTTTGCCAATAAATAATACCCCTGCTGCCTTTCAAGGCTCTGTGAGGCTATCTGTAAGCCTGCTGCCGCATTCGGTTTCATGCTCTCTCAAGTATTTTGATACTTTCTTTTCCACTGTTGTTCTGTCGCAATGCATATCATTGCCGATCTGTTCCCAGGTCCATCCCAGTTCATACCGGGCATGGAATATCCTCCTGATCTCCGAATCGTGAATGGTATTGATAAATTCCGATATATCCGCCTCTAAGATCTGAGCCTCCACCATTCTTTTTTCAAGCATGCACTGCTTTTTGTATATTGCTGCATCCCTTTTACGCTTGCCTTTTACATCGTACCCTCTTATGGTGAAATTCACCTGGGTATATGGAAAATCATGGGAGGATGCCTGAACCTTATCGGTTACTATCTCCCGGCCACGTTCTCTCAATACCTTGATTTCCCTGTTGAGATCTCTGATTTCAGCTCTTAGGCTTATCAGCTGTTCCAAATGTTCCTTGGTCACTTTCTCACATCCTCCCTTTGTTTAATTAAATGGCAGCTCCTCATCCATTCCCTCCGGAATGTTCATAAACTCATCTGAGCCTGCTGCCTCTGCTCCGTCTTTCTTGCCCTCCGCAAATTCCTGCTTTTCGATGATGCAATCGGATGTATATACCTTTTGCCCATCCTTGTTTGTGTAGGATCCTGTTTGGGTATGCCCCTCAACCAGTATTTTCATGCCTTTTTTAAGGTATTTCTCGGCAAATTCTGCCGATTTACCAAATGCCACACATGAGATGAAATCCGCTCCCGGATTATCGTTGTTCTGCGTTTTTACTCGGTCCACCGCCACAGTGTACCTTGCGATTGCTTTGTTATCCTGGGAATATCTCACCTCCGGATCTCTTGTGAGCCTGCCCATATAGATACATTTATTCATTTTCTGCCTCCATTCCCTTTAATAGCCTTTTAAGGTTCTTCTTTCTTGTTCTTCTCTTTCTTGCATAGAATGCAAGGTGGTAACATCTTTCAAGGCCTGCTGCCTTTGCATGAGCTTTCAAGCATGCCCTCCAGGCATCCCTTGCCCATCCCATTACCTTTTGCAGATACGGAGTGAGCACATCCACAATCTTTCTTGCAAGCTCCCTAAAGATTTCCTTTAGTTTCTCAAGGATATTCTTTAGGCATTCCGCTGCCTGCTCAATGCTATCGAGCTGTTCTGCTGTTAATTCCATCTCATACTCCTTTGATCTGCGATGCGATCATATCAGCTGTATGGGTGTATAACACATTCGGATACTGCTGCACCGCTCTTGAATAATATTCCCACTCTTTGGAATCCGTGAATGCTCCCATATGGTACCGGATGCACATTATCTCCTCATCTGTCAAATCAATGTGCCCCATGAGCATGATCAGGGATTTTTCTCCATGGCCCGGGAATAATCTCTCCTTGTTCATATCGATGGCAAAACCCTCTCCGATTGAGTAATCATCGAGCTTGCACACATCATGGAGCATTCCAATAATCTCCGGGGATTCATCCCTCTGCCACTTAAGGCCTAAATTATGAGTGAGTTTCTTAAGCTCATAGGTCACCTGGAGGGAATGCCTGAATAATCCGTTTGGAATATTGCCATGATGGCTCTTTGCTGCCGGATATTCATAAAATCCTTTACTCTCTAACCACTTAAGGAGCTCCGGCCATTTATAAAACCAATCCTCCATGATGTTTAGCTGTGTTTCCCTGGTCATTTCTTCCATCTCTTTGTATGTATCCATTATTTTCTCCTTGCCTCCACGAGCCCCTTGATGGTCACATACAGGAGTGTGATGAGAAATATGATTGCGCCTGCTGCCATTAAGATCATGATGATGAGCCCCATAACCTTTAAGATCGTAATCAATACCGGTATCATTTCTCTCCCTCCATTCTCTTTATCTGTCTATCCAGCTTTAAGTTCAGTAATTCTGCAAAAAGCTCAATATCTGTTCCTTGGAGCATGAGCTCCTGGATGATCATGATGATTACATCTGCCATCTCCTCAACCAGGTTATCCGCTGCCTCTCCGCTCTTAAGCCCTACTGCATTTGTTGAGCGGTAGTATTTATTTACCGCCTGGATGAGTTCCGCTGCCTCTTCCTGGAGCATTCTTGATTGAGGCTCATGGCCATAATAATCAGCTACGATTTTGCACTTTTCAAAAACGGCTCCAGCCTGAGTATTTATCACGTTTTTGGCATATTCGATATCTGATAAACAGCTTAAATTCGTTTCCGAATGCTCCTCCGCATAGTAATTTACTTGCTTTTCTGCCATTTCTTACCCCTCTTTCGTGTATAATTCATGGGTACCATCCAGGATGCTCTTTTCTTCATCCTCAAAGGTCCATCCCCATTTCTTTAAGATCTTGAATGCCTCTGTGAGCTGCTGTGCTTTTGAATCGTTGTATCTACATCTCCAATCCATCAGATCTCCCACATTATCCATGGCATAATCTAACTGGATGAGCATCTTTTGAACGAGGTGCAATTTGGAGAGCTTATCATTTGCCTCATCCTTTGCCTCCTGTGATGCCTCATAATCAGCCTTGCCGGTAAAGAATCTCCTGAGCTCCGATGGCCCTAAGTATGTATTGATGTTTACCAGTACATCCCACAGCTGTTCACATGCCTCATATTCTTCTTTGATTCCATCCAGCTTTCCGGTGATAACCTCATTGATGAATGTGTGTTTTTTCACCATGAGCTCTTTCACCATCTTCTTGAGCTCTTTCTTGTTCTTCTCGGTAGGATCTGCCTCTTTTTTCTCTTTCTTCTTTGGTGTAGGCTTTACCAGCTTTACTGAGCTGTAATACCGGTACCATAACCAATCGTTTTGTATGTCTGCCTGAGTGGCTTTGGCCAGCTTGGGCTCTTTTTCACTCCGTAAATCCCATTCTTTTACTATCTCCCACTTTCCGGAGTACATTTCATGGGTTACTTTCTCAGGAGCCTCTTTCACACCTGCTGCCTTTAGGATCTTTATGATGATGGCTGCTCTCTTATCCATCTTTTCCTGTTCTGCTGCCTGGTGGGCTTTCCATGCAAGCTCCCTGGAATCTCTTGCATCTTTCAAAACCTTGTTTCTTGTTTTGATATCCTCTATCTTTTCAAGCTCATACAGATCTTTAAGGGTGAGCTGAAATGAATCATCCTGCTCCTTTTTCTTGATCTCTTTGCCATCGAGTTTGGCAATGTTTAACCTGTGGCGGATTGTTTGCTTTGAAAATCCGGTTTTCTCTGCAAGCCCCTCCTCGGTATCTCCGAGATCTAACATCAGCTGAAAGCCTGTTGCCTGTTCCCATATGGTGAGATCTGCTCTCTGCATATTCTCCTCAAGCATTACTGAGAGCTGTTCTTTCTCATCCATGCTCTCGATGATGCGGCAGGGAACCTCTTTTACTCCTGCTGCCTTTGCAGCATTGAATCTCCTGTGGCCAATCAGGAGGGTATATTCACTTTCAATGAATTTCTCTCCCTCCCAGTGTCCGGGAATTACTGTGAGATTCTGCATGATACCATTCTTTTTGATGGATTCCGTGAGCTCAGAGATATCTCCGATGCTCTTCCTGGGATTCTGCGGATGCTCATGCAATACATCCACACTCAGCATTGTACTTGTTTCTTTCATTGGCTTATCCTCCTGTTTATGCACTAAATCCGCCAAACGGCTTGGTTCTTAGGTCCTCAGCCCTCTTTTTTAGCTTTCTTGTTGCCTCTTCTATCGCCTGCTGCCAATCAGGATCCTCAACGTTCATGAGCTCTGCATTGCTGTTATTTCCTCCGATCTTGGCCATTCCTATTCCCAGCATTGATATTCTCCATCTTGGGATTCCGGTATGCAGGTACCTGATTGAGAGGCTTAATGGAAACTCTTTTGAGAGCGGTATGAATATGCTCATAAATTCATCCATTCATTTCCTCCCTCCTTAAGGCATCTGCTATCACCGGGAGCATCAGAATTGGTGTTGCCTGTGCATGTAACCTTGTAGGCGCATTGGCCACTCTCACCAGCATATGCATATACAGTTCATATGAGCTCTCGCCCTGCATCCATTCCGGTATTTTGCCCTTGTTCGCCTTAAACAACTGTGTATTCCGGCAATCATCTGCAATTTCCTTGATCAGCTCTGCTGCCTCTTCTGAAATCTCCTCTTTATCGCCCAGTGTGTCCTGCTCGGTTTCCATTATCTTGATGATTCTATCTCTTAGGATCTCTGTTTCTTCCTGCATGGTTTATCCCTCCGCAAATTCAAAGATGTGCTGGCCGCTGCCCTCTCCGGTCATTACAACCACTCCTCCGTGAGGGATTCCAAATAATCCATAGCCTGCCCAGTTGCATCCGGAGGAATCACCTTTCTTTGGTGAGCCTTTACCGGTATAACGGCCTATGCATTCACAATATGCAGAATTGGCTGCCTCCTGCCCATCAAGGCCTGCATCAATGAAATCCTGCACTGCTGCCACATGGCCACACATAGGGCATTTGTATTTCCACTTTGTTACATCCTCACCAAAGAGCCTCTCTCCCTCAGCTCTCCATGCATCCACGCTCTCAAAGGTTCTGATCTTCTCATCATCAAATCCCATTGATGTGTTCGATCCGGTTTTGATTTCTCTTTTCATTGGCTTATCCCTCCTTATCTGTACTGTTCAACAATGTTCTGCTTGATTGCCTGGCCACACTTAGGGCAGTAATCATAATCATCATCGATCTCATATGATGCCTGGCAGCTGGGGCAAATCCATGTATCCATCACGATATTTCCGGAATCATCCCCATATGCATATCCATCTCCCTGGATATCCGGTGTGGCCGGGATTCTTTTCTCAAGAGCTTTATCAGCGCATTCAAGCGCCTCGCTCATCTCTGCTGCCATAGTGAGCTTAAATCTCTCTTTCTGCTCTCCCAGGTATTCCTTTGCTCTTTTATCTGTCATGATGCACCTCTCGTAATTCCTAAATAGTCTGTGATGGTGTAATACTGGCTTTCATACTCTTTTTTTGCTTTTTCAGCCTCTGCCAGCTTTCCATCAATCTCATCCAGCTTTTCAAGTAAGATTTGAGCTATAAAATCAGGTACTGCGCCTGCTGCCATTATGTGCTCAACTGCTTTCTCGGGCTCCGCTGCCGGTTCTGCTTTCTGCTCCACCTGCTGCACTGCCTCATCCTGCTGCACCTGTTTCTTTCTCTTGGAATACTTGCGCTTTGGTATATCCTCGCCATTTTCCTCAAGGATCCTGGTGATTTCATCCCTGCTGCATGCATTCAGATCAGCTAATATTCCAATCTGCTTGGTTCTGCATGCTGCATTGTGATAGCTGTACAGGATCTCCTCTGTGCTCATCATCATGGCTTACTCCTTTCTGCTCATGAGAGCTTTTCTGATTTCCTCTTTCTTGGCAGGCCCGATTCCTTTTACTGTTCCGATAACAGAAAGGATCTCATCCACATCAAAGCCTGCTGCCGCTTTGCCTTTTTCAAAACCCTGAAAATAGATTCCATTCACATAATCCTCAAGATCTGTTTTATCCATCTTCCTCTTGATTTCTTTGAATTTCTCACTTGTGAATTTGATAGGTTTCTCTTTGGTTTTCTTTGCCATTGGCTTATCCTCCTTGTTTTTCTTTCCATTATCGGATTTCTGCCTGATTGCTATCCTTAGCTTGGCAATGTTTAATCCTGCCTCTGTGATCTCCGGTATTTCTGATCTGTATCCTCTCCGGTTCATTTCCAAATGTTCTTGCAAGGTTTCCAGGAATAGATTGCTGAGGTTCAGATTGTCTCTGTTTCCATCCTTGAAACTCACATGATACCCCTCCGGCACCGGTCCATGCGCCTGCTGCCATATGAGGATATGTGTGAGCATCCATTTATTCGGTTCTGCTATCTTGGTTTGATGGTATCCATCATCTCTCACAACCTCCGAGCCAACCGGCAATGCATTATGTGGGCGGTTGCCTTTCTTGAACATTGTGGCTTTGGCCTTTTCATATTGCTCCGGTGTTAATTTCTGCCCCTTGTTGTGAGATACCTGGCCTTTTACAAAATGCCCTGTTAATCCGGAATTAAGGTGATTATTCTTGTAGAACGATAAAACCTGCTGCCTGCTGTACTCTTTCCCGAATTTCCGGTTTACCTTTTCTGTCATTTCTGTTGGCCCGGTACCCACATAGTGAGATTTGATGTAATCGCACACCTCTTTGGGGAACGTGCTTGAATATACTTTTGTACGTGCCCCCCCTGAGAGCTTGTATCTCTTTTTCATGGCTCTCACGGCTTTTGGATTCATATCGATGCCAAACTTTTTCTTGATGCCTGCTGCCAGCTCCACAGGATCCTTTTGCATATAATTGGCACGTACATAATCCACCAAACCATCCGGGTACCTACTCATTTCTCACCTCAAGCATCGTTGGTACCTTTTTATCCTGGTTGTATCCGTATTCATCCAGGTGAACCATGGCCTTGAATTGCAGCTCTCCGTTCCGGATGATCTGCTCTGATACCTTGGTCATACCCTCGGCTCTTCTCAGCTCTCTTTCCAGCTGCTCATCTGTGAGATCATCATCGTTTAACCTTTCCATCATCTCGAAAAGGTGATTGTTTAGATCTCCCAGGGTGTTTTTGATGTTGCTCATTGGCTTATCCCTCCAAATTACAGGTAATTCTTTCCAAACTGCTGCATCCATTCCTCATGGCTGTACTTTGCCTCAAAGGCTCTCTGTGCCACCTGCTGCAAATAAAGATCAACCTCTTTATTCACATGTGGTGCCTCAGGTCCATATTCATGGTGCCTTTCATTGCAAACGTATGCCCACAATCCAAAATGCTCTGCTTTCTTTCGATGTGGTCCATGCATGAAATGGTGTTTGTGGAGCCCTGTGTGTCTCAGTTCCCCATAATATCCCTGCCGTTCTGCCTCCTCCCTGCAAAGAAAGCATTCCCGGCTGATAGGATCCGTGTGTTTTTGAATTATGCTCTTGGCCATGTGTCCTCCTCGGTGCCGTGCACAGTAAATTTGCGCACCGGGATTTTTAATGCTTTGGCCAAATCAACCTCTGCTTTCATTCCGCCTGCTGCCTCTCCGAACATCCACAGCTCATCACACTCTTTCACAAGTTCAAGCCCGATGTTCAAGGCAATGGCTCTCTCGATTGGCACATTATCATCCATAAACTGGGTGAAATATATGTGCGGTGTAACCGGAATGCACATTCTTTCGATTGCCAGCCTTGAGTATTTCTTTGCCCTCTCAACATTCTCGGTAATACTGCCTTTTGAGGCATATGGAGAGCATATGTATACTTTTCTCATTCTCCCTTGCTCCATTCTTCAAATTCTTTTACTACTGCTGCCTGCATCAGATTCTGATAATCGTGATGCCCTCCGGTAATGGTGTAGGTGTGAGGATCCATTTTATCCATCAGCATCTCCCACAGTTCTTTGTTTCTCACCTCGTTACCCTTGGCATTGTGCCAATCGTTCTTTTTCCACTGGATGTGCCAGTGATTATTCATGGTGTTCAGCAGGTTATCACACTGAGTGACGATGGCCACATCACATGGCTTTTTCAAAATTGTGAATGCATTTATGAGTGCCATCAGGCATCCTGCTGCCTCTGTGCAATCCTTTGCATGCACGTACCCCTGCCTGGTGATTGGTTCATCACCTCTCATGTACTCGATCAGATACATGGCCACTCCATCTCTTTTTGCCGGTCCGTGCCAGGTACTTTCAATCAATATCCTTACATTCATCCTGAATCACCTCCCGAATCTATCCTCTGCATTGTGTAATGCTGGTATGGGTACTGTGTTACAGGATTGATGCCGTTGTATACGGAATCCTTGATGATGAAATATCCTTTTTTCGGCTTAGGATCTTCCGGCCACCTTTTCCTCATGAGCTTTTTCCTCTTTGGTTTTGGTATTTTCAGATTCCGTGATCTTGAATATGTGGCCTTGCCTTTCTCCTGTTCCTCCTTGGTCTCAATTTTGACTATGTATTGAGCCAGGTTTTCAAAATTACCATCCTCATACAGATCAATCCATGTTTTAAACCCCGGCCACATTTTCTTGATCAGCTCCACTGTGGAGAGCTCCGGTGTGTTTATGTTCTCGATCACAATATGGTGATGGAGGGCCTGCCCCTTTTTACCTCTCTCGGTTACGGCAATGTATTTCAGCTGGTACCCCTTTTTCTTGTATTCCTTTCTCACCTTATCCAGGAATGTTTTGAGGATCTTCTGTGCATCCTCATATGTATCCGGCCTCTCACCGGGTTTATACTTTAGGATCAGGTGCCAATCTCCCTCTTTGAAATTGGCCAGGATCAATCTCTGTATCTTTTTCTCCCTGTTGGTCCTGTTCTGTCTCTCAATATCCTCAGGAGTTCTTTTTTTCTTTGGTGCCCTTGGTTTACCCGGTGCTCCATAATTGCCAGGGTAATAATGTTCAACCTGAATTACCCTCCCGAGGTCATATTCATTTCTGACATACATTTTTTATGCATCACCTCCCTTTAGTTTTCCGTTAAGTTTAATATCCTAATCGGAGACTCAAGAGGTTCCGAAAAACCTCTTGAAAAGCGCAGATTTACTGCGTTTTTGCTTGTGTTTTTAGGGATTATGTGATACACTATTTATAGATTATTGGGTGTGTATCACACTCTCCGAAATTGAGCTGCTTGCAACAGCTCTTTTTCATTGCCATAAATCAGCAATGGTTGCCCCAATTATTGCGATGGTCATGCATATAGCAATGGCCACATATACCATCCGGATATCGTTTCCCGGTCCGTCTATGGCCGATGTGAAAATCAGAAATCCTAAAAAGCCGATTCCGGCCATATATTCCCCGATTTTCTTACTTACCATGCGCTTTCTCCCATGCCGTTGCCCTCTCGCATATTGCGATGCAATCATAGGTTTCGCCCACAAATTTCTTTTGCTCATACAGCTCTGCTCCTCTCCCGGTTCCTGCCTTGTAACACAGGATCACGTAATATGGATCATCATTGATATCAAACAGCTCTCTTAAAATCACCAGGCCTGCTGCCACGTTATCCTCCGCAACATTCACATCCAGCCCATAATCATCTTGCATCCGTTCCCAGTTGCATCTATTTATCTGCATATATCCGATGGATCTGCCTCCATCTCCCACGGCATCCTCGATGAACGAGCTCTCCGTTTCCATTAGCGCCAATGCAAATTCATAGGATAAATCCAGCTGTTCGCATTTCTCCTGCATAAAGATCTGTAAATCTTCCGGGAGAGGTACATCATCATAAGCTGTATAAGCCGGTTCGGGTTCTTCCGGTATCAGTTCGATCACCTCAACCGGCTCCCACAATACAGGCTCCTGCTCTTCCTGGAGCACCGCTGCCGCCTCGGCGGTTTCTGCCTCGGGTTCCAATCTCCAGCTCTGCAATGCCACCGCCCAAATCGCTATGATCAGGCATGCTGCGAATCCCCATTTCTTTTTCATGATTCCTCCTCTCTTGCCATTCCTTAAATTCTCTTTGGTGTACCGGATCTGTAAAATACTCCAGCACTGCGTTCTCTATGTAACCGGCATGAAATATTGTGATGTGTTCCGGTATCTCCTGCGGAATTATCACTCCCATGCTCATTCCTCCGTATACTCACTTGCCATGAATTTTCTTGGATCCTCTCCGATAAACATGCAGATCAATCCAAACTCATCCACATCCAGGTTCTTTCTGTTTCGCTTAGCGTTGTAAAGAGTATTACTGGAGATTCCGGTTTTTCTTGAGATCACAGATAATTTGAAACCTCTCTCCGCAATGCAGCTCATCAATTTTTGGGTTGCATTTGTCTTTTCAACTACTGCCTGCATATGTGCCTCCTTTCTTGTAGTCATATTTACTACATGTCTCTGTTATATCATTCGTTGTTACTACTGTCAACAATTATTTTTGTCTTTTTGACTACTTTTTATTTTCAGATGTTTCATTTTGTGCTATATTTCATGTGTGGAGGTGCGCCAAATGGAAAAATATTATGAGATTTTGAGGCAGCTCAGAGAAAAGAGTGGGCTTACCGCTCCTGAGGTTTCTACCATCTTGAAAGAGCGGTATGGAATGGATATGAATTACCGCACTCTTTACAATTATGAAAACGGAAAGAGCTCTCCTGATGTAAACAGGTTCCTGGCTCTTTGTGAGATTTATAACAGCCATGATATCCTTGCTGATTTTGGATTTAAGGCTCATGATACTGGTTTTGGCTTTGAGGAGGTTGTGCTTTTCGAGGATGAATACACTCCCGAAAACTGGGCCATGATCAAGAATTTTCTTGCCCTGGTACCTGCCAAAGGAAAGCAGTGATATTAAACTTAGCAATCAGATTTGGTTCTTAAACCGCTTATTTGCTTGATTTTGTGCATTTAAGAACCAAAATTATGGATTTTTGATTCTAACAAATGGAGATTTTTATGAATGCAGTGATTTATGCAAGATACTCTCCGGGGCCACGGCAAACCGAGCAGAGTATAGAGGGCCAGGTGCGTGATTGCATGGCCTATGCAGAGCAGAATGATATTAAGGTATTAAAGGTGTATGCAGATCGGCATATCTCCGGCACAGATTTTGAAAAGCGCCAGGAGTTTAACCGGATGCTCCGTGATTCTGAGAAAGGGCAGTTTGAGGCTATTATCGTATGGAAAATTGATAGATTTGGCCGAGATAGAGAAGAGATTGCCCTGAATAAGATTAAATTAAAGAGGCATGGTATCAAGCTCCTGTATGCAAAAGAGGTGATACCTGATGGCCCGGAGGGAATCATCCTGGAATCTCTCATGGAGGGATTGGCTGAATATTATGTGGCGGATCTGAGGCAAAAGGTAAAACGTGGCCAAAGGGAATCCGCTCTCAAAGGCCTTGCTGTTTCCGGCATGGCTGCATATGGGTACAAAATCGATTCTGAAAAGAGATATGTGGAGAATGAGGATGAATCCTGGGTGGTGAGATATGTTTTTGAAAATTATGCCCAGGGTAAACCTGCCACGGAGATAATCGATGAGCTTAATAAGATGGGTGTAAAGAACCGGAAAGGATACTCTATCACTAAAAACGGCATTTACACCATGATCAGAAATGAGAAATACATCGGCAAATGCACATATGATGGTATCGATATCCCTATACCTCAAATTGTGCCTCAGGAGCTTTGGGATGCGGTCCAGGGTAAAATAATTCGCCGCCCTCATTCATCAGCTGTATATAAGGCTCCTGAGCGGTATCTTTTATCCCTTAAGGCATATTGTGGTGAATGTGGCGGCATGCTGGTGGGTGAATCCGGATACGGAAAGATGGGCCAAAAATATCTTTACTACAAATGCAGCACACGCAAAAAGAAAGGCGGCTCAAAAGCCTGCTGCCTTAAAACGATCCGCAAGGATGCCCTTGAGGATTTTGTTTGCATGCATACCATTTCCGATGTTCTTAAGGATGATGTGATCGATTATATTGCAGATAAGGTGATTGAAATCAACCGAAAGCATACTGTGAACCAAAAGCTCTCTCAATTAAAATCTGCCCTCAGAAAGAGCGAGAATGCCCGAAATAACCTCCTTAAAGCAATAGAGGATGGAATATATACCCCAACCACTAAAAACCGCCTTATTGAGCTTGAGGAGCAGTGTGATGAGCTTAATGTACAGATTGCCAAAGAGAGCATCAAAAAACCGGTGATTACAAAAGATCATGTTGTGTACTGGCTTGAGATGTTCAGAAAGGGTGATATCAAAGATGAGGGCTTTAAGCAGCGCCTCTTAGATGTGTTTGTGCATTCAGTTTATGTTTACAATGAAAAAGTGGTTATTGCCTACAATTATGCAGACAACAACCACTCTGATTCCATTGATGTACCCGGAGCCTTGGAGAGTTCGGATACATTTGTAAAAGTGAGCCACTGGGGATTCGAACCCCAGACAACTTGATTAAAAGTCAAGTGCTCTACCGACTGAGCTAGTGGCCCGTATACTCTTTATAAAAAAGAACTGGGCTAACCAGATTCGAACTGGTGAATGCA
>Ga0256405_10002797_pt1 | contig 38172 bp, 35 predicted proteins | sample RumenRJG_02DNA_FD_189096 | JGI IMG/M metagenome (GOLD analysis project Ga0256405, IMG submission 189096) | Bovine rumen microbial communities from Lethbridge, Alberta, Canada - RJG_02 | ecosystem: Host-associated > Mammals > Digestive system > Stomach > Rumen | place: Canada: Alberta...
AAAGCATCCATAAAGATCAGCAGGATCAAAAGGGAGTACACCGGCATCTCATAGCGGTTTGACGCGCTTCCCACTAAAAGAGCTGTCTTTGATGCCATGAAAAAATACCCAAAGGTAGCTACTGCCAAAGCTATGATCTCTAAAGCATTGCCGCTACTTCCCTTCCTGTCTTTCTTTAGAGGGATCTCCACGATGGGATTTTTCTTTTTTGCTGCCATCTTTAACATTGTTCCAATAAAGATTACTAAGAGGATTATGACAAGACCACCAGCAAAAACAAAGGTATTTAAAAGTCCTGTAAAAAACGCAAATCTCATTCCTGTATTCTGGATGTCAAAAAAGCTGCCGCTGGCTCCGCTTCCTCTGTACCCTCCAAAGAGGTGACTTAAACATGCCGGATATGTTACCACCGAAAGCATCAGCGAAACTGCGCAGCCTGCCACGTAAATCGCTGCGTTTTTGATATCTCTTTTCACAAAGGCTATTATCCAGGCTGTTGCAATGCCTATAAACACAAAAAAGAAAATGTAAAAATACTGGATCAAAAATCCGATGTAAGAGGCTACCATTATGGGAAGAAGCAGCCTTATGCAGTATTTCTTTAAGTCTGAAGCATTTTGGTCATATTCCTGGATGAGTCTTATGTGAAGATAAGCGCATACAAGGATCAGCGCTCCAAGCCAGGCATACATCCTGACAAATATGTTGGCTGAAACCGTCTGGGGATTTAGCCCGTAAAACAGAAGCACCAATGTCTCTACAAAAGGCGAAACCTTGAGCCTGTCCATAATAAGACAAAGAAACACAAAGCTGATAGCAAAAGCCAGCAGATTAGTCGCGATACCTGTCCATTTAGTGAACACCCCTGGTACAAACGAACAGATCGTGTGGAAGATAAAGTAATAAAAGGGCGGGTGTACGTCCCAGGACTGGACCAGTTTAACAAGTCCGTAGTTAAAGCCCTCTCCCTTCTTTACTGCAAATTCATCGAGGATAGTCTGCCTGTCCTGCCATTGTCTGTCAGGCTGGTAAAGACCAAGGCTCCTGTTACTTGAAAAATAGGTATAGTACTCATCTTCATGAAATCCCTGTTTCTGAAAGCCATAGAATACGCTAAGAGCCAGCGATGCCACAAAGATAAGGCAGAATATGTACTTTTTAAGATTTTTATAATCCTTTGATCCTGGCATGAGTCTTCCTGACAAACCCCGGAGCTACAGACAAAATCATAAGATAAGCCTTCTGCTTACCTGTGAGGTAATGATTACTAATGATCTTTCCCCGGTTTTTTCTGATATTTTTCACAATCTCTCTGTAAAAGAGGTTGTCGCTTTTCATTTTTGAAGTTGGTATATGCAATAGATAATCCAGTCTTTGCACAAACCCAAATCTCTCAGCAACTTCTAACAGATCTGGGCTATTTCTTTTCACAAGCTCAAGGGCCACATCTGAATTTCTTACAATATCTGTAAATACAGATGGGAAATAATCCTTATCTTCTTTCTTTTTCCTGGAGTTACTCCCGGTCCTGTAAAACACGTGATAGCACTGATCTGGAAGAATGACCAGCTTATTCACCTTCTGGAGCATATGTATCATAAGATAGAAGTCTTCATTGAGCTCGCCTTCAGGGAACTTCATATCCTCTGAAAAGAGACTTCTCTTCGTAAGCTTGGTACAAAAGGATGCATCTCCTGTATGCATCAAAAGAGTTCTAAGGTGCTCTTTTGGAGAAACCACCATCTCTTTTTCTGGCGGAATTACCACATCAGGTAGCCTGTCACCATTCTCAGAAATCTCATCCCTGGAAATCTGCACCATATCTGCATCATTTCGAAGGGCTGCGTCCATGAGAAGGCCATACATCTCTGGTGAAATATAGTCATCGCTGTCCACAAAACCGACATACTCACCTGTTGCTGCCAAAAGTCCAGCATTTCTTGCACTGCTGGAACCACCATTTTCCTTGTGGATGACCTCTACATTCTCATATTCAGCTGACAGCTTATCAGCTACAGCTCCAGTTTTATCAGTAGACCCGTCATCTACAACTATTATCTGCAAAAGAGATTTCGGATAGTCCTGGGAAGCTACTGAGGTAACACACTTTGGAAGCAGGTCCTCAATGTTAAAAGCCGGGATGATAACCGATATTGTCTTATTAAGATCAGCCACTTTGCACCTCCGCTTTCTTCATTTGAGTATAAAGGTCATATCCAATGACCAGAATGACAGCCAGATTGATAAAGGCAAGAGGCCACAGGGCTGTCACTGTTGAACCAAAAAGGAATCTCGAATAAGTGATCACTGATACAGCCTGGACCACAGCGCATATCCCCATGCGTTTATATGAGGTAATCCCATAGGCCACCAAAAGAAGCTCAGCAATATAGCCATATCTCTCATGCATTACAGGAAGTGCGTAGAGGCATAGAAGCACTGTAAACACAGCCAAAGTGACCATATATAAGATGCTCAGATCAAAAGCCTTATCTCTTACGTAGTATGCCAATAATCCTAAAAGAAGTATGCAGCAGACTGTTCCGCAGGAGATCAGCATAAGCCTTGACTGTTCAGACAAAGCTTCCGCCACAAAGCAATATATATTTGGATAGTTCATACTTAGCCTTGAATAGGTTGCTACCTGTTTTAAATATATGGATATAAGTTCATTAAAATCCCTTCCAGCTGCCATAGCAGGTACCAGCGTCACAAGGAAGGTCACGGGGAAAAGAAAAATATATCGTATTTTAACTTTCCCTTTAAGCCACAGTATTATAGCAAAAGGAATAATAAATATCGCCTGTTGTTTAAAGCTGTATGATATAGCAAGATAAATAAAAAATCTTGCGTTATGCTCCTTCATAAGGTGATATAGAGCCAGCAGTGCAAAAGCAGTATACACAGAATCGCACTGAGCCCAGGCGCCGCTGTTAAGAACGCAGGTAGGCAGGAACATCACAGCTCCGAATGCCATCAGTGATTTTTTAACATTTCCATCTGTAACAAGGAAGGCAATCCTCAGAATAGCAAAAGCACATATCATGTCAAAGATCACTGAAACTGTCTTTAACATGTGCAGGTCATTTCCACCAATATAGTGAAGAAGAACAATTACATACTGATACATGCAACCATAGTTTATGGTGCTTTTATCAGAGATTCCCGGGGTTATTCCAAGATAAGGAAAGCCCCCAGCCTCGTGGCACTCTTTCATCCATGTAGCAAGGAAAAAAGAATAATCCCCCGATTCAAAATCAAAGAGCGAAAGCCGAACTGCAATACCAAGCCCCAGCATCACAGTGCCAAAAAACAGGTCCAGCATTCGTATCTTCACTCCAGATACCGATATTTCAGTGTCAAAAAAATCATCAATAGTCCGCATCTTACTCCAGATGATTCTTCTCCTTAAGAGTCCTTAAAAATCCCGGGGCTTTGATCACTTCAGCCCTGCTCATAGGACCATCCAAAGAAGGAGATGGATTTCCATTTTCATAATATTCTTTGCAGAATCTGATCAGCTCAGTTGCTGCATTTTTAGCATTCCACTTGTTATTTATGGTTTCTCTAGCTTTACTGCCAAGGCTTCTGATCTTCTGCCTGTCGCAGGATAGCTCAGTTACTTTTTCCTTAAACTCATCAAGGCTTCCACAGCCAAAAGTAAGACCATTTACACCATCCTCAATGAGGAATGGTACTGCTCCTGCTTCCTTTGAAGCCACCACCGCACAACCACACTGCATAGCTTCATTCACAACAGCTCCCCACCCTTCAAGGTAATTGCTGGTAAATAAAAAGATATGACTTTCCGCCATAGCCTCGTGAACTTTATCAGGCTTCATTACTCCCTTAAGGCTCACCACATCTGAAAGGTTAAGGTCTTTTACTTTTCGCTCAAGCTCCTCTTTCATTGGGCCATCCCCAATTATATCAAGGCAGAAGCCTATTCCTTTATCTTTTAATGTTTTAGCTGCTTCTATGGCGTATTCAGGATGCTTAAGGTTTATGAGTCTTCCGGCCCAAAGGATCTTTATCTTATCCACATCAGAAAGTTCTTTATCCCTGATATTACAGCTTACATCTGGGAAATATCCCCATTTAAGACGTTTTTCCGGATAGCTCCTTATAAGCTCAAAGTCTGAAGCCACGTAGGCTCCGGTACATAGCAGGTATACTGGTTTATTCCTGTAAACAAAATGCTGATGATACTTCTTTTTAAGGCCCTTGGGGCTTATAAACTTCCATTGGCCTTCCCTGTATAGCCTTTCACTTACTCTAAAGGACAGCTTTCCCATGGACAATCTCTTTTTCTCGAGGTATTCCGTCTCACCTTCCGTCCATCCAAAGAGCACCACATCGCTATAAAGTATAAGGTCCTCAGCCTTTTCTTTTTCCTCATAAAAGAGCACTACAAAATCAAGAGCTTTCTCATCCACTGCCCAGCCCATGCTTACTCTTTTTTCTTCCATTGGCATAGTCTGGACAAAGTGAAAGTCTATATCCTCTCCCGCTTCAAGCATTGCCCTGCAAAAGGGAAGCTGGTGGTGATTTATGTAGTTGGACACAAAGGTTATCTGCATGTCCAATCCCCTTTACTTACTGATGATCTCATTGTAAATTTCCAAAAGCCTCTTATAGTTGGCATCTGGATTGTGAGTCAGCCTTGCATGGCTACTGGAGTTATCCCCATAAACCGCTGCGATCACAGGCTCGTCCCAAATCTGAAGGATCTTTCCTGCAAGATCTTCTGGATTTGCCTTTTCAAAAAGTAGTCCATCCTTATTTTCGGTGAGCATACTGGGTATTCCACCAGCATTTGAAGCAACTACCGGAACGCCAAGGAGCATGGCTTCGCCAAGGGAATTAGGAGAGTTCTCAACAATTGAAGGGCAGACAAAGACGCTGCTCTTTAAAAACTGTTCCTTCATAGCCTGTTCATCCAAAATGCCGAGCATGGTCACTTTTTTCTTAAGCTTGTTCTTGCCTATAAGGCTCTTTAAGTACTTGCCATAGGCGCTGGCTCTCAGGAAATATGGGTATTTGCTCTTACCCTTTCCAATTATGTTATTACCTGCCACATACAAATGTGCATCAGGATACTTTTCAAGTAGTGCTGGCATAGCCTGCAGCATAAAGTGAAATCCCTTAAGAGGATAGTCTCCCTGGGATAAAAAGATACTGTGGGGCTGGGCCTTTTTCTCACTCCACTTGCCCATGTAAAAGCAGGGGCGCATGGTCTCATTCATCTCAAAATACTTTGCATCAGGATTTATGTCAGAAGTCTCTTTTTTGTCAAAGGCAGTCCTTCCTGTGATATTTCCTGTGAGCATGATGGATTCTCTCTCATACTCAGCCCTTACCTTGAACTTCTCCTGCTGCTGTTTTAAAGAATCTTCCTTAAGTCTGTCCCTGAAGGTTGTAGATGCCTGAACTTCCTCGGGAATTCCTGCCATGTACTCTCTGGCAATAGCACTGCAGACCCCCTGAATACCAAGAAGGACCCTCTCAGGTCTTCCAAAGGCTCTGATAACCGCCAAGGTATGAGGAAACTCAGTGCCAAAAATATGCACAATATCAGGCTTAAAATCATCAAGGATCACGTGAAACCTGTTTTCCACAGTTCCATCATAGACCTCAGGGTGATTTAAATCCTCCCTGAAGCCATAGTATGTAATCCCATCTATCACTTCACTGGAGGTTGAGATAGCGCCATCTGAAGGAAAGCATATTCCAAGGTCGATCTTTTCATCGCCCTTTTTCCCTTCAGCTATTCTGTTAAGACATCCGGACAGCCACCCCTCCCTGCTGGAATAATCCATGTTATGGGCTATGGCATAAGCCGGAAGCATGATATTACACACCCAAAGAACTCTCAATTTAGCTACCCCTCATTTAGCGTTTTCGTCTCAAAAGATAGATAAGCTCTTTTACCGAATTGTAAAGTCCCGCTGTCAGCTTGTTTGAAGAAAGAACTGTACGAAGCTTTGACAGTGTCAACACCCGCAGAATATCGTATTTGCGGATCTGGGAGCTGGTTAAATACATCTGGATGATCTCTCTTCGCTCCTTCTCAGAAATCTTAAGGTTCTGAGCTGAGTATCCGCCGCCCTCATAGTCTGCGATCATCACCGGCATGTAAACCGTCTCAGCCTTTTCCCTGTAAAAGCATCTAAGAAACTGCTCATAATCTGCTCTTACCTTGTACTTAAGGTCAAAGGGATTTCTGTAAACAAGCCTCTCATCATAAAAACAAGCCTGGTGAGAAGGCACATTCCTGTAACAGGCATAGTCATCAATTCTGGGGTTTGAAGCAACTCTTGCACCTGCTGACCTGTCGTAAATATCGCCGTAAAAAATCGTAGGAAGGGTGGTTCCTTCCTTGAGATTCCTGTCCAGGATCAGCTTGTGGACATCTCTTAAAACATTCTCATTCCCCAAATAGTCACCACAGTTTAAGAAGAACACATAAGATGGATTCTCTCCAGCCTTGACCCTGCCCTCAAGATGAGAGGTGGCGATATTCATAGCGTGGTAGATACCATTGTCGCAGCTTTCAAGAAGAGTTATCCTGCTCTCCTTATCGTCGTCAACATTTCCCACCTGATAAGCCTTCTTCAGTTTTTCAATAGAGCCATCAGTAGACATTCCATCCTTAACAAGGATCTTGTAATCAGTGTAGGTCTGCCTTACAACACTCTCCACCGTCTTAAGGAGCTTATCCCCAGCATTGTATGAAACTATAACGATCGTAAAAAAAGTCTTTTTCATGAAATAGTACTCCCGTGCTTAACCCCGTCTGTCAGGAGCCTGAAGCACTTAAGCAGTCCTTTTTCGCTGCACATCTCTTTCCGATTCTTGAAAAGATATCGAAATCCCAGTATTACAGCCATTTTGCCATATAAAAAGTGGTACAGTACACCTCTGTCAAAGAAGAACTTGTCAGTAAACCCATTAAACCAGGTGGACTGACCCTGCATTTCTTTTCCAATGGCCACAGTAGTCCTGTAGATATTAAGTCCCGCCTTGAGACAGTCATGTAAAAACAGAGAATCCTCTCCGTTCATGTAAGGTGCTCCGCCGCCAAACAAAAGGGAATATCTGACACCACTTCCAATAAGCTTGTCCCTTCTTGCACAGATGGCGTAGGCCGGATATCTTCCATAATTACGCCAGTTAACCCTGGCAAAGTCCTGGTTCCAATAGGTCTCTCTTCCCTCCTGAGCCTTGACATTAAAAAGGAGCATGTCTGCCTCAGGGTGAGCGTCAAACTCAGCCATGACTTTAGAAGCATATCCATCATCATAGACAATATCATCATCGCCAAACTGGATAAGCTCGTGATCAGAAGCTTCAAGGGCAGTATTTCTGGATAGTCCAACGCCCTTTTCCCTTCTTACGATAATCCTGGCTTCATAGTCGTCAAAAGGCTTGATGTAGTCATTGTTATCATCTTTTCTAGCCTCGCCATCACTGTCATCTATGATCTGGTTGACTATGACCGCATCACAATCAAGGTTCATTGAGCCGATGAGCTCTTCCGGATCCTTATTTACCGCTGATATCAGTATCTGTAGTCTCTTTTGCTCCATCGATCTCCCCATCTATCTTTTTCTGCGCTGTGATCTGATTTTCCTCAACACCTTCTGTGCTGTCAGGGGTAAAAAGAATCTTGACCGTAAGCAGCATCAGCTTGATATCAAGCCAGAAAGAATAGTTCTCTATATATGTAAGATCCAGTTTTAACTTGTCGTAAGGAGTGGTATTGTACTTACCATAAACCTGGGCATATCCCGCAAGTCCAGCTTTCACCCTCATTCTGAAGGCAAACTCTGGCATCTCTTCCAGGTACTGTTCAATGATCTCAGGTCTCTCAGGACGTGGACCAATAAAAGACATATCTCCAGCCAGGATGTTAAAGAGCTGAGGAAGCTCATCAATCCTGCAGGATCGTATGAACTTTCCAATTGGAGTTATCCTGTCGTCGTTTTTGGCTGCAAGTCTTGCGACACCGTCTTTTTCAGCATCCTCTCTCATGCTCCTGAACTTCATTATCTTGAACTGCTTGCGATCCCTTGTGCACCTAACCTGCTTGTACAAGACAGATCCGCCGTCGTAAGTCTTAATTGCTATAGCTGTTACCAGCATGATAGGAGATGTGATCACTATAAGCAAAAGAGATAACACTATATCAAGAAGTCTCTTTACTGCCCTCTGCTCGATCTTGATGGAGTATCCCCTAAGCAGAAGCACTGGAGTATCGAAGAGGTGCAGCTGTGAAGAGCCCTTAAGCAAAACATCTGTTATCTTTGGCATTACATAAACTCTAATGTTATGGCCATAGCAGAACTTAACAAGTCCGTTCCTGAACTGACTTGGCACATCCCATACTACTACTCCGTCATACCTGCCAAGACACTCCTTGTAGATCTCATCAATCCCATCAGAGATGTTCATCTTTTTTGCAATGTGGTACTTGTCTTTTCTGGTGTTAAACTTGCGCTCTATATCATCTACCGGATATCTTCCGCTGATAAGAAGAAGCTCTCTTGGCGGAAAGATCTTCATATAAATACCATTTGTTATATACGCCCAGATAAAGGCTATCACCAGCTGGAATACAAAGATCATGATCATGGGAACCACCCTGACCAACCAGTTGTTTAAAAGAGCGATCTGGAAATAGCTGATGAAGTTCACCATGAAAAGGGCAAATATCTGCGAAAAGAACACATCCATAGGGCGCAGATATCCTATTTTCAGACCTCCATAGGTATTCGAAAAGAACAAGAGAAGAATGAAATAGATAGCCAGAATAAGCAGATGTCCACGGAAATAGAGCTTAAGTCCATTTCCCAGAGCATATCCGTCCTGACTGACACGGGGACTGGAAACCACCGGATAATATACATTAAACCAAAACCAGGCATAAACTGCAGTCTGCATGCACAGGCCCAAAAAGCCTAAAAGCAGTACCATTACCCTCTTTTTTGATTCTCTTTGTTTCATACACTCCCTTGGGTATCAGAGTCTTCTAAGTGTTGCTCTGACAGCCCATCCTCCAAAATAAAATAATGATTCCAGAACAGATAAACCAGCTATGTTCCTGTAAAGGAACCATATCCTGTATATTGCCTCCATCTTGTTGGAAGAAAGAGATCTTACTGGCCGCCTGTATATGGTCAGATTCTCATCAAGACCATAGGCCTCATATCCGCTCTTTAAAATTCGCCACCAGGTGGCTGTATCCTCACTTGGAACCTGAGGCATATGGATTATCTCCATATCTATTTTTTCTGTGTCAAACATCACTGTAGATGTAAATATCACTGTCCTCGAAAGAGCCTGCCTGTACCTTAATACTTTAGGTGCATGGACGATCTTGCCAGTTGGATTCGCCTTTTCATCACCAAATTCATAGGAATGAAAAGCAAATGCAGCACCAGTTTTTTCCATGAAGGCCACCTGCTTTTCAAGCTTGTCCTCTTTCCATACATCATCAGCATCAAGAAAAGCGATAAACCTTCCAGAGGAAGCATCAATGCCAGTATTTCTGGCTGCTGCAGCCCCGGCGTTAACATCTTTTTTGATGAGTCTTATTCTCTTTTTCTGGGTGCTTATAACATCCTCGATAACCTGAACGCTGTTATCTGATGATGCGTCATCCACAAGGATCAGTTCCCAGTCCTTGTAGGTTTGATCACATACCATTCTGATAGTTTTCTCTATGTAGTTTGCGGCATTGTACACCGGAACAACAATACTTACCATCACAGTTCCTCTTTAACAATGTATAATGGACGCTGTTTTACTTCCAGATAAGCCTTGGACAGATACTGTCCAACAACGCCCACGCAAAAGAGCTGCACACCGCTCACAAACAAAATGATGCAGGCCATGGATGCCCATCCAACCAGGTTGTGAGGATCTCCAACTGTCTGCTGTCTGATAATGATCAGGATTATAAAAATGAAAGCCACAACGCAGAAGAACAGTCCAAGGAACGAAGCGATGGCAAGGGGCGCAGTTGAAAAAGCCATTATGCCATCAATTGCGTAAGCAAAAAGCTTCCAGAAGGACCATTTGGTCTCTCCCTTCTTTCTCTCAATGTTCTCAAACTCAAGCCACTTATTCTTAAAGCCAACCCAGCCAAAGATTCCCTTGGAAAAGCGATTGTACTCCTTCATCGAAAGTATCGCATCTACAAACTTTCTGGACATGAGTCTGTAGTCCCTTGCTCCGTCCACGATCTCAGTTTTGGTCATCTTATTGATGAGCTTGTAGAACTTTCTTGCAAAGAACGACCTGATCGGCGGCTCACCCTTTCTGTTAACCCTTCTGGTGGCAACTGAATCGTAGCCTTCCTGGGCGATAGCCCTGTACATCTCAGGAAGAAGAGCCGGCGGATCCTGTAGGTCACAGTCCATAATTGCAACGTAGTCGCCCTTGGCGCCATTTAGCCCTGCGTACATTGCTGCCTCTTTTCCAAAGTTCCTTGAAAAGCTTATGAGATGGACCCTTTGATCCTTTTCTATGAGCGCCTTCACATTAGATACTGTTGCATCAGTTGAGCCATCATCAATGAATATCAGCTCAATATCAACACCCTCGCCCTTGAAAAACTCCTCATTTTTCATAAGTTCATTATAGAAATCAAAAATATTCTCCTGCTCATTGAAACAGGGTACAATTACACTTAAAAGTCCCATGAAGGAATCCCCTAAAACAAGTATTATGCGCCATACAGATACCTAAAAAAGCGCATTCCTATTCAATATTCTACACTTAAAGCGCCTGTCTTTCAACGAACAAAAAAATTGCATTAATATATGAATATATAGTAAAGTATGATAGAATGAAGTCTTGCCAAACAGACGACTATTTAGTTTACATATAAGGAGATACAAATGGCTAAAAAAGCGCTTATTACAGGTATTACCGGACAGGACGGATCTTATCTTGCTGAGTTCCTTTTGGAGAAGGGATACGATGTTCATGGTATCATCAGAAGATCTTCAGTGGACTACAGAGAGAGGATCGCACATCTTGAGGGCAAGGAACACTTTCATCTTCACTACGGAGATCTTGGCGACTCAATGAGTATCCTTGGAGTTGTATCCAAGGTTCGACCTGACGAGATCTACAACCTGGCTGCTCAGTCCCATGTTCAGGTTTCATTCGATTCACCTGAATTTACTGCTGACGTAGATGCAACAGGAGTTCTGAGAGTCCTTGAAGCAGTTCGTCAGTGCGGACTTGCAGATACATGCCGCATTTATCAAGCTTCAACTTCAGAACTCTATGGTAAGGTTGAGGAAGTTCCCCAGAACGAGAACACTCCTTTCCACCCTTACAGCCCATATGCTGTAGCCAAGCTCTACGGCTACTGGATTGTAAAAGAGTACAGGGAAGCCTACAACATGTTCTGCTGCTCAGGTATTCTTTTCAACCACGAATCAGAGAGACGTGGTGAGACCTTTGTTACACGTAAGATCACTCTTGCAGCTTCAAGAATCGCCCAGGGCAAACAGGACAAACTTTATCTTGGTAACCTCTCAAGTCTTCGTGACTGGGGCTATGCCAAGGACTATGTAGAGTGCATGTGGCTCATCCTTCAGAACGACAAACCTGAGGACTTCGTTATCGCTACTGGTGTTCAACACTCAGTTAGAGAGTTTGCACAGCTTGCATTCCACTATGCAGGCATCGAGCTTGAGTTCAAGGGCGAAGGCGCAGATGAGAAGGGCTATGACAAGGCAACAGGCAAGGTCCTCATTGAGGTTTCACCTGACTTCTACAGACCAACTGATGTTGTAAACCTCTGGGGAGATCCAACCAAGGCAAAAGAAAAGCTTCACTGGAATCCACAGTCAACCTCCTTTGAAGATCTTGTTAAGATAATGGTTGAGCACGACATGGCCAAGGTTGCAGTTGAAAGAGCCAGCGAGCATGTTGAGTTTAACCTGGCTGAGTTCCTTGAGAAGGGCATAGATAAATAATTACGAAGGTACAAATATCATGATGGAAAAGAACGCGAAAATATATGTGGCTGGCCACAGAGGAATGGTTGGTTCAGCAATTGTAAGAGAATTAAACAAGCAGGGCTATAACAACATTATCACCAGAACCCACAAGGAACTGGACCTCACAAGGCAGGATCAGGTTGAGAATTTCTTTGCTGAGCAGCGTCCTGAGTATGTTTTCCTTGCTGCTGCCAAAGTTGGTGGTATCATGGGTAACTCAGAGGCCCTGGCAGATTTCATGTACGAGAACATGATCCTTGAGATGAATGTTATAAACTCAGCCTGGAAAAACGGCTGCAAGAAGCTTGAATTTCTTGGTTCATCCTGCATCTACCCAAGAATGGCTCCTCAGCCCATGAAGGAGGATTGCCTTCTTACTTCAGAGCTTGAAAAGACCAACGAGGCATATGCTCTTGCCAAGATATCAGGACTTAAGTACTGCGAATACTTAAACAAACAGTACGGCACAGATTATATCTCTGTAATGCCTACAAACCTTTACGGACCAAATGACAACTATCACCCAACTCACTCACATGTACTTCCTGCTCTTATCCGCCGCTTCCATGAAGCCAAGGAGCAGAACCTTCCTTACGTAACATGCTGGGGAGATGGAAGCCCACTTAGAGAGTTCCTCTATGTTGACGATCTTGCTAACCTGTGTGTATTCCTTATGAACAACTACAGCGGCAACGAGACAGTTAACGCCGGTACGGGAAAAGAGCTTACTATCAAGGAACTTACTGAGAAGGTAGCGGGGATTATTGGCTACACAGGCGAGATCCGCTGGGATCCAAGTAAGCCAAACGGAACACCAAGAAAACTTCTTGATGTATCAAAGGCCAAGAAACTTGGCTGGACCTACACCACAGAGCTTGATGATGGTATTAAGCTTGCATACGAGGATTTCCTCAACAATCCTATGCGTGCAGAAAGATAAAAACATAAATAACGGGCAGTTATGCTGATAAGCCACGGGGACGGTTCTTTTGGCTGGTTTTGATTTGTCAAAACCAGCCAAAAGAACCGTCCCCGTGGCTTGTCAGGGAAGCCGCCCCCTTTTCTTATGATCCCTCTTGTGTTGAAATAAAACCTTCCCTTATGGTGTTTCCAATGAGCTTAACATTCCCGCTTACATCATTAGTTGCTCCCGGAAATGGATCATATCCAATCCTATCACCCTCTGTAGGATAGTAGAATATTTCATCCCCAAGCCTGAACTCGTTTGTTTCATAGTGCCCATAGTCCTGCTGCGACACAAGGTACTGGGGATTAAACCTGGAGCTATCCTCAATGACCAGGTTTACGCACTTAAAGAACATCCAGAAAGCAAAGAGCCCAACTGCAATCTTAAGGATCATTTCCCGAAGATCCTTACCGATCCTGTTGTTGATCACAATAAAGAGTCTTCCCATTATCACAGCTGGTGTGAGCCAGACATATACTACGCCATACCTGATAAGTGGAGCGCTTAAAAACCAGAATATAAGGCACCCTATAAGAGTCCCGCCTATGGTCAGAAAGTCGGCTGTATCCATCATGCTTCTGCTACTTAGCTCAAACACTTTTCCCTTGCCAAAATTCCTGATCTTTTCGTTTTTCCTGCCAAGAGCAGCCATCAGGAAGTATATAAGATAACCAACATACAAAAACACAGAGATAATGGCCAGTATCAGCATTATCTTGTTAAGACCTGTAATAGTAGAAAACCAATGAGGTACCCACTGGCTAAAAGGCACATCACCAAAGGCTGCAACATCATTGTAGCCCCTTCCGAAGGTCTTTATCTCTTTTGCATCAAAATCCGCTATGCCCTTTGGGATCTTCCATGCAAAGCCAAAGAAGTTAAGGAATGTCACAGGATAGAGTATCCATCCGGATATTATGACGTTTCTTATCAAGAACGGAAGCACGATAACAAGAGCCATTGCTACAGCAATCCACAGGGCTGTCATCTTCTCTTTTGTCCTGGCCCTTAAAAGCTTGATAAGAGGAATGATCGTAAGAAGCACCATGGGCGCTGCTGAAAGTTTAATGGTTATGGCATATATGCCTACCAAAGCCAAAAGTATGTATGGCACATAGCTCTTTTCATGCTTGACGTACATATCAAGAAGATGCGTTATTATATAAAATACAAGAGTTGAGAGGAAATAGTCCGATGCCGGCGCCACCATCTCATCAAAGATAGTGAACAGGTAATAGATAGCTGCAAGCCTCGAAAAATCCGAGATAATAAAGTGCCCGCGCCTTAAAACATTTTTGATATCGATGCACTGCCACGCAAGAAGCAGGGCAAAAAAACCAGACATAACGTGATAGGACTGTCCGCCCAAAAAGCTCATGCTAAAAAGAGCAGATATTGCAAAAGCAGAGCTATTATAGGCAAGTCTCACATGGAGATTACCAAGCCCTGGTACAATTCCGTATTCTTCTATCCATCTGATCGCCTGAGCGTGATAAAGATCAGAATCATAGTGCATGATCCCATGAGATGCTCCATAAGCCATAAGGAGAAAAACAAAGAGATAAATGAAGATATTACCCTTTGCACTAAGAACATGCAGCATACCATAGACATCGGATAATAACTCCTGCCTATAATATACCGCTATAAGAAGACAGATAAGTATGATGCCAATATTGGCACCAAGCCCTACCCTGGTAAACATACTAACTATCTGAGCATAAACAGTAAGTATCACTATACCTGTAACAATAAAAGATTCCCTGTACCTAAAGTCATATCTTTTCTTGTCGCCACGGGTCCTGCCGTGCTTAAAACCTTTCATTCCCGGCATGTTCACCAGCGACATCAAAAAGCCGTATCCAATAAGATATGTAGTTATTAGTACATATGACCAGATCAGTACAACTGTAAGCATAGTCTATTATAGCCTTCTATTTTCTATTACATGCTGCAGAAAACTACTCCTACTAAAACACCAAGAAGTGCACCAAAGAATACCTGTGTTGGTGAATGTCCCACAAATTCCTTGAGTTTTTCCTCTGGTGGAATGTCACTGGAAAACTCAGAAAGCCAATCCATCATATTGTTGATGACCTTGGCCTGTTTGCCTGTTTCTCTCCTGACACCCATGGCATCATGCATTACTATGAGTGCCAAAATAGCTGTAACAGCAAACTGGAAAGTATCTGCTCCAAAGTTGTATGCTGTTGCTGTAACAAGAGCCATTACAGTAGCTGAATGAGAGCTTGGCATACCACCATCTCCAAGGAGTCTCTCAGGATTAAAATTCTTGTTTACGATCACATATATGATAGTCTTTAAAATCTGCGCTATAAGCCACGCCATAGCAGAGGCCAAAAGAATCTGGTTATGTAATACTCCTGATAAAAAATCCATCAAAGAAGCTCCTTTAAATAATCACTTATCGCATCATGCCAATCAGCAAACATAAAGTCTGAAGTAAGCTTGAACATGTAGTTCTCAAGAATACTGTAAGCTGGTCTTGGCGCAGCCTGAGGATTCATTTCCTGATACTGCCTGGTAGTAACATGGTTGACCTTAGTGTTTTTACCTGCAATCCTGAAAATCTCCTCTGTGAAATCAGCCCAGTTGGTATTGCCTTCGCAGGTTCCATGGAAGATTCCATAGTTGTCTGTTCCAAGAAGGAAGTGAATTGCCTTAGCCAGTTCTTTTGTACTGGTTGGTGTTCCAACCTGATCACATACTACGTTCAGTTCATCATGTGTCTCAGAAAGTCCAAGCATGGTCTTAACAAAGTTCTTGCCATCACCGTAAAGCCATGCAGTTCTTACGATAAAAAAGTTTCTTGCAAACTGCCTGACCATCTCTTCACCTGCCAGCTTGGTCTTGCCATATACGCTTACAGGACCAGTCTTATCAAACTCGATGTAAGGTCTTGTTCCGTTGCCATCAAACACATAGTCAGTTGACACATGTACCAGCCTTGCACCAACTTCAGTTGCTGCTATTGCAAGGTTTCTTGGGCCAATGGCATTGATCTTGTAGGAAAGATCCACATCGCTTTCCTGCTTGTCTACAGCTGTATATGCAGCGCAGTTAATGATGGACGTAGCCTTAGTTCTCCTTGCGAGATCAACTACAGTATCAACATTAGTGATGTCGAGAGGTGTTATGCCCTCGCCTTCAAAAACATCTGTGTTGATGAGCTCAAAACCGCTTCCTGCAAGCTCCTTATTGATTGCTCTTCCAAGCTGTCCGTTACATCCGGTAACAATTATTTTTTCCATGTCTGCTCCTATATGTGATAGCTTCTAACGAAACACGTAGCGGACGACAATTTCTGCCGTCCGCTTAAGTATCTAATGCATTATCAAAAGCTAAGATCAGTCTGTGTACTCTGTACCATTAACCTTGAATGTTGAGAATGACTTACCCTTGAGCTGTACAACAAAGATCATTGTTCTTCCTGTGTTGAAAACAACCTCATCGCCGTTCTCATCATAGTATGTTGTTGGGCCATAGTCTTCAGTCTTTTCCCATGTGATAGGGATCATCTTACCCTTAGTGATGAAGTAACCATCATTGGTTGTATCATGCATCTGATAAGCGAGGTATCCGTTGTCATCTCTAGTCTCATGGTATGTTCTCTGGATAACAATGTTTGCAAATGAAAGCTGCTCGCCTGTAAGAGCATCCTTCTGTGGTGAGCCATAGAGAGTCTTAAGGTACTCCCCCTTCTCCTCGTCATACTTAAGTGCTGACTTGGTAACAGGGTAGCAACCAGCCATATCGATCTCTGTAGCCTCTACAGCGTCTGAATAATCCTCAAGAGTGTTAGGATTGCTGTAGCCTGTAAATGTGAAGTGTGAATCTCCCTCGAACTTATCTCTGTGCTCAAGTGAGAACTTAGCCTTCTCAATAGCAGATGTAACATGAGCGCCATCTGTGAAAGCAGTATGCTCAGATGTACTTCCCTCAGGAACTCTGAAGAATGCATCATATGATGGTCCCATCGCTGATCCACCAACACCATTTAAGTTATCTACATCATCACGTGTAAGGATCTTGCTAACATAGAGCTCTGGTCCACCGAAGTGAACAATAATAGGATCATACTCAAGTGCAGCATATACAAAGTAGTCACGAATACTACGGATATTACCAATTCTCTCAAGTCCTGCCCAGTCCTCTAAGATACCCATCTGACGGCTCATGCTGCCCTCTTCCATGATCTCATAAAACACTGCAACATTACTAAGTCCGTACTGTGGCTGAGCTTCCTTGTTGATAGGATACATAACTGCAAGAGGTCTTGTCTTGTTTACCTCTTCATCAACCCATTTATTAGTGAAATAGCTTCTTACCATGCCTTCTGCTGGAGGTGTATCTTCATCAACTGCCTCTTCCTCAGAAACTTCCTCAGTTGCAGCTGGAGTAACTTCAGGAACATCCTCAAGCTTCTCAACGCTGATCCCCACAACAGCTTCGTCACTTGCTTTTCCACAACCAAAAAGCATTGTCGCAACTAAAGTTGCAACTAATGCAGCTTTAAACTTTCTCATTTCTTAACTTCCTCTCTTATTTTTTAACTCATGTGATTTTAACATAAGTTTAACTACTCGCCAAGTCCGGACTCTATAGCTGAAACAATGGCAGACAGCGCCTCTTCTTCATCTGGTCCGTCGCATTTAAACTCAAGCTCATCACCACATTTTATGCATGCACCAAGAACGCTCAGTACACTCTTGGCATTGGCGGTATTATCACCATAGCAGAATGTAATGTGAGACTTGTAATTCATGGCCACCTTACAAAGGTTCCCTGCTGGACGCAAATGAAGTCCCGTAGGATTTGTAATTACCACTTTCTTTGTTACCATGATCTATGTATGACCTCCGTATAAAACCCACTAATCATCTTTTTCTACTGTCACATATACGCTGACTGTTCCCTTGACCTTAACCAGATCTGGAAGATCAAAGTCCACATCAGCACTGTATGTTCCTTCTGTCAGCTCCTGTAGATTGTTGCTATCAAGAATATCCTGAACATTTACTGTTCCAGTAATGTCATTTTCTGATATCTGTCTTACAGCGCTATCAAGTCCCTGAAGCGTTACAGAAACTGTCTTGTACTCCTCGTCGTCCACAAAGACTTTGTAGCCTTCATGAGTACCATCAACCTTTATATTGGAAACGTCCACATCAAAAGTTTCTGTGCTGACGCTATCCACATGGATAATAACCGAAACTGTTCCATTAAAGTCCTTGTCTCCATAGGTAATACCTGTTGGAAGGAACTCATCAAGATCGAAGGTATAGTTCAGATTGCCTGTCATTCCTGTCAGATCAATATTCTCATCTTCTACCTTGATCTCGGAGATTGATGCTATTGCACTGCTCCTTCCTGCAATGAGAACACTGTCAGGTGTTGACTCAATCTGACGGGTATACATATATCCGCTTGCAGGTTCTCCCTTGACCACGTAAGTAATAGGAACATATTTGGTCTCAAATATTACTACATTGACCCTTACAGTTTTGATATTCATATCAATCTGAGAAGAATCAACTGTGTTGCCTTCAGAATCAAGCAGAACTATATCTGCGTCTGTTCCAATGTTGGATGTAAAACCAGTTACATCTACATCAACCGCCGCTGAAGTGATCTGAGATACAACTGACTCAGGACCACTTATCCTTACCATGTTCTGCTCTGTGGTAACATCTCCAATAACATATCCATCTGCCAGTGATCCTGATGTAGTAGCATTCAGTGCAAGAGACTTTGAAGCCTTCCTCTCCACATTTAGCTTGACCACATCGGAACTTGTGACAATCTTTTCAATCTTGTCATAGTACTTGTTGGTCACCACATCAATGCTGACTGTGTTGAGGCTTGATAGAGCCTGTATATCAGCAGTAGCCACAAGATTGTTCTGGCTAAGGGAATCGATTATGGATCTTGGGGCATAAAGCGTAACCGAATTGATGGTATCTGTGTTATCAAGTATTGTATAAACCTGCCCCTGATCTGTAATCAGATTGGTGTTCTTAAGTGTTACCGGAACATTGGTGTATCTTACTGAAGTAATAGGATCATTGACGTTGGTAATAAGAAACCACACAATGATCGCAAATATGAGGGAAGCAAGTTTAAGTCCCCAGTTGGCCGTCAGTCTCTTCATTTCTTCACCTTGGCCTTTCTGGCGAAGTACCTGATAGGTGCTTCCTCCTCATGTTTGTCCTGAAGAACGCGAAGCCTCTCTCTTAATCTGTCGCTGTCCAGAGCTCTTTCAAGCTCACCTTCCTGGGCTACGCTTATCTTACCTGTCTCCTCGGATACGATGATGACAAAGGCATCCGTTGCTTCTGAGGCGCCAATACCAGCACGGTGTCTGGTACCAAGCTCTTTTCCAATTCCCATATTGTCTGAAAGAGGAAGATAGCATGTGGCTGAAACCACTCTGTCTCCCCTTACGATAACAGCTCCATCATGGAGAGGGGTATTGTGTTCAAAAATATTGATAAGGAGCTGACTTGTCACAATAGCATCCACGTCAATTCCTGTTCTCTCATATTCTGTAAGAGGGTGATTCTGCTCGATCACGATAAGAGCGCCGGTCCTTACCTTGGACATCTCAACACAGGCCCTTACGATCTCATTTAAAGTCTTATCTGAAAATCTACCCTCAGCCTTGCTGTCACCCAGGGCCAGTACATTGGAAAAGAAATTTTTCCTTCCCAGTTCTTCCAGGGCTTTTCTAAGTTCTGGCTGCAATATGACAACGATACCTATAATGGCAATACTAAACACCCTCTCAACGATCCAAAGGATAGTGGACATGTTGAAAAGAGCGCACACCAAAATAAATACAAGGATGACGATCACGCCCTTTAAAAGTGACCATAACCTTGTATTCCTGGCCCATACTAAAATGTGATAGACCAGAAATGCGATTATAAAGATCTCAAGGATATCTGAGATTCTTATGGTTGGCATATGCATGCTCGTTCTGTTGAAGTCAAAAATAAAATCTATCTGATCCATGACCTTCCTTTAGTTTCAGTGCTGCTCCCTTGCGCGGTTGATCTTTTTAACCTTTCTCTCAGGAGTTGACACTGTAACCTTTGGCACTGCCTTAACATAATAGTAATACTCATCATCTTCAAACTGGACCTTCTCAGTTCTTGAGTAATCCAGATTAAATGCAAAGAATTCCAAAACCAGCATAAGAAGCGCTGAAACGATAGTTCCTACAATAACACCGCCGATGGATATCTGAGTGTCATTGACCATATCTCCCACAAGAATGCAGATGATAAGGCTCACCGAACCTGCTGCGATAGCTATCTTCCAGCAGTGATCGAGAGAAGTTCTCCTGATCAGGTATACAAGAACAAGTGTCACTGCAAACGCAGCGATCATAACAACCATTGCCTTGTTACCAAGCATTCCGCTAATGATATTGGAGAATTCATTGGCTGCCTCCTCTACACCCTCAATGCCAAAGCTTGCTGCATTGGTTGAGAAATAAGAAAGCATATAGGAGATCACAAGTCCAAAGGACACTGAAACGATGGATGTTGGAGTTCCCAAAAGTCCCATAGCCAGTGGCATCACATAAGGAATGTGAAGGAAAAAGAGCACTGGTGTCAAAAGAACTGCCAGGGTATCCTTGGGTGAAAACCTGAAGTATAAAAGGAACATCAAAAGAAAGACAATTGCTGAGATGAGCGCACATTCAATTGCCAGGGAATAGAGATGTCCCACGATAAAGATCGCCGAAATGAAAACTATAAAATTAGGTGGAAGGATTGCGCAAAGAAGAGACGCCATCATCACGATCGCAATGTTGGTAAGGGCGTCCATATATCCCAGCTTGTTATTGATAAGTAAAATAGAAACCAGCGCAAGTAAGAATTTCCACACATAGGTAATGTAGGTTTCGTATTTGATGTAAAATCTCTTTACATACTGCTTAAATTCCAATAATGAAGTCATATCATTGTTCCTTTTCGTAAATTCTAGCCAGCTTTTTTAAATTCCCATAATATGCCTTCATACTCTTACGCATCTTGCTGTACCTTAAGGAATAAACGACATATGATACAAGAGAATACACGCCAACAAGCAGGAGGTAAAATACCAGATACCTCCTGCCAATAGCCAGTAAATTATTAGTGTTGTACAGATCAGATAAAACCTTTTCGAAATTGCAAAGCACATAGGTCGCAATAAGGATTGCAAAAACTATGGTGGCGCTGATCACTGACTTGATCACGTTAAAGCCAACGTAATCACTCTTAAAATATGAATTGATCGCGTCGTTCTTTTTCCCTTCACGATCTATAAAAGCAGCCATTTTGGTCATCAAAATGACTTTTTCTTCGTTAACCATCACTGCTCCTTATGTATCCAGGAAGCGCATACCCGACTTAGGCTCTTGTTTCTGCTGAATTGCCTGCTGCAGTGCCTGTCTCTTCTGTGCAACAGTATCATTTAGTGTGTTGGCCATAGAAGTCTTACACTTAGCACAAAATCTTCCTGTTGTAATAGGCTCACCACATTTCTCGCAAAGGAGCTGTATTGGTGAATCTTTGGAGAACATCAGTCTCTCTTCACGGATCCACTGCTGAATCTGCTTGGTTGTTACCTCATTGTCTTCAGAAATCTGTTTCAGGCTAGCCGTTGGATTGTCCTGAATATACTGTTTTACCTTCTGAAAATCCTCTTCCACTGCCTTCTTGCAAGGATCGCAGATTGCTGGACCTGCTACGTAGTTAAACATCTTTCCGCATCTTGCACAGTTCCGTAAGTTCATAAGCTGACCTCCATATATTTAAGTAGTTTGCCCGATAGCAAGAGTCAGGAAATATATCCTGTCTACGCCTGCCATCTGAAACTCATGGGCGATCTCATCAATAGTACTTCCAGTTGTATAGATGTCATCGATTATCAGTACGCACTTAAATTTTACATCATTTTTGGGTATAATAAAAGCCTTTTTCAAATTATTGCGGCGCCCCAAAGCGTCCAGTTCCTTCATTGGGAGCGTATTTCTGATCCTCTTTACTATGTCAGTCCGCAAAGGGATAGAAAGTTCCTCAGAAACTGCTCTGGCATAGACTTCAGCCTGATTGTAGCCTCTTTTCAGCTGTTTTTTCCCATACATGGGCACCGGCACTATGGCTTCTATCCCAAGCCTTTTCAAAGTGTCACCAAGTCTCTTTCTTGTAGCAACGCCGTAAAACCTTGCATATTCCTGCCTTCCCATGTACTTAAAGCGGTATATCGAGCCAGAGATACTCCTGTAGGCAAACACAGAGTAGCCTCTTTTAAAGAAATGTCTTTTCTCCCTGCAGTCCTGGCAATACTCTTCTAAAGAGTCCTTGCCCAGGGGCTTACCACATTTAAAGCAGGTACTTCCCTTTACAAATTCAATTTTCTTAATACAATCCCTGTGGATAAGCCTGCCACGCTTTATCCTGCCGCCTTCGAAGGTAAATATAGGCAGCACGCCGTCGCAGACAGGGCAGTGCCTTGGATATATGATATCCAGTGCGGTTTCAAAATATCTATTCTTCAAAAATGTCTTTTATCCTATCCTTTAGTCCTGTATAGCGCCGAAGCTGCTGCTCATTGGAAACCATTGTCATGACAGTCTGGCTGCTGCCAAGAATACATACTGTGTTCTTAGCCCTGGTAACTGCAGTGTATAAAAGGTTCCTGTTAAGGAGCATCCTTGGGCCTCCAAGAAGAGGCATGATAACTGCCGGATACTCGCTTCCCTGAGATTTGTGTATGGTTATGGCGTAGGAGAGCTCCAGTTCGTCAAGATCAGCAAAGGGATATCTCACCCTCTTTTTTTCATCAAACTCAACTATCATGTCCTGGGAATACTCATTTATCTCTTTTACCACGCCCATGTCACCGTTAAAGACGCCCATTCCGGAATCAACTGCAATATTGTACTTGCCCACAACTTCCCAGGTTGCCTGGTAGTTGTTCCTTATCTGCATGACCTTGTCTCCCTCCCGGAAAACATGGTCGCCATAAGCATGCTCTTTTTTCCCTTCCTCCGGAGGGTTTAGATATTCCTGAAGGATAAGATTAAGCTGCTGCGCGCCAAGGGCTCCCTTTTTCATAGGTGTCAGAACCTGTATATCAAAGGGCTCTGCATCCACATAGGAGGGCAGTTTGTCCCTGATGAGCTGGACCATATGCTTGTAGATAACATTAGGGTCATTTCTTTCAAGGAAAAAGAAATCCTTGCTCTTATTATCTAAAACCGGAGCCTGACCATCGTGGATCCTGTGGGCATTCATGACTATGTCACTCTCTTCAGCCTGGCGGAATATCTTTTTGAGATAGATGGTTGAAAATCTACCGCTATCTATAAGGTCCTTAAGGACCTGGCCAGGGCCCACGCTCGGAAGCTGGGAGCTGTCTCCCACAAGGATCAGGTGAACTCCAGGCACAAGAGCTTTTAAAAGCGCATAAAAGAGATGTATGTCTACCATGGACATCTCATCAATTATTATGGCGTCCGTTTCAAGGGGATTGTCCCTGTTTTTCTCAAAGTGAACCCCTGAGGATCTTCCCTTTTCATCGTCATCCACCTGTCCGGACACCTCAAGGAGCCTGTGGATAGTCTTGGCTTCGTAGCCTGTAGCCTCAGTCATCCTCTTGGCAGCTCTTCCAGTAGGAGCAGCCAACATGATATCAAGGCCCATTCTCGCGTAATACCCAATAATTGTGTTAATGGTTGTGGTCTTACCTGTTCCAGGTCCGCCGGTGATTATCACAATTCCATTGGTTATACTTTGGATAACAGCGTCAAGCTGAAGGTCATCAAGTTCTATGTTTCTTGCTGCCTCCATCTCAATTATCTGCTTTTTATAGTTTTCTTTTTCCGCCTCAGACACCTTCTCTGAAATGCACAGATTATAGAGCATGGCAGCACAGCCCTGCTCCTCATAGTAATAGGTTGAGGCATAGACTTCATTGTCGTTTTTTATTATGAGCTTCTTATCAACTGTGAGATTGTAGATCTGAGTCCTAACTGTCTCCTCATTGATCTCATAGTCAGGTCTTGTGGATAAGACGTCTATGGTGCGCCTTATAAGCTCATCCATTGGAAGGAAGGTGTTTCCATCAAGAGAAGATTGAAGAAGTGCATAATAGATACCACTCTTGATACGGTAGTCAGAATCGATCTGAATTCCAACTTTTCCTGCAATTTCATCGGCCGTCTTAAATCCAACTCCAGCAATATCATCTGAGAGCTGATAAGGATTTTCCTTTATGACCTTGTAGATGCGCTCGCCATAAGTGTTGTAGATCTTTACTGCAAGGTTGTCTGAAATGCCAAACTGCTGAAGGAATATCATGGCATTTCGCATTTCTCTCTTTTCAGCCATCTGAAGCGCAATGTCCATGGCTTTTTTCTCGCTGATGCCCTTGATCTCAGAAAGTCTCTCCGGCTCCTCCTCGATGATCCTGAAAGTATCATCGCCAAACTTACTGACAATTCTCTTAGCCAGAGCCTCTCCGATTCCTCTTATAGCTCCTGAGCCGAGGTATCTCTGCATGGATGCTGCATCGTCCGGAACTGAGATCTCGTAGGAGGAAACCTTGAACTGATCACCATAAACCGGGTGGCTTACATACTCGCCCTCAGCCTCGATGGTATCTCCCACATCAACGTCCCTGAAGACGCCAGTACAGACTATCTCATCATCAGAAACCACAAGGTTTAAAACTCCGTAGCCATTTTCAGTATTCTTATATATAAAGTGTTCAATATAACCTTTGATTTTTTCCATAGGCAACAGTATAGCATAATAAAAGCCGTCTAATCTTTAAGATATTCTTAAGATTAAGACGGCAGTCATATTTTTTTATAATGACAGGTTAAACAGCTTAAACACTGGCCGGTCCATCAGAAGAAGCTGCATCCTCAGCTGGAGCCTCAGGGATATCGTAGTTCCTTCTAAGGTTCTCATAGAGCATCTGAGCAAAGCCGTTGCTCTGCTTATCCACAGAAGTTGCACATATATCCTGAAGAGTCTGATCCTTGAAAAAGTCCACCAGCGTCTCTGTGGACTGATCTCCAGACTCTGGCTTAAGAGCATCTACAGATTTCTGCATCTCCTTGAACACCTGCTCAAGGAAATAGGACTCAAAGCTCTTGCAAGCCTGCCACAACTCATCATCAGAAGCATGCTGAGACTTTGCGGTGTTCTCAAGCTTTTTCTGAAGAGCAATAGTGCTGGCATTTTTGCTCTCCTGCATGGCATATTCAGTTAACGCCGAAGCGCCAATTCCTTTGATATCAAGACTTGCCATTATTTACCTCTAAATTATCTCTTCAGCGAGTTAGCTGTCTGCATCATCTGGTCTGTTGTCTGGATCGCTGTTGAGTTCATCTCATATGCACGCTGTGCAACGATAAGGTTGACCATCTCTGTGGCTACATTTACGTTTGAACCCTCAAGGTAACCCTGAACCAGCTCACTTCTCTTCATGTTTCCATCAGCTTCGTTCTCGTTGATAGCAGCTCCGCTGGCAGCTGTCTCTTTCCAGGCTGCACTTCCAACTCTCTCAAGTCCTTCTCTGTTAGGGAACTGCCAAAGACCGATCTGAAGTCCGTTGATCTGTTGAGGAACGCCCTGATCATCAGGATAATAGATCTTGCCATCGCCACCAATTGTGATACGGCTGGCAACCCTGTTTCCATCAACAGTTATCTCTTCACCATTTATATCAAGGACCTTGTTTCCTTCTGCTGTTGTAAGAACAAGATCTGTTCCGCCAACCTCAGCAAGAGCCCAGGTGAAGTTACCATTTCTGGTGTAGAGCTGTGTCTGTCCATCTGTATCAAAATAGCTAAAGAAACCATCGCCACCAATTGCCAGTGACGCTGGGTTATCGCTTGTTAAAAATGATCCCTGGGAAAAGAACTGATTGATAGTTGATGTGCGCACACCAAGACCAACCTGAGAATTGGTTGGCTTAGGAGCACCATTAGCTGTAGTAGTTACTGTCTGTAACTCCTGATATAAAAGAGATTTGAACTGCGCACCCTGTGCCTTGTAACCAGTTGTATTAACATTGGCCAGGTTGTTGGAAATGGTATCCACGTTAACCTGCTGCGCGTTCATTCCTGTAGCTGCTGACCATAAACTTCTTACCATATTACGTCACCCTCCGACCCATTACGAGTGTTTCCCATCCCTGGCTCCTAATGAATAATTCGTCATCCGTGACTTCAATATAGTTCTTCTGTTTATTTATCGTCATAAAACTGCAATTAGTTTATACAAGAATCAAAAAAATTTTATGAGAGACGTCCTACCTGGTTGACTGCCTTATCCAAAGTGTCATCAATTGTGGTGATCATCTTCTGGTTGGTATCGTAGTTTCTCTGAACTGCGATCATCTGGACCATCTCGTCAACTACAGAGACATTGGACTGCTCCAAAAATCCTGAATAAACAGATCCTGTAGCGTCTGCTGCTACTGCATCACCTGTGGCAACATAGCCATTTTCGCCATAGTGCTCTAAGGTATCGTAGCTGATCCTTCCATCGAGAGCTACCTGCTTTTCAAAATCAAAGACTCCAATGTTGGCAACAACTTCTCCATCCTGAGAGATCTCACCATTCATGCTGATCTGAACAGGAAGGTTGGGATCAAGCTCAATGTGACCGCCGTCTGCAGAAAGAACAAAGTCTCCATCCTGTGTCACTAAAACGCCATCGGAGTTAAGTGTAAAATTACCATCTCTTGTGTAGAGGATCTGCTGCTGAAAACCGTCTTCAAGCATCTCATCAAGGGAAAGCTTACCAGCCTGATAAGCAGCCAGTTCTCTCTTTTGCCTCTGGAGACGCAGATACCTCTCCATGTAGGTCTCAGTAACTGTGCCACCTTCGCCCTGGGCTTCTTCCGGCTCTGTCTGCTTGATGGCATACTCTATTCCAAAAAAGCCATATCCGCCGATAGCAAGATCAAAGGTGTTGCCAGTTTCTCTCATTGGACCTTCTGTCCAGTCCACGTAGCCCTCACCAATCTTGACACCGGGATTAATAATGCCCAGTCCACGAGCTGTGAACGGGGCATCAGTATAGTCCTTGATCTTGAGCGCAAGCTGATCAGAAAAAGACTGCGATGTTGCGCCTTCTTTTTTGTAACCGTTGGTATTGGCATTGGCAAGATTGTTGGTGAGCACATCCATTCTGTGCTGTTCGTTGATCATTCCTGTGTATGCAGTATATAGACCCTTAACCATACAAAAACCCTCTGCCCTCCTGGCTTTACATCCGCTTTAGTCCGTAAGCGGAGCAATTTAGTCTTCGCGGTAACCTGCGATAAATTCTACATAACGGCCTGTTCCAATTGCTACTGCTGTCATTGGATCCTCAGCTGTCATGGTGTTGATTCCTGTCTTGGAATAGATGAGATCCTCAAGTCCTCTAAGAAGAGCACCGCCACCTGTAAGAACGATACCTCTGTCAGCGATATCTGCCGCAAGTTCTGGTGGTGTATTCTCTAATACACTGTGGATAGCATCTATGATCTGTGAAGTAGTCTCTCTGAGAGCCTCTTCTGTTTCCTCGGATGATACCTTAACTGTCTTGGGAAGACCTGTTACAAGGTTTCTGCCCCTGACATCCATAAAGTCGTTCTCAGCCCTTGGATAAGCTGATCCGATCTTGATCTTGATATCCTCAGCTGTTCTGTCACCAATAAGAAGATTGTGCTTTTTACGCATGTAGCGGACAATGGCCTCATCAAAGTCATCACCAGCAACCTTAACTGATGTGCTGACAACAGTTCCTCCAAGGGAGATAACTGCGATATCTGATGTACCACCGCCTATATCAACGATCATATTGCCGCAGGGCTTGGTAATATCGATGCCAGCGCCGATAGCTGCTGCAATAGGCTCCTCGATAGTCTTAACATCTCTTGCGCCACAGAGTCTTGTTGCATCCTCAACAGCCTTCTTCTCAACCTCTGTTGCTCCTGATGGAACACAAACAGCAATGAAAGGCTTTCTGTGGATCCTTCTGCCGATAGCCTTCTTGATGAAGTATCTCATCATCTGCTCTGTGATCTTGTAGTTAGAGATAACGCCCTGACGAAGAGGTCTTACTGCAACGATATTGCCTGGTGTACGACCAAGCATAAGTCTTGCGTCCTCTCCGATAGCCTTGATCTCTTCTGTATCTCTGTCATAAGCCACAACTGATGGCTCTTTTAAAACAACGCCCTTTCCCTTTATATATACAAGGACTGATGCTGTTCCTAAATCAATTCCAATGTCTGCGTACTGCATGGTTCGTGATTACCCCTTTCAAAGCATATGCAAAACCGCATAATAGCGGATATTAACAATTAAGTCTACGATTTCATTCCACATTATACCTCAAAGAGTGGAGATTTAAAAGAGGCTATTCACTACTATAGTATATCGGCCAGGATCTCTTAAGTGTTAACCCTTATCCTGTAAAAGTTTGTACTTCATCTCTGCCAGTTTCCAGTCGACTTCATTGTCGATGTCCTGAACCTCAAGTTCTGACAGTTCCATTGGCAGTATCTGCCCCACCATGATCCCCTTATTCTTTAAAAAGCTCTCAGTTCTCACTACATAGAACTGACCAGCATCGTGATAGTGCGGCTCAAGGTCCTGGGATCTTTTAGAAAGATTTTCTGGCTGTCTGAACACCAATCTTCCATCATGGATCTCCATGGCCCTCTGGGGTGGGTAAGAAAAGCGAACTACCGGGATCAGGGAATCTGCATCTGATGCGGAGAGTTTCTCAACTGCCTCCTTAAGTTTATCTGAAGTTATGAAAGGAGCTGTCGGATAAATGCATGCAAAGACATCAAAATCCTTGCCTCTGTTATGATACTCACTGATGACTTCATCAATGACATCCACAGTTGTAGCGAAGTCATTGGCAGTTTTCTCGCTTCTCATAAACGGAACGCTGGCACCATACTTGCGGGCAATTTCAGCAATCTCCTGATCGTCTGTAGAGACCATGACTTCATCGAAAGCCCCAGACCGTATTGCAGCCTCAATGGAATAAGCCATGATTGGCTTTCCATTAAATTCCTTAATATTCTTTCTTGGTATTCTCTTACTGCCTCCTCTGGCAGTTATCATGGCAAGTGTCTTCATGTATTGTATCCTCCAGTTATATGGTTTCCCTATAGTTATTGGTTTTTGGTTCTGATAACATATTGTAAATAAGAATAGTGCTAATCCATGGATGAGATATGAGCTGCAAACACCTGGCTGCCAGTCAATTCATACCACTGGCATGTATGACCAAAAAGGCCTTTCCACGATACGCTATTACATGTATCCATCTATGTCGCAACGTCATTTTAATACCTCTGACCACTTTTCTTCCTACAGATATTATGGTTTCAACAAAAAGAACATCCGTTATTTTATTAAACCTAATACCTTCGCCCATCGTGTTTCAGCCTGGTATTAGATTCACATAGTGTTTTAGGTCATGACTAACATAAGCGAAGGCGCAGAGCTCATACCAATAGACATATACTGCCAATGTGGTACTAATATGACCTAAAATATATATTTCTGAGCAAGAAAACACTAATACCAGCCATTAACAATTAATCAAGTGGTATTAACCAGTGCTAAACTGTTCAAGTAACAATCTCCCAAACAATTCTAAAACTTTTTCTATCACGATTACGGACCAAGTCATGAGTATACAGCTCTACATCCGTAAATGATTATTATAACAAGCGATATAGGCCTACATTTTACGGACTTTCATAGAGAAAACAGTCAATCAGTCTGAGTTTAAGTGTTTTTTCGCGTTACACCCCATAAAAGAGAATGAATAAAATCATTCAATTTCTCTATTGAACTAAATCCATTACTTCCTTCGCGATCAGAATAGCTCCAGTACCATCCGTAAGTCCTGAAAGGGCTGTTCGCATAGAATCCAGTTTGTTGGTATCAGATATAAGAGCCATAACATTATCGCAGATAGCGCTTACTACTTCTGCTTTGATGTGAGAAATCCCATCAATTGAGTCTACGTCTTCAGTCACGTCTCCGGCGAAAAGCATACCACCGGTTCTTTGCCAGAATTCTACGTTGAATTTCTGGTTATCAGCTACCTGGTAGAAGATGGCTGGAAGGCGGACGGCGGCACACTCAGTGAGCATAGTGCCTGCTGCCGCAACTGCAAGATCACAGCTGCGCATTAGAGATGCCATATTGGTTACCGAGTGGTGGATATTGATATTTGAGTATTGTTCTGAGAGAGCATCGATTGAAGCGGCGTCAGATACAAGGTTTCCGGCGACTACTTCCCAGGTGATGTAAGGACTGCCAACATTGGCATTGGCTGACCCTGATGGTATCAACAATCCCTTATCTCTGGCCGCCTCAAGGGTAGCCAAAAGCATTCCGTGGATGTCAGCGCCACCTGCTGTTAAAAGGATCCTGAATCCATTATCGACAGAAGCTGATGATAGGCCGTGAGATTCTGTATAGTCAATTTCCACCTTAGCCTTTCCACCAGAAAGCTCATCTTCATAGAACTGTCTGCGAAGGGGAGCGTACTTAAGGCCCAGAAGGAGCTTTGTGGGAAGGCCTTTATGGCCTTGCATGCCCTTGTACAAAGACTCATAGCCCAGAGTCTCGTAATAGCCGCTGTAGTTAATAAGAACATCTACTGGATAAGGCTCTTTTCCAAGGTCGTCCATGTAAGCTACAGGGCAGATCATGTTAATAGCCTCAAAATATCTCCTGGTTACGAAATAAGAGTCCACTAGAAGAGCTCTGACGCCTTTTGCCATAAGCTTTTTTTCTAAAACAGAAAGTTCATCTTCCATGTGGTCATAGGTACTTCCAAGAACTACCACATCGAAGTGTTCAAGGTCACCAGCGTAGTTTTCAATAAGGTCTCTGCCCTCATTGTCTGCCACAAAAAAGGTGACACTCTCCCCCAGTGCGATGAGCTCTTTTGCAATGGTAATGCAGCGCATCACATGGCCTGATGCTATTATCTTGTTTGCGTCTGCGCGGATTCCGATCATGGACAAAAAACTCCTAAACTATCATTCAACAAGGTCCCAGCTAAGGGGAGTTCCTTTTTCAATATCTTTTGAAGCCTTGCGGCCAAGGACTTCTTCGTAGTGCCTGGTATGCATGCCATTTCCGGGGCGGATGGATCTTACATTTTCAGGGGTAAATTCCTCCCCTGCCTTAACATCCTTTACAACGAAAAGAGATCTTGAAAGGCCTCTTTCCTTTACCTGCTTGTCTGTAAGCTTGTACTCTGATGAGCCAAGGGCTTCCTCGATGATCCTTACGTTTTTCACCATCTCTGTGAACTCAGAAGGTTCCATGGAGAAGGCATCGTCAACGCCTCCAGCAGAGCGGTCAAGGGTCAGATGCTTTTCTATCATCTTCACTCCAAATGGCACGCTTCCTGTAGGAATTACGCTACCAGGAGTGTGGTCAGAAAGACCTACTATGCAGTCAAACTCTTTTGCAAGAGTAGGGATCATGCGAAGGTTCACAAGATTGTAAGGTGTCGGGTAGGCACTTACGCACTTAAGAAGTACCACCTGATCGTTGCCCTCTTCCTTGCAGGTATCAAGGGCGAGCCTTATATCCTCTTCATAGGCGATCCCGGTTGCGAAGATTATTGGCTTGTGAAGAGCTGCGATCTTCCTGATAAGTGGAATGTCGTTGATCTCAAAGCTGGCGATCTTGTAGGCTGGAACGTTCAGGTTCTCAAGATAATCAACTGATGTAGGGTCGAAGGGTGATGAGAAAGCCTCCATCCCAAGCTTTTTAGCCTCATTCATAAGGCCCTCATGCCACTCCCATGGTGTGTAAGCTTCTTCATAGAGGTTGTGAAGAGTCCTTCCTGCCCAGAGTCCGTCGCCAGGTGTCATGAACCACGGCTTGTCGCAATCAATGGTAATGGTATCTGCAGTGTAGGTCTGAAGCTTAATGGCGTCTGCACCAGCCTCATGAGCTGCGTGGATGATCTCAACCGCCCTGTTATAGTCTCCGTTGTGGTTACCTGAAATCTCTGCAACAATAAAGCAGGGATGGTCCTCTCCAACGTATCTGTTTCCAATTTTTATATTCTTCTTAAACATATCTGCTCCTATTTGCTGTTACTCATTTATCCTCTTGGAATAGCACAGCGCATCTTCTGCATCTGACGCTGTATATCCATTTGCCAGAAAGCACTTGCCTGAGGCGCTGTTTGTCTTTAAGGTAAGTCCCATGAGAGTCTTTACCTCTCCAGGCATCTCTTTTTCCACAAGAGCTATTATCTTTTTTCCGTAACCCCTTTTCCTCTTTTCAGGTGCTATAAGATAGCTGATCTCCCCAGCGTCGTCAGTGACGTCAACCCTTATATTTCCGACCTTATCCTGCCCGTCCATCATTATGAACATATGGCAGTCCTTCTGGGAGAGCTTTTTTGAAAGCCATTTCTTGTGGGATTCAAGATCTATCTCCTCTTTGGTAAAAGAGTTAGCTCTGGTGGTCTCATCATTGCGCCACCTCAGGATATCCAGCGCATCCTCCATGGTGGCTCTTCTTAAGAATATTTGGTTGTCTTTTCTTTCTTCCAAGTCTGCCTCCATGTATCCCATCGCTTACTTGTCCAGATTTTCTGTCTTTCTGTGGATCGCCGGATCTTCGTATTTATCCAGAAAATCAAGGCCCAGGTACACTATCTCTTTTGCAAAATACACATTATCCATCTGGGTTATGACAGATATCACCTTATCAACTGCAAAGCCTTCAATGTCCCCAAGTACTTCCATTGGGAATCTGTCCCTTACAACAACTGTTTCAGGAAAGGCCCCTTCATAGTCCAGAGTATCCCTGGGATGAGGCTTGATGATAACTCTGTTTTCATCCTTGTACTCATCTATGATATCGGAAAAGAGCTTTTTCCTTACGTCCATTTCGCACAAAGGCTCAGTAAGTATCATGACCTGAGGCCTCTTTTTGCCCTCATCATACTCCCCTGTTCCAAGAAGCTGGGATACAACTCTGTCCTTGTTCTCAAGGAAGATATCAACCAGGATACCATGGTCTTCAGAACTTAGCTTGTCATTTAGCTGCGCCCTTGGAATCTCTATAGTGTTCTTTGGCGGCTTGTGATTGGCGCTGATATCATTGACTTCATAATCAATGCAGTACTTGCTATAGCCACTTTCTATAAAGATAAGCCCAAGAGAAGCCATGAATTTCTTAAGAGGCCACGCCCCCCTGTTGGCATTTCTTGCCTGGTCGTCAAGCTTACCTGAGTTAAGGCCGTCCTCTACAGCATGATAATATATCTTTTTATAATTGAGATAATATCCAATTGGATCCGAATCACAGAATACGTAAACGTCATTATAGGCTGAAAGATCTGTGGGAATGTACTGCTCCTGAAGCTTTCCAAGGAGCCTGGTGTAGGTGATCCTCTGGATAAGGTTGGCTATGATATTCCCCTTATCCTGGTGATAACTCATAACCTCTTTTGAGGTCACATCTTCTTTTTCATCGTACATAAATACATTGTCAAAAACTCCCGACCTCATAAGTCTCTCCGGGAGCTTTTCGAAGTTATTGGACATGGTGCTAAGGACAATATCTGCGCTGCCCTTCTTGTCATGCCTTGCCACAAGCTCTTTTACCACCGCAATATATGCGTGATAGTAGGTGTGGCATATGTAAACTCTGTCTTTTTTCATATCTCTTTTCATGCCTCTAATTATAAAGTGCACCAGGCAAAAGGGCAAACTCATATCAAAAGTATTGCCCTGGTTTTGTCTGCGGTAGTATACTAAGGCGAACACTTTTTATATGAAATTTCGGGGAGGAATCTACCTATGAAGATGAGATACTGCAAGAGATGTCTTCAGCCAGACACAAGGCCAGGCATTATCTTTGACGACGAACAGGTATGCTTTGCCTGCAGATACGAAGAGTCCAAGGCTACTATTGACTGGGCTCAAAGAGAAGCTGAGCTTAAGGGCTTTGCTGAGGATGCCAAGGCAGAAGCCAAAAAGAGAGGAAACACCTACGACTGCATCATCGGCGTTTCAGGTGGTAAGGACTCTACATTCCAGGCAGTTTACGCTAAAGAAAAGCTTGGACTTAACCCACTTCTTATAAACTGCATGCCTGATGAGATCACTGAGATCGGACGAAAGAATATTGAGAACCTGAACAACCTTGGATTTGACATCATCTCAATCCGCCCAAATCCTATTGTTGCAAAAAAGCTTGCCCGCAAGTCCTTCTTCGAGAGAGGAAACATCATCGCAGCTTCTGAGTACTGCCTGTGGGCTTCATCATATATCATGGCTGTTAAGTTCAACATCCCTCTTATCATTCAGGGCGAGAACGCTGCACTTACCCTTGGCGCTGCCAAGAACCAGGAGGCAACAGGCAATGCATTTTCAGTTATGCAGCTTGAGACAATCCGTGGTGCCAGCGTAGACAGCTTCGTTGATCTTTCAAACAACATCACAGAAAAAGATCTTTTCCTGTACAAGATACCTACCGTTGAGGAGATGGAGGCTAAGGGCATCAAGGCCATCTTCCTTCAGTACTACACCAAAGAGTGGTCACAGGTTCACAACGCTGACTTTGCAGTTGCAAGAGGCCTTACAGGCAGAAGCGACAACCTCTACGACCTTGGCAGATACAGAAGGTACACGGCCCTTGACTGCGATCTTCAGATCCCTAACCAGATGATCAAGTATCTCAAGTTTGGTTTTGGCTATGCTACAGATGAGATCTGCTATGACATAAGAGAGGGCAGATTTGACCGCGAAAACGGCAAGTGGTATGTCAATGAATACGATGGCAAGTGCGGACAGCAGTACATCGACAAAGCCTGTAAGTACCTTGGAATTACCAATGAAGAGTTCTGGGAAGTTGTTGACCGCTACGTAAACACTGACCTCTTTGAAAAGAAAGACGGAAAGTGGGTACCTAAATTCACTGTTGGTGAGGACTATGAATCATAACATCAAGAAAAACTGGTATATGTACCTTACTGGAACACTGCTTCTTTTACAAGCGGCAGTGTTCCTTGTATTTCGTGGAGAAAGTTACTTCCAGATCCATGACAACCTGGATTTGTTTATGGGACACTATGAGATGCTGAAAAAAGCCGGGCTTTGGTTTTCCCATGGGCAGAATGCTCCGATACTTCACGGGGTTTCAAGAGATCTTTTTGGTTCTGAGTTTAATCTCTACAATCTCTTTTATATTCTGCTTCCAGGCTACTGGGCATACCTGGCAGGCTATGCTGCCAAGATCACCATCGGTATCATTTCTTTTATCCTTCTGTCAAAAGAACTGCTGGCAGAGCGCTTTGATACATACAAGCCACTGGTTGTTGTCATCTCCGCAGCATTTGGCATGATACCGGTTTTCCCAACCTACGGCATCGCCTTTACATCTGTTCCATTTATTGTGCTGTTTTTGGTGAAGCTATACAGGGCTTCTTCTCTTAAGGAACGACTACCCTGGTATATTGCAGTATTCTGCTATCCCTTCATCTCATATTTTTCATACCATGGATTCTTCATTTTAAGCTATATGGTCCTGGCTGTGATCATCCTATGGATCAGGGACAAGCGCTTTCCTCTTAGCACTTTTGTATCAATAGTTATTCTCTCAATTGGCTATATCCTCTTTGAGTACAGGCTCTTTGGCGCCATGCTGGGAAGCGATGTGGTGACCATAAGGACCACCATGGACCACGGAGATCTGACATTCCTTGAAGCCATGAAGACAGCCTTTGACGAGTTTGTAAATGCGTCCTTCCATTCAGAGGATTCTCACACCTACATAGTTCTTGGCACAGTACTTGTTGCCATGGTCCTTATAGATATAGGCCACATTAAAGCTGGCAAGGCAAAAAAGATTTTGTCAGACCCGGTTAACCTCCTGATGATATGGATAATCTTCAATGTCCTTATCTTTGGCCTCTACCAGTTTGCACCATTCAGGCACCTTTTTGAGATGCTGGTACCACCACTTACTGGCTTTGAATTTGCTAGAACAGCCTACTTCAATACATTCCTGTGGTACGCAGAACTCCTACTTGTGTGCATGAGAATGTACGACTTTGGGAAAAAGAACTTAAAGCTCCTTGCAAATGTGATCGTGACTCTGGCTATTTTAGTAGTTATGTTTGTTCCCCAGGTCTATAACGACTTTTACTACACCTGCTACAATCAGGCATACAAGGTGTTAAAGCACAAAGAGACAAGTACAGTCAACTACAATGAATTCTATTCAGAGGCGTTATTTGAAAAGATAAAAGATGAGATAGGTTATAACGGTGAATGGTCTGCCACATTTGGAATGCATCCTGCAATCCTTAATTACAACGGAATCGCTTCTGTTGACGGATATCTTGGCATGTATGCACAGGAATATAAAGATAAATGGCAGAAGGTCATAGAGCCCGCCTTTGAAGGTTCTCCATCACTTGCTGATTACTACATGGGATGGGGCGCAAGAGTAAATCTCATTTCTGCAGATGATGAAAACACCTATGCTCCTCTGAGGGTAATGGATCCAGTAGATAAAAGGCTTGTGTGCGATATGGATGAACTAAAGAGCCTTGACTGCAAGTATATTTTTGCAAGATTTGAGATATCAAACGCCAAAGAAATAGGACTGGATCTCATCGGCAGTTATACCGACAGCTCCAGCCCATATACAATTTACGTTTATCAGCTATAAAAATTTTATTTCCTACGCCTGTCTATTCCCATTTTCTTATAGTAGGCCTCTTTATCCTCATACATCATGTTGTCAGCTTTCTTTATAAGGCCTTTCAAGTCGAGATTTGGGAAATCAGCAACAGCTGCATAACCTACAGATATGGACAAAGTATATTCCGGAAAGACTTCCGTTGAAGATGCTTTGTCCTTTATTGTTTTAAAGAGAGCGGCAGCTTCTTTTGTGCTGACGATCGCTATAAATTCATCGCCTCCAGTCCTGAATACCTGACCCATATTTCCAACCATTTCCTTTATAAACCTTGCAGCGCGCCTTATCAGCTTGTCACCAGCCGAATGACCTCTGGTGTCATTAACTATCTTTAAACCATTGACATCTATGGAGAAGATCACAAGATCATAGGGAAGAACCTCCTCTTTATATGTTCTTATCTCTTCGTCATAGCTTCTCCTGTTGCCGAGCATTGTAAGCTCGTCTGTCATGGCAATGCGAATAAGATTGTCTTCCCTTAACTTTTCGTTTTCAATGTTCTGGACGGTAAAAATGATCAGTGTAGGATACCCATCCTTATTGCATCCGGATACTATGTACTGCGCCTTTATCCATCCTGAATTAACATCCACAAATTCACCGATGATGCTTTTACGATCCTTAAGCCTTTTTTGTATTGTAGTTATATCAGTAAATTCCAAAAAGGAGTCAAGATGCTCCAAAGCTATATGCTCTGCCAGCTTACTGGCCATTCTTGTGTGGGAGTATTTGGAAAGATCAAGAGGCATCTCGTCTATTGCTGTTCCAGAAAGGGGTCTTTCTGTCATCCTCTCAAAATCGATCAGATTGACCATGTCATATATTCTTGCCATAGACTTTAATAGCACAAGCTGCTCATTAAGAAGGACCTCCCTGTCAGAGATGGTATCATACTTTTTCATTGTATCCCTAAAGTAATCAATGGCAATGACTCCAAGGGAATGTCCTGCCCCAAGCATGATTATTGTTTCAATGGTGTAGCCACCTACTGTGTGGAGAAAATAGGGCATCAGATCAGTGTAATCAGCCCTGTTTGCCACCATATATGGCGTTGTCATCCATGCAGATATGACCATAAACACATAATTTATGATTGTTGTGACAACAAATTCTCTTGTACTACACAAAAGGAGACTTAAAAGAGGAATAAGAAACCAAGTAAGGACTAATGATACATGCCCATAACTCATTTGAAGAAGTATAAGATCCATGGCTACAAATGCAAAATAACTGCTAAAGAGGGAGCCTTGCTGAATGTTTATTATCATCTTGTGGATGATAGCCAGAAGCAGCATTGCCGAGGAGATCTGAACACAGATACCATAGCTTGTCTCAGTAAAAATCCCAGCAGCTATGCCCAGGGCTATTGCAGGTCCTGTAAG
>Ga0256405_10002798_pt1 | contig 38167 bp, 30 predicted proteins | sample RumenRJG_02DNA_FD_189096 | JGI IMG/M metagenome (GOLD analysis project Ga0256405, IMG submission 189096) | Bovine rumen microbial communities from Lethbridge, Alberta, Canada - RJG_02 | ecosystem: Host-associated > Mammals > Digestive system > Stomach > Rumen | place: Canada: Alberta...
CTGCCCCATCAAATTGACCATTTCTATCGCACCTAGAGCACAGTCATAGCCAGCCTATAATAGCAGAAGCGTTAAAAAAGACTCCGCTCAGGAGTCTTTTAGCTTCTACCTACAACCGGCTCAGAGGCGTCCCGGCAGAGGACGCCGACCAGGGGCGATGAATTAATTTATCTTTACAACTGCCCCATCAAATTGACCATTTCTATCGCACCCAAAGCACAGTCATAGCCCTTATTCCCCGCCTTGCTTCCTGCGCGCTCGATTGCCTGCTCTATGTTTTCTGTTGTAATTACACCGAACATTACAGGAACACCATTCTTCATACTTGCCTGAGCAATACCCTTTGAAACTTCTGCACAAACGTAATCATAATGGCTTGTTGAACCGCGGATAACAGCACCAACAGCAATAACAGCATCATACTTTCCGCTGGCAGCCATTTTATCTGCAATCACAGGAATTTCAAATGCTCCTGGAACCCATACAGCTGTAATATTCTTCTCTTCTACACCATGACGAACCAAACCGTCAACAGCACCACCGAGTAACTTATTTACGATAATTTCATTAAAACGAGATGCAATAATTCCAACCTTCATTCCGGCCGGGGCAACAAGTTTTCCTTCTACAAGATTAATAGTGTTCATATATTACCTCAATTAGTATTTCTACTTTAACACAATTTCCGAGAATATAAAACCTGCATTTTCGTACTCAACACCACAAGCCGGATAAATCAATGCATTAAAAATTATAAAGAGATTACCAACGATAAGAATGAAATCAAAATAAATATAAAGTTAAGAACTGCAATCGAAAAAATAAAAGTGTTCTTCAAATTCCGAAAGTTAGAAATTCTAATCATAATAGTCTCTCCTTAAGCTTTTTTCCAAAGCTCAAGGACAATATAAAATATTCAAAAAAAAATTACAATATCTAAAACAGCTGTTTTGCATAACAGAAACATAATAAAAAACGGCATTGCACAGACAAACCACAATTACACAATAATACAATATATGCTAAACTAACCCCATGAACGAAAAAGATTTTATTCCACGCTGGAACCTTGATTCACTTTATATATCACTTGATTCAAATGAATACAAAAAAGATCTTAAATACCTTGAAGAAATCTTCGCGCAGATAAAAAAAGAACTGGCCCAACCCCTGACAGATTTTTCCATCTGGCTTAATGGTCTTATCGATTTATTGAACAAAGCAGAATATCTTATTAAGACTTTGAATGCCTACGCCTACTGCATTTTTTCCACTGACACTACAAATCAAAGCTTCATGAACAACATAAATCTCATGGACGAATACATTGCATGCCATAAACAGCTGATGATCGAATTTTCTGACATTCTTAATAAAAACAAAAATCAGCTTGAAGATTTTTACATACAATTCCCTGGTAAAAAAGAATACGCTTTTCTTCTGGAAGAAATAATTGAAACCAAAAATCACATGATGTCAAAAAAAGAAGAAGAGCTTGCCTCTAAAATGTCCCATACAGGCGGCAATGCCTGGAGTCTTTTACAGGAACAGCTTATTAGTAATCTTCATGATGAAACGGGCAAGACTTTTAACGAACTGAGAAACGATGCCTACGATCCTTCACCAGAAATACGCAAAACCGCGTGGCTAAAAGAAATCAAACTTCTTGAACAGAATCGGATAGCTTTTGCAGCCGCCTTAAACAACTTAAAAGGCGAAACTCTTACACTTAATTCCAAACGTAACTGGGAACAGGCCGTAGACCGCGCACTGTTTTCATCCCGCCTTTCAAAACAAACGTTGGATGCTCTCATTCAGGCAATAGAAGAATCCCTACCAGAATGGCGCCAATACTTTCAGGCAAAAGCAGAATACCTGCGCAGAACAGGTGCAACTGCTAGCCGGACCGCCGGAACCCCGGACGATAAGGGCATAGCTTTCTATGATCTTTTTGCACCTGTACATTCACCGTCCGCAGTTTCTGCAGATTCCAATTCTCCGCTCACAAAAAAATGGACTTTCAAAGAAGCCTCTGAATACGTTCAGAATGAATACTATTCTTTCAGTAAGAAAATGGGCGACTTTGCAAAATCCGCTTTTGAAAAAGGCTGGATCGATGCTGAAGTCCGCCCGGGCAAAACAGGAGGTGCCTACGATGAAGATTTTCCAAAAGGTCACCAGAGTAGAATTCTTTCAAATTTCACAGGAACCTTCAGTGATATAATCACCCTTGCTCACGAACTTGGACACGCTTTCCATTTTTCATGCATGAAGGAAAAAGCTCCTCTTTTCTACAACTACCCGATGACTCTTGCGGAAACCGCTTCTACCTTTGCAGAAACAATTGTTAAACAGGACATGATTGCAACCTGCAGCGAGTCCGACCGTATTCAAATACTGGATCTTGACCTTACAGATACAAGCCAGGTTCTTGTAGACATACTAAGCCGTTACTATTTTGAAAAATCTGTTTTTGAAGAAAGAAAAAAATCCGAACTGAACGCAGACGATTTCTGCCGCCTGATGAAACACGCTCAAGAAAAAAGCTACGGAGACGGTCTTAACAGCGAACGCCACGAATACATGTGGGCGGTAAAAAGCCACTACTACATAACCGATCTGGATTTTTACAATTTCCCGTATGCCTTCGGCCAGCTGTTTGCCTCCGCCCTTTACGAACGAAGCCGCAAAGAAGGAAAATCCTTTGCTCCTGTATATGAGCAGCTTCTAAGCGAAACAGGCAGCATGAGCTGCGAAGCCCTCTGCAAAAAAGCCGGATTCGACATTACAACCCCGGATTTTTGGCGAAGCGGAATGCAAATATACATGAATGAAATAGAGGAATTTATTTCACTTATTAAAGCGTAATAAATCAACGAAAAAAATGGAAACGGCAATCAAAAACATTCTGTTTTTGATTGCCGCATGAGCGGTATGTTATATAGTTCCTTTCCATAAACAGATGTAGCACGCCGGCGCGCGTTTTTGAAATCCGTTTTTCAACTGGTAGTTGTTTTCAAACAGCTTTTACTATAATTTCTCTGTAAATATATGACCCATTTTGTCCCTTTTAGTCTTAAGGTAAAACCTGTCATAATCCTGTGCCGCAATTTCGATTGAAACACGTTCGTTCACTTTAAGACCAAAACCGTCCAGGCCGTAAATCTTTTCAGGGTTGTTTGTAAGAAGACGAAGCGACTTACATCCCAAGTCCCGCAGAATCTGAGCTCCAATCCAATATTCCCGAAGATCAGGTTTAAAACCGAGCTTTACGTTGGCTTCAACAGTATCGTAGCCCTGTTCCTGCAGGGTGTATGCCTTAAGCTTATTGATAAGACCAATTCCGCGGCCTTCCTGACGCATATACAAAATTACGCCACGGCCTTCTTCTGCAACCTGGGCCATTGCCGCATGAAGCTGAGGACCGCAGTCACATCTTTGACTTCCAAAAACGTCGCCGGTAAGACATTCAGAATGAACGCGGCAAAGAACGTTTTCGCCGTCAGTCAAATCTCCGCGAACCAGTGCAACATGATGCTCACCTGTAATATCATTTACATAGCCGTAAATGTCAAAATCGCCGTATTCAGTTGGGAGCTTTGCCTTTGCTTCCCGCACAACATGCTTTTCGTGCACCCGAAGATAATCCTGCAAAGCCTTAATTGTAATAAACTTAAATCCGAACTTCTTTGCCATTTCCCAGAGCTTCGGGGTGCGCATCATAGTTCCGTCATCGTCCATGATTTCACAGCAGAGACCGCATTCCTTAAGACCTGCAAGGCGGCACAAATCAACGGTTGCTTCAGTATGTCCGTTACGAACAAGAACCCCGCCCTTACGCGCAATCAGCGGGAACATGTGTCCTGGCCGGCGGAAATCTTCCGGCTTTGAATCAGGATTTACACACGCCAGAGCCGTAATCGACCTTTCTGCCGCAGAAATCCCTGTTGTAGTTGCTTTGTGGTCAATTGAAACAGTAAAAGCTGTTTCGTGGTTGTCAGTATTTTCTGCAACCATCGGAAAAAGGTTCAGCTGTTTTGCAATATCATTGCTCATCGGAGTACAAATCAGACCCTTTGCGTGGCACGCCATCATGTTGATGTTAGCCTGTGTAGCAAATTCTCCGGCACAAATCATGTCACCTTCGTTTTCACGGTCTTCATCGTCAGTAACCAGAATAATTTTTCCGGCCTTCAAATCTTCAAGAGCTTCTTCAATAGTATTATATTTGTAGTCCATTTCGAACTCCTTTCCATTTTTATTCTAGGGCTCCGGCTACGCCGTCGGTGGCTCCAGTATTCCGCTTCGCTCCAGCCGCTTCCCTCGCTCCGCTCAGTCCAGTGGCCGCCTACGGCGTACTTCCGTCCCCTAGCCCAGTTCGCAGACCGCGGTGATTGAGGCTCTCGAAATCACCAATTTAGTTCAACAAGCCCTTCCTACCTGCGGAAAATCTTTGCATCCTCCAGGATAAAACACCGCACATCAGATTCTTTTTGAATCCAAAACGTGGCTTAAGTCCATATTCCTAAACGCAACATCAAAAGCACAGTTTTTTCATATATTTCTCAAAAAAAAAGCCCTGGACACACTCCAGAGCTTGAATCGTCAAAATAAACTGGAAACATAATTACATTTCCGCCTACTTCTTCCATCCAGACTTTACTGTCGGTCAGGGAATCACACCCTGTCATGCCTTGCGGCTCGCTGACTTACAACAAAATTGCTCACAGCCGGTAGGGAATTACACCCTGCCCTGAAGTTTTCTATATCTTACTTAAATTTTACACTAGTTACAACAGTTATAAGTGCAATGTTTTTCTTTTATTTTCTCACTTCAGGCTCTTTCCTAATAGATTTTTTTATTCCAGACTAAGCCAGTCCATAAGTTTTGAATCCACAACCTCTTGAGAGCGGCTTTTTTCCGTGCTTATGCCCATAAGTTTTTTTACGTACTTACCAATTATATCATTTTCAAGGTTTACAGCGTCACCAGCTCTTTTAGAAAGAAGAGTTGTTTCTTCCCCTGTATGCGGAATCACGCTTACAGCAAAATACGAATCAGTTATCTTTGCAACCGTAAGACTTATACCGTCAATTGTAATTGACCCCTTTTCTATAATTAAAGAAAGAACATCCTGCGCGCAAGTAATATAAACCCAGACTGCATTACCGTCGTCCGTCATTTTCTGGATTTTTCCGGTTCCATCTACGTGACCAGAAACTATATGACCGCCAAACCTTCCGTCAGCAGCCATGGCGCGCTCAAGGTTTACGCCGCTTCCCTTTTTCAAAGCACCCAAATTTGTCCGGTTCAAAGTTTCGTTCATTACGTCTGCCGTAAAGCCTTCTGAAGTCATTGAAGTTACCGTAAGGCAGACGCCGTTCACAGCAATGCTGTCACCAATCTTAGTCCCTTCCAGAACAGTTTTTGCCTTTACCTTAATGCAACCGGCTCCAACAGATTCAACTTTTCCTACTTCTTCTATGATTCCTGTGAACATTCTTTTCCCCTGTTTTTTGAAATATACTCTAACAGAACGTCGTCGTCAAACCTGCGCACATCTTTAAGGGTGAATTCAAAGGCTTCAGATGGAAGCGCAACTCCTTCCCCTGCAACCGGGCTTTTTGCAAGCGAACCGCCGCCAAAAATCTTCGGCGCCACAAACTCATAAACGCAGTCCACCGCCCCGCTCTCCAAAAACGAATAGTTCACCGCACCACCGCCTTCCACCAGCAGGCTGTCTATTCCGCGGTTCCCAAGTTCATTCAGAAGCAGATTTATATCCGGTTTGCGGCGGCTGTCAGTTCCCAGAACCAGAATTTCTGCACCCGCACGTTCCAGCTCATCCTTTTTTTCAGCAAATTCAGCGGAAGCTTCAGCGACTGCCGAACATACAATAAGCAAAGGTATTTCACGCGCAGTCTGCACAAGACGGCTTTCCATCGGAATTTTTAGTTTACTGTCCATCACTATCCGTATCGGATTATTTCCACCTTCCATACGGCAGTTCAACATAGGATCATCTGCAAGCACAGTTCCAATACCACAAAGAATTGCGGCATAGCGGTTCCTTAGCTGCTGAACATACGCCCTGGACTTTTCGCCGGTAATCCATTTTGACTTACCTATGCGCGTTGCAATCTTTCCGTCTGCCGTTACAGCATACTTAAGCGCAACGAAAGGCTTTTTTTCTGTAATATAGTGAAAGAAAATCTGATTCAGCTTGTCACAGTCTTCCCTCAGAAAATCTTCGTACACTTCTATACCGTGTTCCCTCAGGTAAGCATTTCCTTTCCCGTGAACAAGAGGATTCGGATCGCGGCTTCCAACAAAAACGCGTGCAATCCCTGCTTCTGCAAGAGCATGACAGCACGGCGGCTGTTTACCAAAATGAGCACACGGTTCAAGCGTTACATATATATCTGCTCCCCGCGCATCGTTGCCACGCCGGATACAGTCAGCAAGAGCTTCCCTTTCCGCATGAAGTCCTCCGTACTTTTTGTGAAATCCTTCCCCCAACACAACGCCGTCCCTTACTATCACCGCGCCTACCAGCGGATTTGGATTCGTCCATCCTTCACCACCGCGCGCAAGCTCTATCGCCCGGTGCATAAAAAAATCGCCGTTATCAGAAAAACAAATATCTTCGCTATTACTCATTGTCTGCAACTCCAAGCCCGAACAAGGCAAAATCTCCTTTACATGGATCATCCGGCCAAACCTGCTTTAATTCTTCCGTAAGCCTCTCAGCCGTCCTGAAACTTGCTGTACAGCTTTCTTCCAGCATACCAAATTTTTTCGCTTCCTGCAGAACGTGTGTATCCAGCGGAATTATCAGATCTGCCGGCGAATACCAATTCCACAAACCAAGATCCACAGGAGAACCTCGTCTGACCATCCAACGCAAGAACATGTGAACACGCTTATTTGCAGATCCCCTTCCTTTTGGAACAATCTTGCAGTCAGAAAAAACACGCTCAATGACAGACCTGAATCGCTCTGCCGCAGAACGATTCTGATCTTCTGATTCAAATTCGCGGCGAAAAAAATCGCCCAATACAACACCACCCATCAGAATATGAGCCAGAGTACGGAACAGCTTTCTCATATCTTCGTATGAATAAAAACGATAGAATTTTACCGCTTCACAGGATCCTTCCACAGGTACAAACTCGCTTTCAAAATCACCGTTTTCCAACCAATTGCAAATCCCGTCGTGCATATCAGCCAGATCAAAAATGCTCCGAATTTTTGGAATAAACTGCTTTCTGTTCCCGAATGAAAGCATTGCAGTAATAAAAAGAGAAGTCTCAACATCACGACGAGAACTATACCGCTTCATAAATTGACTCGGATCTTCATCTAAAAACGAAGTCGTTTCATATTTGTCCGCAAGAAAATGCAGTTTTTCCTTCAATTCTAAAGTCATAGCCAACCGTCCATAAAAAACAGCGGCGCAAGATTTCTCCTGCGCCGTTAGACCTATTCTCCATCCCTCTGTTTTAAGTAGGAATGAACAAAATCAGCAATAAAATCAACCGTTCCGTCAATTCCAAGTTTACCGGAATCGATACACAGATCATATGAAGAAGCTTCGCCCCACTTAGAATGACAGAAATAGTCGTGGTATGCGCGGCGTTTTTTGTCGTGACGCTCAATAGTCTTAACCGCTTCACGGGCATCCATTCCGCGTTTTTCCATTACGCGCTTAACCTTTGTATCCAAGTCTCCCCGGATAAAGATTTTCAGCACATCGGCAATTCCTGTAAAGATCTCATCGGAACAACGCCCAAGGATTACAAATGAATCTTCATCCGCTGCCTTATGCTTGAGCAAAGTGAACTGCATTTCTGCAATATTCTGCTCAGGAGAATTTGAATATCCACGTACTGTACGACTCAGGAACGGATTCCTTGGCTTTTCATCATACTTACGCAATGTATTAGTATCAACGTTATGCACGTTTGCAATTTCTTCCAGAAGGTTTCTGTCAAAAAATTCAACGTCAAGTTTTTCTGCAAGCTTACGGCCAATCTCATGTCCGCCACTTCCATACTCACGGCTGATAGAAATAATAATCTGTTTACTCATAGCACACCCCCAGGATCTAAAACGTGTATGAACATTTCCAGAACATCAGTTCCTAAAGATTCCTACACTATAAGTATCGCACGAAAATGAAAATTGTGCTAATTAATAATACAATAACTGTGATTGGAGCAGAAATTTTGCAGTATTCTCCCCAACCAACAGGGTATCCGGCCTTACCGGCAACAGAAGTTCCAACAACATTTGCACTGGCTCCGATCGGTGTACCGCTTCCACCAATGTCTGTACCCATAGAAAGAGCCCATGCCATTACAGGAAGACTTACGCCGGTCGTTGCTGCCAGAGAATCAATTACAGGAACCATAGTTGCCGCAAACGGAATATTATCAATAAATGCAGATGCAATTGCAGAAACCCAGATGATGATCGCAATCATAAGATATGCGTTTCCGCCGGAAATCTTTCCAATGAAATTTGCAATCAATGTAAGGATTCCTGTCTGTTCAAGTCCGCATACAACAATGAACAATCCGATAAAAAAAAGCAGGGTCGGAACATCAACCTTTCTTAATATTTCTTTAACGTGCTTTCCGGCTGCAATAATTGTAATTAAGGCAATTCCAAGTCCTATTGTTGCTACAGTAAGGTGAGTAGCCGCATGACTTACAAGAAGAACTACTGCAAGGGCAAAAATTACACAACTTACGCCAAAGCCTTTTTTATCTGTAATTGCAGATTCTGGAGACGGAAATCTTGAGGTATCAATTTTTTCTCCGCTTGAAGCAAAGAACTTGCGGCAAGACAGATAAAAATATGCAACTGTAAATACAAGCGCAACAAGCGCAATGGTACCAGTATTAACAACAAAATCTGCAAAAGAAAATCCAAAAGAAGTTCCAACAATGATGTTCGGCGGATCACCGCACATTGTTGCAGAACCGCCTAAATTCGCGCAGAAAATTTCTGCAAGAATCATCGGAACCGGATTAAATTTTAAAAGTGAAGAAAGCTCAACCGTAACTGCTGCAAGGAACAGAATTACTGTGATGCTGTCGATGAACATTGCAAGTACAAACGACATGAACATAAAAGTAATGAAAATAGGGATAACCTTGTATTTAACAGCTTTTGCAAGGCACATGCACAGCCAACGGAAAAAACCTACGCGTGCCATACCTTCTACCATGACCATCATTCCGGCAATAAAAAGGATCGTTGCCCAGTTAATACCCTTAGATTCTGACTCGCCCACTGCATACCAGAATTCTTTCGTAAAGAATGTATGAAGGCTCAATGTTTCTTTTATCGCTTCAAGCCCATTATAGTCCTTTCCAAAAAAATGATTATCTACCTGCATTCCAAGTCCGAACACAAGAAGAAGTGTAAGTGCACCACAGCACAAGGTAACGTACTGCCGCGGAAAACGCTCCGTGATAATCAAACCAAACATAACAAGAAAGATTGCCACAGCTAGAATCTGAGAGACCATCATCCACCTTCTTATCTTAGAGTTTAAAAAAGGACAACAAATGTTAAACATCGTTGTCCTCTCACGGAAAAAGTATATCGTTAAAAAAATTGATGTACAAGACGATTTGTAAGGAGAATAGCAATATCCTAAAATGTTAGTTTTTACATATTTGAAATAATTGCAGAAATAATTCAGCAGCGGGTCCCAGCAACGGCGAAAAGTAAGGTATCTCCCTTCTGAGGTGCCCCCTTACTTTCCGCCTGCGTCCCACTGCTGCATTATTTCTGCAAATTAATCTGAAAATTAAAAAATAACATTCAGAATCAGAAAAGTTCCTTTGCACTAATTTTTTTTCGCCTATAAAACCTTTACCCTCTAATCTGAAAACTGCTTTGTATAATTTCTTAAAGTTTCACCGAATTCTGCTGTAATTTTCTTTTCGATTTCGCGAACTGCCCGCACCTTTGCTTCCGAATACGAAGTGTGGCTTTCACGGCCGCTGATTGTAAACGGAATGACATTTCTTCCCGTTTCTGTATCAGTCATATAGCTGTCAAGCGAATACCGGCAGCGCACGTTTGTGTTGTCAGTAGTTTTCGATTCTTCAAACGAAACTTTTCCCGAAATCATGTACCTTACACCAGGATTAAAAGTTGTCTTAAAACCAATGCCTTTAAGGACTCCTGCAAAAGCCTGTGCAAAACGACCGTCTACATCATTTTCGATTACAACACAAACAGGAATTGCATTTGCAATTTCCATTGCCCTTACACGTAGTTTCTTCGGAGAAACCATATCTGCCTTAACAGCCTCTGCCATAGCAGGATTTATTACAGAAAGACGAGCATAATAATCTTCGTTCTTTTCTGCAACCTCAACGGCAAAATCACAGTAAGCATACGAATCGATTGTATTCTCGTTTATTCCGCCAATCATTCTATTTATTGAAGAAATATTTGCACGTATCAAATCAGAATACAATGACGCAGCCTTTGATTTTTCCATTACGGCAATTGCATACCATGTCGAATTCTTTTCATCGTTCCAGAATTCCTTTATTTCGATTCCGATAAGGTCGTCGGCATTTACATAGCGCAGTACCTGCTGGTCAAATTCCGCAAGCTGAGCAGTAGCAACCGTTCCGTCATTGCGCGCCTGAATCATGCGGTTTGAAGCCTTTTCTGTAGAGTCAATCTTCTGCTTAAAGACAGCAGCAACAGCCTGTACAGCCTTTACTTCGGCAGAAGCGCGGTCACGTGCACTCCCAACAGCCGCAATGTACGTTCCGGACGGATATACAGACGAGGGAACATTTACCCATGCAGGCATTGGAACCTGCTTACCAGCTTTTGCCTTACCGTCTGCTTTTGCCGGTTTTGCGCTGCATACAGAAACAGCAAGCACTGCCAGCATTAATACGCTGATTATTTTTTTCTTAAACATGACGATACCACCAATGTAGGCTTTCCAGCCTTAACCTGAATATCAGAAATTTTTTCCTGATGAATAATTTCAGAATTCTTAAAATATGTTACACGAACTGAATATGTTCCCGGCTCTACTGTAAATCCTGTTCCACTGGCAATGCGCGGGAAATAGATTCCCTGACGCAAATCTGCGGTTTCCGACTTATCAATAAGATCTATTACATTTTCTGCCGCATGGAACAAGGTAAGGTATGTAACCTGAGCCGTTACAGCCGCAGGCCCGCTTCCGTTCTGTGCAACCTTCTTGGCAGCAACCATACCACCGGTTGCAGAAAGCAATGCGGCAGATTTCTTGCTGATACTTCGGATCATACTGCGGGTAAAGGCTTTGTTTGCCTTAAGCCGGACATCCTTTGAAAGAGCCTGATCAAAATCTTCAATAATCGCCATCGGTTTTTTTTCGTCAGAATCCAGCAGTTCTGCAACAATCGCTGTCACAACAGGGGACTGCCCTGAATATTCCGGCCAAACAAACTTCAGCTTAAAGAAAATCGGAGCAGCACCATCTATCGGCAGATAGAACGGCAGAATTCGTTCCGTTTCAAATTTGGCCTCATGCCGCTGACCAATAAAATCACTGAGCGCAAGAACATCAAGCCGTCCCTTTCCATACGGAATATTCACATCCTCAGAAAGATCTATTTTGCTTCCTAAAGTCGAAACGACTTTTGCATCAACTTCTGCGTTGCTTCTATCACCGTTGGCCGTATACAACAGCAGCGAAAGATAACGCATTAAAGCCGAATCCTGATACAAATCTTTTACAGTTGGTTTTTTAGGCGTTTCTGATGCATATTGTGTTATATCAAGCCCCAGATTTCCAACCGACTTATCAAAATTTTCAGAATCTTCTTTATCCACAGAATCATTAAGCATAAGCTCACCGTATTTCTGAAGATACTCGTTTTCTTTCATCGCACCCCTGTTCAATTCAACAAGGGCATTTTCCATATCGCCAAGCTGAAGAAAATTCAGCGCCTTCATGGAATTAATGAGCAGATATTCGTAAACATTTCCGCCGTACTCCGCTATATTTTCATTGAACATAGCGGCACCTGTTTCTTTAGAGATGCTCTTTGTAAAAGCCTCTGTCATCAGACGGTCTGTTTCATCAAACACCCGATTTGATTCTTCATAATCTTCGTTCATATAACAAAGCATTCCGATATCAAGATTATCCTTTATATCAGAATTATCTTTATTTTTTCCGCGAAGCATGGAAATACAGATATCGTACTTTCCTTCTTCAAAAGCTTTGTTATAAGCCTTTTCATTGTATTTCATGCGCTTGTACGGACTTCCATCATTAATTCCTGCTGTCGTAGCACATGAAAACAAAACGACGGACAAAGCCATTGCGCTTATCAGGTAAAAAACCCTCTTCATATTTCAAAACTTCCTCTCAGATTATAATTTTACGCCCTTCTGCTTAAAGTACTTGCGCACAGGAGCATCTTCGTTATCTCCGCTCCAAATAATTCTATGTGTCTGCAAATCCATAAGCTGAACATTTACATAGTAAGTACGGATAGATTCCTTTCCGTTCTGCTGAACGATTGTCTTTACGCTTCCCATAAGCATAAAGTCAGCACCTTCTTCTTCATCAATTGCTTTTGCTGTTTCTTCGCTTGCATGATCCGCCTGCTGTGCTACTTCTTCGCGAAGCTCGTCTCGTTCAGATTTATCTGCCACGAATTCAAGCACACCGGTTTTAATGATAGCATTCTGCATACGCTTAGATATGATTTTTGTATCAATGCGTTCTACGCTTTCGTTCTTGATTGTTCCAAGAATAACGACAGGTGCGCGTCCGTTCTTTTCTTCGAACTTTGCAACACGTGGTGACTGGATACAATCTTCAATCAAAGCATCGCAAACAACCTTAACGTCGTTTTCGTTCCAATATCCGTTAAGATCTATAACCTTATCTTCTGTAAGTCTTTTTACCTTTCCTGCAGCCATAACAGAAGTTACAGCCATAGCAAATAAACATAGTACAGCAATAATTTTTTTCATTTTTTCCTCCAAATATCAATGCCATTAACTTTGCGGTGATTATAGTTCAACTAGCTCTGTTCCCAAGGCTCCGGTTACTGAATCTGTCAAAGTATCGAAACCACCTGATAAAAAAGCTGCTTTCGCAACATAAACAAATTTCGCAAGGCCCAATGACCTTAATCAATTTCACTTAAAGCGGGCCTTCAGTTTTTCCCAGTCTGCCGCCGAAATTACGTACAGCACAAACCCTTTGTACCAGCAGTTATCCAGCTCTTCTTCTGAATCAGAAATCTTCTGCCAGAACACAAACCTGCGCTCCAATGCAGATACAAAGGCTGAAGACGTCACATCCATGCCGCACTCTTTATTAATCTTTGCAGAAGCCATTGCCACAGCCTTTATTTCCGCAGATTTTAAAGAACCGTTCACATCCGAAGATTCCGAAACGCCCAAAAAAAAGAGATCTGTTTTAGCCAGCTTGAATTTCTTTCTTAACAGCGATTCGTTCTGTTCATCGGTATATTTCCAAAGCCATTTAGGATCTGCACTTACGCCTTCTTCGCTTCCAAGCCAATCAACAATTACCGGTTCAGAAATCAGAACAGGAACTGCTAGAACCAGAATCAGAAAAACGCAGCTTAATTTCTTTCTAATAAACATATATTCCTGAATAAGTCTGCTCAAGGCACGCTTCTCTTATAACCTTGAATCTGCCGTTTTCAAGCCAATGATAATTATCAACCTGAAATACGTCGAGTCAAGGCACGCTAACGCTTAAAGCCTTGACTTCGCCGTTTTGAGGGTTTTTACTACCCCCTCAATTAAAAAAGGGGATACCTGACAAAGAAGCAGGCAACCCCTTTTCTGGCCTAGTTAAGATTACTCTTCATCAAGCCATGAATATGCTTCATCTGCTCCGTCTTCTGTAAGAGCATCTGTACCGTTTCCGCCAATAGCACCTTCACGTACAGACTTAGCAATGCTCTTTGCAATTTCCTTAGAATTTGCAGCTTCTGCTTCAATTCCAAGTCCGCTTGCGTTCTTAAGCATAAATTCACTTACTTCTGCGTTAAGTGCAGGATCACCGAGAGAAGCCTTTACCTGCTTGTCCCATGCTTCCTTATCCATTGAGTAAACTACATAGTACTGGTAGTAGACATCAGCATTAGACATATCTTTCTTAATCTTCTGCTTTGGATTTTTTGGAGCTGCATACTTAACCCAGAATGTAGCTTCTTTTACCATACCAGAAAGTCGTACCTTAGAACTGATACTTAATTTATCTGCAAGCTGTTTCTTTACTTCTGTTGTTCCGCCACTATACATAGCGTTAACTTCACGTTCTACAACGCGGCTCATAGCTGTAGCAATTTCTGCCTGCATATCAACGGTATCTGTCCAATGCTGAAGGAAATCAAGATCAGGACCTTTGTTTGTAAAGAAGAATACCTGTCTGTCCTTTAAGCTAAGAGCCTTTGCAATTGCACGCGTATCCTGTTTAAGTGCGGCCGATACCCATTTAGGATAACCTACTCCCTCTTCAATTCCAGGGAAGTCAAGAACCATTTTTGTTGTCTGCTTTGTTACTTTAGCCTTGCTTTTTGCTGAAGCCTCAAATCCAGCCAATGCTGCAACCATCATAGTCATAGCAACAAATTTGCTAAATTTCATGTATAACTCCTTATGAACTCCGAATCAACGGAAAACAATACGTTTTTGATGATAGGATTCATTATAAACCCAATGAAAAGATTGTCAAATCTGAATATCGAATTTTATTATCAGATACTTTTGCAAAAATGGCGCAGCAGAGAGCCGCGGAAAAAATGCAGAAAATATCGAAACAAATAATGAAACCAGACGTATTCAGAATTTTTATCACAGATATTTTTGCTTTTATGATATTTTTAGCATATAATCATTTAAATATGAAAAATTCGGAAAGTAAAAAAATCGTTTTAATTACAGGCGCATCTTCTGGTATCGGAATGGATACCGCTCTACGGCTATTAAAAAAAGGCTACACTGTATACGGAGCCGCCCGCCGCACAAACCTGCTTTCGCAACTGGAACAGCACGGCGGCCACTCAATTTACCTCGATCTGTATGACGAACAGTCCATGCAGGACTGCGTTCAAAAAATCCTTCAGACAGAAGGCCGCATAGATATCCTTATAAACAATGCAGGTTTTGGACTGGGCGGGGCTCTTGAAACAATTCCAATAGAAACTGCAAAAAAACAACTGGATGTAAATGTATTCGGTCTTATCCGCATGACACAGCTGGTCCTGCCTTCAATGCGCAGCAACCGCAGCGGAAAGATAATCAATATTTCATCAATTGCAGGAACATTCTCTTCTCCGTTCATGGGCTGGTACCACGCTTCAAAATATTGCGTAGAGGCCCTAAGCGATGCACTGCGTCTGGAAGCCGCTTGTTTCGGAATAAAAGTTATAATAATTGAACCGGGACTCATAAAAACTGATTGGGGGATTATTGCCGCAGACTACATTGAGCAGAATACAAAAAATACACCCTATGAGTACAATGGGAAAAATACAGCAGATTTTTACAACCGCCACTACAGAAAAAACAGAGGAGCTTCAAAAATCTGCGTTATATCAAAAGCAATAGAAAGAGCCGTACAGGCAAAACATCCTAAACTGCGTTACAGAGCCGGAAAGAACGCACTGGCTTACATAATTGCAGGGACATTTCTTCCAGGAGCATTTCTTGATTTTTACAAAAAAATGCTTTTCAAAATCAAGTAGCCAGATTCAGCAATGTTCATAATTTCCCATTTGAGACTGATAAAAAGAATTAAAAACTGCTTCCTCAACTTTAAATATGCAAGAATCCTTATGATTCTTTCAATAGATTTTGCATTTCTCTATCATCTGACATTTTTATTCCTGTTTAAATTCCTTGGAATCATGCCGATGTTCTTTCACAATCTTGCAAGCGTTACCCTATTTTTTGTACTTGCAACGATTGTACCAAAATTAAAATCATATTCAACTGCATATTTTCTGACTTTTGCAGAAGTTCTTATTCATCAGCTTCTGGCAGAGTTTTTTATGGGTGGACTTACGGCATTTCACTTTTTCATCTGGCTCGTCGGGATCCTGCCGATACTCACATTTAAAAAAAGACTCAAACTCGCAGTTACTTACGGCATAATTACCTCAATTCTGTTTATCATATTGGAATCTATCAGCCCGTCAATTCAGCCTAAAGTGCCGGATATTTCCAGCACAATGATTACAGTAATCAGAATCGTTAATATTTCCCTTTCCGCAACGCTCATCCTTGTAGGACTTCTTATCTTTGCATACATCGTATGGAATATGGAAAGAAACCTTCAAATTCGGGTTCATAAAAAGACTCTGGAAATTCAGAATAAAAATAAAAAAATCTACAAGATGAATAATCACATAATCTTCAGTCTTTCCAGTCTTGTAGAAAACCGCGACACCGACACCGGCGATCACATTCAGCGCACAAGCGCCTATGTAGAGCTTATTGCAAGAAAAGCTTATGAAGCGGGTCTTTATTCGGAAACAATAACACCTCATTTTATAGAACTCACAAAATCAGCCGCTCCAATGCACGACATCGGAAAAATCGTTATTTCAGACAGCATTCTTAAGAAACCAGGAAAACTTACTCCAGAAGAATACGAATTGATGAAACAGCATACAATAGCCGGCGGTAAGATAATTAGCGAAGTTCTTGAAATTTCAGATGATAAAGAATACGTAAAAATCACCCACGACATTGCACTTTATCACCACGAACATTGGGATGGAACCGGATATCCAGAAAATCTTTCTGGTGAATCAATCCCGATATGCGCCCGTATAATGGCAATTGCCGATGTGTTTGACGCTCTTGTTTCAAAACGCTGCTACAAACAGCCAATGCCTTTAGACACGGCATTCCAATACATCCAGGACAATGCAGGCAAACACTTTGACCCGGAACTTACTGAAGTATTCATAAAAAATCGCCAGGAAGTAATCAACATTCTGGCGATTCACAATAAATAATGAATAAATCTCACTGCAATCAGCAAGAAATCTGATTTTTTAATACAATATCAGTAATAGACACTGAATCACGGAATTCTCCGCTGCAATCAGCCTATGCTCTGACGGTAATTTTCGTACAAAAGCACACCTGCCGCAACAGAAACGTTAAGGCTGTCAATTTTTCCACAAGTAGGTATAGAAACAATCTGATCGCACTGTTCTTCCAGAAGCCGTGCAATTCCGGTTCCTTCGCTGCCCATTACAATAACAGCTCGGTTTGAAAATTTTACGTCCTTTAGCGACTGTCCGCCGGCATCTGCGCCGTACGCCCAGAAGCCGTTTTCCTTAAGCCGCTGAACAGTGCGCACAAGGTTATTTACAACCGCAACAGGAACCCATGCGCTGGCACCGGCAGAACTGCGTGCAATTACTTCGTTTGTTTCAACGTCCTTTGCACCGCGGCGTTCCGGCACCACAACTAAAGAAGCGCCAAACTGGTCGCAGCTTCGGATTATGGCACCCACATTATGCGGATCAGTAACAGAATCCAATACAATTACAACCTGGCGCTCATCTTCGCTTTTTGCAGCAGCAGCAAGCAGCCAATCGTCAAATTCTACAAGGTTACGGGTTTTAGCCTGCTCGCCGCTAAGGCACAGCACAATACCACGGTGATCACGGCTTGTTTCCGGCAGATTCTGCACAAGACCGGATAACGTCTTATCATCTGCCTGACTTACAGCAATACCGGCTTCTTTAGCCGCCGCAAGAATCTTCTTAACCCGCGGCCCTGGCTTGCTGTAAACAATCCGCATTCCTTCACCGTTCCCGGCATCTTTTGCCCTAAGAACCTTTTCTTCTATTGCATGAAATCCTGTTATTATACGTTCTGCCATTATATTCTAGCGTCCGCAGCACTTCTTGTATTTTTTTCCGCTTCCACAAGGACACGGATCGTTACGTCCGATTTTTTCACCGTCACGCTTTACAGTTTCTGTAATAATATTTCCGGCAACGTATTTCCATTCGCCGTTGAACTTTTTGAATCCTGCAATTTCGTGGTGATGTTCAATCATCTGGTTCAAAGTGTAGTCAGCAATGAATTCAACAACGCCTTCATCATCTTTTTCTTCTGTTCTAAGGATTTTAAGACCCTGCCACTTTGACTGGCGGCTCCATTCTTCTGTAGCTTCCTTATCAATGTCTGCAATTCCTTCGCCTTCTTCGCAAGAATTGATGATGAAGTCAATTTCGTGTGCTACGTAAGCTGAATAGCGTGCACGCATCAAAGCTTCTGCAGTAGGAGCTTTTTCTGTACCTTTAATGATTGGTTCACAGCATTCGCTGTATTTTTTTCCTGAGCCACAAGGGCAGTTTGTAATTTTTTCACTCATAATCTCAATAATACCAAAATGTTTATTTGTTAGCAATTATCCTGTACATAGGGTCTTCGCCGGGATGTAGTTCAAGAATATGTTTTTCGCATTTAAGGACTTCGCTCGGCTCGTGGGTTACATGCAGGAACGTAGTAGTTCCGCAGTCTGCAATTATATCCAGAAGGTCCAGAATCTTCTGCCGCATCTGCTCGTCAAGCCCGTGGCACGGTTCATCAAGAATAAGCACAGGCGGGCACTTTACGGCACCGCGCAGAATAAGCACAGCCCGCTGTTCGCCGTAACTAAGATTGCCGAACATTTCGTTGCCCCTGCCCGCAAATCCTGCCAAGGCCAGCCACTTTTCCGCAGCAGACGCTTCAACGTCACTAGGTGACTCGTACAACCCGATCGAATCATGGAAGCCGCTCATAATAACGTCCCGGAGCGAAGTTCCGCCCAGCATCCTGTATTCAACGTGCAGCCTGTAGCTTACAATTCCAAGCCGGTGCTTAATATCCCAGATAGTTTCGCCAGAACCGCGGCGTGCACCAAAAATCTTAATATCATTACTGAATACCTGCATGTTGTCGCCAGTAATAAGCTCAAGCAGAGTGGTCTTCCCCGAACCGTTCGGTCCTCGGATCAGCCAGTGCTCGCCACGCTTTAAAGTCCAGTTCAGATTCTTCAAAACCATGTGGTCATCCCAGCCGACATTCACATCATGCATATCAATCAAAACATCACTTTCCGGCTGAAAATTTTCCACACCCATAACATAATTCACTTCGTTACTGAGCTTTTTTACAGCCTCAGAAAATTCCCTGTAACCGGCACGGCGCTTTTCTTCTTCCAGAGCATTCTGCCTTTCTGCAACAACCTCATAATCAGCACGGCTTCCGCAGAACGAAATTTTTCCGTCCCTAAATTCAAGCACGTCAGAAACCGCACCCGGAATCTCCTTAAAGCGTTCCATGCAAAGAATAATATGCGGGAACGCACCAATATCGCCGCCCTTAAGCTGCTTACCCGCAATAGAATCAAAAAAGTCCAAAAGAATCCCGCGGCTTTCTGCATCAAGCCCTGCAAACGGATCACTTAAAATCAAAAGCTTTTTACGCGAAACCAACGCACGCGCCAAAAGAGTACGCCGGATTTCGCCCGTAGACATATATTTAATTCCGCGGTCAAGAATTTTTTCCACACCGCAAAGCTTAATTTCCGGGTAGGCATCAAGTTCAGCACAAACCGCCGGAAGTTCCGAGCCCTTTTTTATAGGCCCCACAATTCCTTCCGCAATAAAAACACGCCCGGTCCGCCCAATATCAACACCGCCGTCAATAAATTCACTTTCATCAAGCTCACGCTCTTCCTGAATAAGACGTGCCGCCCGCTCCAGCGAAACAGTTTCCACCGAATCCGCAAACGAATTCAGATACTCGGACTCACCGTCCCCATTACGCTCGAACTTAAGCCCAAAACCGCCGTCCAGTGCCTTTAGAAATTCAGCCTTACCGCCACCATTCGGTCCGGTCACAAACCACGCCTCTCCAGCCTTCATTTCCCAAAAAAGCCCGTCCAGTAAAGTTCCTCTGGAACCTTCTATCCTGCAATCATTTATCTTAATCAACGAAGAATCATTTTCCATAATGGCTTCAGCATATCACAATGCAAAATTCTTTTCACTCTTTTTCTATCAGCGCAAGTTCTGCCGTAACGGGCTATTCCAGGCTACCCTCCCGGTCGGTACCTCTCTTCGTTCGGCACGGCGCTCCGCGCCCCTTCCATATCCCGGCGCAGCCCGAACCTTGACCCCAGTGCAAATAAGAAATTAAAAGCGGGATTAAAGCCGCCCTTTTACCAATCCCTATTGCAGAACCATCTGGTCGTTAGAGAGTTCCTTTTTCTTTATAGCACGGAAGCGTTCAACAATATCATCCATAGTCAGCCCGGCCTTTTCCTTGCCGCTTATATCCAAAATAATTTCGCCTGCATCCATCATAAGAAGTCTGTTACCATATTCAAGAGCATGCTTCATGTTATGAGTAATCATCATTACTGTAAGTCCGTATTCGTCTGCGAACCGGCGTGTAAGGCGCATTATTGCATCAGCATTTGAAGGATCCAGCGCCGCCGTATGTTCATCCAGCAAAAGAAGCGAAGGCTTGGACATAACAGCCATAAGCAGCGTAAGAGCCTGTCGCTGCCCCCCGCTGAACTGGCTTACATTGTCGTTCATGCGGGATTCAAGCCCCATGCCCAGAACCTTAAGCTGTTCCCTGAAATATGCGCGCATCTTTCCGTTCAGACTTATACGCAGTCCTTTCCAGCCTTTTTTGCTGCATATCATCATGTTGTCTTCAAGACTCATTTTTCCGGCTGTTCCCAGAAGCGGATTTTGAAAAATTCGCCCGATGTAGCGCGCCCTTTTATATTCCCGGTCAAAAGTAATTTCGCGCTTTTCTTCATCAAGATAGATGTGTCCGCTGGTAGGAAAAATTGTTCCGGCAATTGCATTGTAAAGAGTAGATTTTCCGGCACCGTTCGAACCGATTACTGTAATAAAATCACCTCTGTTTATCTTAAGGTTAATATTTTTAAGCGCATGATTTTCGTCAGCAGTTCCACGGTTAAAAATCACGTCAAGATTTTTAATAGTAATCATCATTCACCGTCCTTCGGGCAGCCCTGTTTTGCCGGCCTTATAAAATGATTTTTAAGAGAAACTTTTCCCTGCATATTAGAAATCACAAGACAAAGAATGATTAAAAGCCCTGTAATAAGCTTAAGATCGTTCGGCGTAAGATTTATAAAATGACCATATTTGCGCGCAACCAACATAAGGGCGCGGTAAAGAATGGAACCAAGCAGAACACGCAGAGTCTGCCAGCCGATTTTATTTGAGCGGATAATAAATTCACCCAGCATAAGGGAAGCAAGTCCGCTTACAATAACGCCGGTTCCGCTTCCTACATCGGCAAAACCGTTGTACATTGCAACAAAGGCCCCCGCAAGCGAAGCAAGCCCGTCTCCAAAACAAACGCCGATTCCGCGCACCAGCTGAGGATTAACGCCCTGACTTATAACCATCTGTTCATTAGAACCAAGCGCACCCATAGTAAGTCCTAAATCTGTGTGAAAGAACAAATCCAAAAGAAATTTAAGCAGGATTACAAAAATCAAAAGGAATACAAGAATCCCTGTTTCAGACGGCAGCATAGGAAAATTGTTTTCAAAAAAAGCCGTAATTGCCGAAAAAGGAGTCTTTATGCGCAAAAACGAAATATTTGCCCGGTTTCCCATAATACGCAGGTTCACCGAATAAAGCATAGTCATCATAAGAATTCCGGCAAGAAGATCCGGAATGCGCAGCTTCGTATAAAGAAGAGTTGTACAAAGCCCAACAAGACAGCCGCACACAAATACAAGAGGCAAGGCAAGCGCTGCCGGAATCCCAGCCATAAGACAGACCGCAAGAATACATCCTCCCATCGGAAATGCGCCGTCAACCGACATGTCACAGAAATTCAAAGTCCTGAAAGAAATAAATACCCCCAGAACCATGATGCCATATATCAAACCTTCGATAATAATTGTTTCAATCATATAACATTATAATATCTGAAAAGACGGGTTTAATAAACCGCAAAATTAACTGTGAGTCATTAATATCTTTGACGCGTTCATTTTTCTTTTGTCTCGGTCATTGGCTTGTGTCGCGGTCATTGAGGCTCTCGAAATGACCGCCTGTGGTTCAGCTTTTGCCGCTTGTGTCGAGGTCATTGGGCTTGTGTCACGGTCATTGAGGCTCTCGAAATGACCGCCTGTGATTCAGCTTTTACAGCTTGTGTCGAGGTCATTGGGCTTGTGTCACGGTCATTGAGGCTCTCGAAATGACCGCCTGTGATTCAGCTTTTACAGCTTGTGTCGAGGTCATTGGGCTTGCGTCGCAGTCATTGGCTTGCGTCGCGGTCATTGAGGCTCTCGAAATGACCGCTCTTACCTTTTTCTTTACTTTCTACAGGCTCTTCCCCCAGACATTCTTATTATTGGCCAGCCCCAACAGAAAAAATAATTTCAGAGCCTTTTTCCGGGCGCAACCGCCACAAGTGGCGGTCGGGTGTTCCGCAGTTCCGCTTTCGCTCCAGCCTCTTCACTCAGCCGGGCTCCGTAAACTCCGCCCTCCTTCTCTCCAGTGGCCCGCTTCGCGGCTGCTCCATACCCTTGCGCATTTTTTTATCGAAACACTAGTAAGTGTCTACGTTACGTACAACACGAAAACCAACGTCGCCGAAACCGTAATAAAACAAATAATTATTATCCGATTTACTATTCACAGTACAACCATCGCACTTATCGGTATGATCGCCACCTCGGCAGCAGACCTTACCTGTTGTGTCGTTAAAACACATTTCTCCAATATTTCCGCTCATGTCGCCAATGCCTAGTGAGTTCATTGTTTTATCCTTTACTTCGTGAGTTCTAGAGTTACTATTTCCACCATACCATGCAACCTCATCAATATCATTGCTTCCACTGTAGGTTGTCTGATTATCTGGAATTCCGTTGTTTCCGCCTCGTGCAATGTATTCCCATTCGGCTTCTGTTGGCAGCCGGTATCCGTTGGCATAGTTATTAACAGTTACATTCCACCCATTATTTTCAGGTGCGCAGTATTTACCGTTATCCGAAACAATACCAGACCATTTTGTAGGGTCTCTTTCACCATTTATCTGATAAACAGGAGTAAGTCTTTCTGCAATTGAACGCAGATTACAGTAAACTACCACGTCAGGAAAGCTTACAAAATATGCCGGATAATTATCACCAACTCCTCTGTCGCTGTATGGTTGTGAACTACCATATTTACAATATGTTGAATACTCTTTCTGCGTTACTTCGTGGTCGCATACGAAAAGATTATTAATTTTTAAAGCATCTCCCGTAAACACACTGCTGCCTTCAATCTTTTTCACTACAGTTGCACCCTTTGTATACACAAATTCAAACGGTATTTTCAAGGCAACCCCGGCTGTGCAATACATAGCCCTTCCCTTGTTACCTAAACCATCAAAACTAGTTATATAAAACCTGTAGAATTGTTTTGAAGAATCAACTGTGAAACTCTTTTCAGTTGTCCCTTTTGCAACACTTACAGCAGAACTTACTGCACTGTCGCTTGTTCCATCATTTGAAACATAGGTAATTTCAACATGATCATAATCTGCATCTGCAGGTTCCGTATAGTACAGGGTAATTACCGAATTTTCGTAAACAGCATTTGTTACCATTGCTTTTCCAGGTGCCGTAAAATCAAACTGGTCAATTGTAATCTGCTCAATTTCTTCGCGCCCTGCCTCATCAATGGCTGCTACTGTATATTCACCGTTTGAGGTTTCGTCAGTTGCCGAAATATCAAAAGTCCATTTTTTATTGTCTGCCGGGTCTACAGTTGCGGCGATTGCCGACGTGTCTGCCAGCAGTGCCTTTGCATTAACAGAACCATTCTTTTTCCATACAACGCGGCTTACCTTACTTTCACTTGAAATGCTCGCTGCTACCGTTAACTTTGTTTTGCTCCTTGCGCCTGTATAGCCGTTTTCATGCGGTACATTTGCCGTAAGTACAATTTTCATTACCTCCCCGGCCACAGGTTTTGCAACTGTTGCCACGCCTGTACTCTTGTTTCCGCTTGTATCAACAGTTTTTACCGTAAACGTATATTCAGTGCCGTTTGTAAGCCCGTTTACATAGCAGCCACCAGCGCCTTTTCCCACCATCATTGTTTTTTCATTCATAGCCGGCAGTAATACCCTGTTTATTGCACCCGTTCCGCTGTAAGTCACTTCATAGCCGTAAACGTCTTCATCTGCCGCCTCTGTCCATGTAAGAAGCACACGACTGTCTTTTGCAGCGGCAACAAAGTTTGTTACGTCTGCAGGAGCAGTCTCATCAGCTTTTTTGTCAACAATCTTAGTTTCTACAACCTTCTTTTCTTTTATCGAAATCTTTGCGTAAGAAACAGGGCTGTTTTCCAAACCTGTCTTAATTGCAATCGCCTTAAATTCTGTATCTGCCGTAACTGTAACCGCTGCCGCATATTTTGAACTCTGAACAGTCGGTACAGTTCCGTCTGTCGTATAATAGATTTCAGCCCCTTCTGTCTGGCTTGTCATTGTCACAGACACTTCTCCTTCATTCTGCGTTCCGCTTACATTAAAGATAACGGCCTGTACATAAGTCTTTTCTACTTCAACAATCTTAGTTTCTACAACCTTCTTTTCTTTTATCGAAATCTTTGCGTAGGAAACAGGGCTGTTTTCCATACTTGTCTTAATTGCAATCGCCTTAAATTCTGTGTCTGCCGTAACTGTAACCGCTGCCGCATATTTTGAGCTCTGAACAGTCGGTACAGTTCCGTCTGTCGTATAATAGATTTCAGCCCCTTCTGTCTGGCTTGTCATTGTCACAGACACTTCTCCTTCATTCTGCGTTCCGCTGGCAGTAAAGATAACGGCCTGTACATAAGTTTTTTCCACAGGAACTTTTGTTTCCACTGTTGATATTAAAGGCAGCATCTTTTCTACTTCTTGCGTACATGACGCAAGCCCAAATAAAATTGACGCACCCATAACAAGCACTGCATGTTTAACACACTGTTTCACCCTATACTTTCTCCTTGTGAATGAATTTAAAATATAAAAGCCCAGCTATCGCGATTCCTTGAACATTCCAATAAATGAGCCTGATTCCAATAATTAAATGATTTTTCTAAAAAGACAGTTATAGATATTTGACGATTCTGAACTAATGCAGACAAATCGTCGTAAAGGAAGGAATTTTTCATGTTAATCTCACCGATGATTTTAGTTTAGCAGAAACCTACCGCTTTACTCAATAACCCCAATATTTTCAAATTTTTTTTCAACCTATAATTTTATTTTGTATCTATTTCTCCCGCCCGGTATTATATTTACTGTATGAACAAAGATCTTTTTAAAGACTTACAAAGACTGCTGCTTGTTGTTTTAGGCGGCGCGCTTATGGCCGTAAACATAAATACATTCGTACATTCTGCAAATCTCTTTCCAGGGGGATTTTCCGGACTGGCACTTCTAATACAGGAAGTCTTTTTTGAATTTCTTAAAATCAAGCTGCCTTACTCCGTACTAACATATCTCTTTAATATTTTTCCAGTAATTATCGGATTCCGGTTTATAGGCAAAAAGTTTACGATTTATTCGATTGTAATGATTTTTGTCAGCGGTATTCTTACAGATGTAATACCGGGCTTTAATCTTACTGACGACATGATTCTTTGCGCTGTATTCGGCGGAATCCTGAATGCAGTGTCAATCAGCCTGTGCCTGTTTGCAGGCAGCTCTTCTGGCGGCACAGATTTTATTGCAATCTTCCTTTCTGAAAAAACCGGCAGATCAGCATGGAACTATATTCTCGCCGGAAACATCTGCATTCTCTTCACTGCCGGAATTCTTTTCGGTTGGACAGCAGCACTCTATTCAATAATCTTCCAGTATGTTTCTACGCAGGCAATCAATCTGATGTACAAAAAGTACGCAAAAACCACGCTCCTGATCATTACAGACAATGATGAAAAAATTTATCATGTAATTAAAAGCCGGACCAACCATGATGCAACTGTATTTGACGGAAAAGGCTGCTTCCGAGGAGCTCATCACAAAATGCTTTACACTGTCGTGTCTTCGCAGGAATCAGGTGCGCTGGAAAAAGCCATAAGGGAAGCTGATCCAAATGCATTCATAAACGTAATTCAATCAAAGGAAATTATAGGACGTTTCTTCAAGCGGTCAAATGATTAGCAAGCAAGAATGACGTGTTAAATATATTCGGAAAAAAACTCCAAATCAATAAATAAAACGGATTGCAAAACCGCCCTCCAGCGGGCTATATGCTGCGATGCCTTGGAACTATTAATTCTGCCCCTTACTCAGCAGCATCGCAGGATGTTTTTGCAATCCGCTTATCTCCTTTCGCGCTATTTTTTTATTAATTTCCCAAAACCCGGCTTTCAAGCTATCTTCTAGAACAAAACTAGCGGGAAAGTTTTCTGTACTGAACGCGTTTTGGAACAGAAGCGTCTTCGCCAAACTGTTCTTTCTTCCATTCTGCGTATTCAGACCAGTTTCCTTCAAAGAAGCGGACTTCTGAATTGTTTTCGAATGCAAGAATGTGGGTACAGATGCGGTCCAGGAACCAGCGGTCGTGGCTTACAACCATTGCACAGCCGGCAAAGTCTTCAAGAGCTTCTTCAAGGGCGCGGACTGTCTGAACATCCAGGTCGTTGGTAGGTTCGTCGAACAAAAGTACGTTTCCGGCTTCCTTAAGCATCATACCAAGGTTAAGGCGGTTCTTTTCACCACCGGAAAGAACGCTTACCTTTTTGTTCTGGTCAGGACCGCCAAAGTTGAACCATCCGCAGTATGCGTGGGCATTTACTTCGCGGACACCTCCTTCAAGAGGACGCCCCTTTTCGTCAACGGCACCAAGCTTAATCATATCTGCACCGCCGCCCAAAGTTTCGTAAACGGTTTTATTTTCATCAAGACCGGTACGCATCTGGTCTACGTATACAAGTTTTACAGTTGAACCGATTTTAATTGTTCCGGCATCAGGTTTTTCTCCGCCTTCAAGACCTGCTGCATCTACGATGAGCTTGAACAATGTAGTTTTACCGGCACCGTTAGGTCCTACGATACCAACGATGGCACCAGCTGGAATGTGAAGGTCAAGTTTTTCAAACAAAAGCTTATCTCCAAAGGATTTTGAAACGCCTTCAAAGTCGATAACCTGGTTACCAAGGCGAGGACCAGCAGGAATAGAAATCTGTGTGTCCTTAAGCTGCTGTTTTGCACCCTGGCTCATAAGTTCGTTGTAGCGGGTAATGTGTTCCTTGTGTTTTGCCTGACGGCCCTTTGCACCCATGTGAATCCAGTCCAATTCCCGCTGGATTTCTTTCTGGCGGTTAGATTCAGACTTGTTTTCAAGACGCATTCGTTCTGCTTTCTGTTCAAGCCAGCTGGAATAGTTACCCTTAAACGGATAGCCTTCGCCGCGGTCAAGTTCCAGAATCCAGCCTGCAACTTCATCAAGGAAGTAACGGTCGTGAGTTACGGCAATTACTGTTCCTGGATAGTCGTGAAGGTGCTTTTCAAGCCATGCAACGGTTTCTGCATCAAGGTGGTTGGTAGGTTCGTCAAGGAGAAGAATGTCCGGCTTCTGGAGAAGAAGACGGCACAATGCAACACGGCGGCGTTCACCTCCCGAAAGTACGTCTACAACCTGATCTGCAGGTGGACAGCGGAGGGCGTCCATTGCAAGTTCAAGATTGTTATCAAGATTCCATGCGTCCAGGGCATCAAGCTTTTCCTGAACTTCACCCTGACGGGCACAAAGCTTGTCGATATCTGCATCCGGGTCACCGAATGCTTCATTGATTTTATCAAATTCTTCAAGAAGGTCTGTGATTTCTTTTACACCTTCTTTTACTGTTTCCATAACAGTTTTACCAGGAGTAAGTTCCGGTTCCTGTTCAAGGTAGCCGATTGTATATCCCGGAGCAAGAGTTGTTTCGCCGGAAAAATCTGTGTCTTTTCCTGCAAGAATCTTAAAAAGTGAAGATTTTCCGGAACCGTTAGGTCCGATTACGCCGATTTTAGCGCCATAATAGTAAGAAATGCTTACATCTTTTAATACAACTTTAGTTCCATATGCGCGGGTTACGCGATCCATAGTGTAGATGATTTTTTTGTCGTCGAATGTCTTTGCCATAAACTCATTTTAACATAAAAAAAGCTTTTTTTTCTATAGTGAAAATTTATACAGGCGCAACCGCCGTAAACGGCGGTCGGGTGTTCCGCAGTTCCGCTTTCGCTCCAGCCGCTTCACTCATTCAGGCTCCGTAAACTCCGCCTTCTTTCGCTCCAGTGGCCCGCTTACCGCGGCTGCTCCATACCCTTGCGCATCCGCTCTAAAAACAAATCTCCGTACATCTGTCCTCAACCCGAAAAAAAAATTAAAATTTCTCTTGTTACTATTTATAGAAACATGATATAATATACTCATCAGGAGGCATGATATTATTATGAAAAAATCACTTGTTCTTTTCGCCGGATTTATTGCAGCTGTTTCAATGTTTTCCGGTTGCTCTAAAAAAAATAACACATCAGAAAAAACTGTTAAAATCGGTATTGCTAAAATAGTACAACATGTTGCACTTGATGACGTTGAACGTGGTGTAATGGACGCTGTTAAAGATGCCGGAATCAAAGCAAAGTATGACCTTCAGAATGCAAACGGCGATGTAAACACTGCAAATCAGATTGCCGTCCAGTTCAAGGATGAAAAGGCTGACGTAGCAGTGGGAATTGCGACTCCTATTGCCATTGCACTTGCAAACACATTAAAAGAAACTCCGGTTGTTTTTGGAACCGTAACAGATCCTCTTGGAGCCGGACTTGTTACAACTCTTGAACACGGAGAAAAAAACGTAACTGGCATGAGCGACGAACTTCCTTCCGTTGAACATATCAAAATTTTCAAAGAAATTGCAGGAATTAAAACCCTCGGTTACATCTATACATCGAACGAAGACAATTCTCTTTCTGGTTTGGAACTGGTAAAAAAAGGCTGTACAGAAGCCGGACTTGAACTGGTCACACAGTCAATTTCCACATCTTCAGAAGTAAAACAAGCCGCAGAATCAATTGTTGACCGCGTAGACGGTATCTACCTTACAACAGACAATACTGTATTCAGCGCCCTTCCAAGCCTTGTTACAGTGTTTAACAAAGCTAAAAAACCGGTCTTCAGCGGTGACGTTACAGGCGCAAAAGAGGGCGGATGCTTTATGGCAAGCGGATTCAACTATTACAAGGCAGGCCGTGCAACAGGCGAAATCGTAGTACAGATTCTTAAAGGCGCAAAACCGTCAGAAATCCCTGTACGCTTTATGACAAAGCCGGAAGATTCTGACCTTCTGTTCGACCTTGATGCCGCAGCCAACTGCGGAATCAAAATCCCGTCAGAATACCTTTCAAAAGCATCATACATAATTTCCGGCGGAAAATTGCAGGAGAAATAGGATAAAGTGGGGAAAATTTATCCGTTGTCGCGTTGACAATATGCAAAATTTCTTCTATAACAAATCCAATAGACAAAGGCGTCATACCTATGGGTGTACTGTACACTTATAGGTATGGCGCCTTTTTTCGTTTGAGCAGTTTTTGCGAAGCAAAAATGCGTGAATTAAAAAGATGGCGTTTACGAAATCTTTTTAATTGAAAGATTCTTTATCTTGGGGGTTACGTAAAATCGTTGTTTTCATTTAACGGTTTTACTATTTTCATTATGTGTGGATTTGTAGGAGCATTCGATTTATCAAGCGGAAGTCAGCCTATTGCAGACGGGCTTAAAGAAGAACTGAGGGCGCAGGTTCTTGCAATGAGCAAGAAAATCAGACACCGCGGACCGGACTGGAGCGGCGTATACACAGGAAGCAACGCAATCCTCAGTCATGAACGCCTCAGCATTGTTGACCCGCTCAGCGGAAAACAGCCTCTCGTAAGCGATGACGAAAAAATCATCCTCGCAGCAAATGGAGAAATCTACAATCACAAAGAATTACGCGACACTTTTAAGGGATCCTATAATTTCAAAACAGGCAGCGACTGCGAAGTTATAATTCCTCTTTACAAAAAATACCGTAACTCCGGTAACTTTGCAGAAATGATCGAACAACTTTCTGGTATTTTTGCTTTTGCTCTCTACGATTCAGAACATAACACATATCTTATTGCCCGCGACGAAATCGGCGTTATCCCGTTATATCAGGGGTGGGACAAGGCTGGCCGTTATTACGTTGCAAGCGAACTAAAAGCTCTAGAAGGAGACTGCGTATCTCTTGAAGAATTTCCTAACGGACATTATTTATATTCCGGGGAAAGCCTTCCCCTCGCTGCAGCCGGGGAAGTTTCGACAAGCTCAACAACCCCGTCTTCCGCTACCCCTTCTCCTAGGGGCAACGCCCCTAAAACCCCAAAGCCGGTACGCTGGTACCACCGCTCATGGGAAAACTACGATTCAGTAAAAGACAACCCGCGCGCCACAAACGACAAGGGCGAAGTTGTAAACCCTGCCGTAATTGAAAAAGTAAAGACCGGGCTGGAAAACGCCGTGCGCGCTCAGCTTATGAGCGACGTTCCTTATGGTGTCCTTTTGAGCGGCGGATTGGACAGCTCTGTTATTGCAGCAATAACCCAAAAATATTCAAAGAAACGTATAGAAACAGACAGCAAAGAAGAAGCTTGGTGGCCAAAACTTCACAGCTTTGCAGTAGGACTCGAAGGAAGCCCTGACCTCATTGCTGCAAAAAAAGCTGCAGAATACATTGGTACAGTCCACCACGAAGTTCACTTTACAATTCAGGAAGCTCTGGACGCTCTTCCAGACGTAATCTATCACATTGAAACATATGACATTACCACAGTACGCGCTTCTACTCCGATGTACCTGCTTGCACGCGTAATCAAATCCATGGGAATCAAAATGGTTCTTTCCGGCGAAGGAAGTGACGAACTTTTCGGCGGCTACCTGTACTTCCACAAAGCTCCAAACGCAAAAGAATTCCACGAAGAACTTGTACGCAAGATGAGCAAACTTCATCTGTATGACTGTCTGCGCGCAAACAAATCGCTTATGGCATGGGGTGTAGAAGGACGCGTTCCTTTCCTTGATAAAGATTTTATTGATATTGCAATGAACCTGAACCCGTCTGATAAGATGAACATCAAGGTTTCTGAGCCTGTCGAAACCACCTCAAAAAAAGGATTCGACAAAACTACTCACCAAAGAATTGAAAAATGGATTCTGCGCAAGGCATTTGAAGATATGCTCCCGGAAAACATCTGCTGGAGACAGAAAGAACAGTTCTCTGACGGCGTGGGCTACAACTGGATTGATACACTTAAGAAAATCACCGAAGAAAAAGTCAGCGACGCAGAATTTGCCCGCCGCGAAAGCCGCTTCCCTGTAAATCCTCCAAAAACAAAAGAGGAATACTACTACCGCGAAATCTATAGCAACCTCTTCCCAAGCGACAGCGCAGCCAAAGCCGTTCCACACGAAGCCGGCGTAGCCTGCTCTACAGCAAAAGCCCTTGAATGGGATGCCGCTTGGAAAAACATGGACGAACCATCCGGCAGAGCAATAGGCGGCGTACACAACGATGCGTATAAAAACTAAGCAGTAGAATATAACCGTTGCCGTTTACGGCAGTCTGTTTCCCGCTGACAGATAAAGTTCGTACCATTCTTTGCGGGACAGTTCTATGCCGGCGGCTTGGGCGGATTCGCGTATGCGTTCTGTTTTTGTTGTACCTATTACCGCCTGTGTTTTTCCCGGATAGCGCAGAATCCAGGCAAGTGCGACTGCTGCTGCGCTTACGCCTTTTTCGCCGGCAATACGGTAAAGGACTTCATTTAGTTTTGGAAAGCGATCGTTATTCAAGTATACACCTTCAAAAAATCCGTACTGCATTGTTGACCAGGCCTGGATGGCAATATCATTCATCCTACAGTATTCAAGGATTCCGCCGTCACGCATAACAGAGCCATCCCACTTCATGTTCACCTGAAATCCTGCATCCAGCATTGGTGTGTGGCACACAGAAAACTGAACCTGATTTGCACAGATTTTAAACGGCAGTTTTTTAGACAGATATTCCAGCATCATCGGATTACAGTTGGAAAAGCCGAAGTTGCGTACTTTTCCGCTTTTATGGAGAGTCGTAAACGCTTCTGCAATTTCTTCAGGTTCCATTAACGCGTCAGGTCTGTGAAGCAAAAGTGAATCAAGATGATCTGTCTTTAAGCGGGAAAGGCTTGCTTCTGCCGCAGACACAATGTAATCCCTTGAAAAGTCGTACCATGTCATTCCGTTTTCGCTGCGGATTCCGCACTTTGACTGAAGAAAAATCTTATCCCTTAATGACGGATTTTCCTGAAAGACATCGCCTAAAAGACTTTCTGCGCGGCCGTCCGCATAGCAGTCAGCTGTATCAAAAAAATTAATTCCTGCTTCCAGAGCTGTTTCACAAAGTCCCTTTAGTGAGTCCTTACTAATATCCGCAGTGCGCATCAGCCCCAAAATGACCGTTGATACAGAATCTCCGCTCTGACCAAAATTAAAATACTTCATAATTCCTCCAAACGGTGACTGTAAATATTCTGAATGTCGAATTTAGAAAATTTTATCAAAAAACAGCCCCCAGTCGAGTAAGCTCTGTCAAAATCATGCGCCAGCGCACTACATGATATTATGCCTTGAAACTATATATTTAGCCGCTTGCTCGGCTGCACGATAGAATATTTTTGCCAGACCATCCTCTCCTTCGCGCTATTTTTAATCCCTATAGACACGACATTCAATCTGAGCTTTCTGCCGTACAGCTATACAGTTTTATCAATGACAAAACTGACGATAACGGTAGCTCTGTTAATCTTTCAATTAATTAAGCCCTTTGCTCGCTAGTATCTGCAATTTTTCTAGCCAGATAAACAAAAGGTGTATCCATAAGACTTGTAACTATATAAATCACATAGCAGGAAGCCGTAATAGCGGCAAGCTGTCTGAATGTGTAAATCCCGGAAAATGCGCCAAAATTAAAAATAACGATATTTACAAACTGCGAAATCAAAGTCGAAAAATTATTGCGGAACCAAAGCATTTTTGAACGGCTGCCCGTCTTTTTCTGCGTAAGATTCCACCATGCATGGTAAAGCGAAACATCTATAGATTCTGAAACAACATAAGCCACCAGGCTGGAAATAAGCATACGCGGAGTATTTGTAAAAAGTCCATGTACAAAAGGACTTGCCCAATCGCCTTCTGCAGGAATGTAATGAACCCACATAAATGAAAGCATGATAAAACTAAGGCTTGTAAAGATTCCTGCAAGAACACCTTTCTGCGCATCCTTCTTACCGAAAACTTCGCTAAGAATATCAGTAGCAAGGAAAGTGGCAGCAAAGAGTGTATTCCCTAATGTCTGCTCCATTCCAAATGCATTAACTAAAATCGTAACTTCAATGTTGGCAAGAACCGTGCAAATTCCAATCCAGGCAAAAAGTCCGCCCTTCCCAAAAACCTTAAGGAACACCAGCGTTCCCCCAAACGAAATCAAAAGCGTAATAACAATTAAAAGTTCATTCATCGAAAACTCCTATTTTAAAATTTCGACAGGCCCAATGACCGTAAATCAGGTTCACTTGCAGCCCCACATCCCTTACCTGCATTTCAGTTTTACCATTGGCAAAACTGACGACAACGGCAATCCGGTTACTCTTTCATAACCAGTAATTCCGTTACCGGCAGCTGCTATTTTTTCCAATAAACAGGCATAAAGAAAATAATCATTGTATACAGTTCCAGACGTCCTGCAAGCATAGCAAAACAGTACCACCACTTTACAAAATCCGGAAGGAAACCGTAATTGAAAGAAGGGCCTAGTTCTCCGAATGCAGGTCCTACGTTTCCGACCATCGAAAAACCTGCCGTAAAAGATGTAAGAATATCAAGGTTTCCAAGGCATCCCACAAAAGTTGTCAGCATGATAAGAGCAAGATACACAACCATAAAGGCAGCAACGTTAAACACAACATCTTTCCTGCCTGGATTATTATTCAGCCGGATTGAAAATACTCCATGAGGGTGAAGCATTTTTTTTGTTTCGTTATTAACCTGCTTACACAGAATTACCCATCGTACAACTTTAATTCCACCGGCAGTAGAACCTGAACAACCGCCTGTAAAAAACAACAGAAAAATAAAGAACTGAGCCGCCATAGGCCACTCAGTGTAATCGGCTGTTCCAAAACCCGTAGTTGTAATTATTGCCGCAACCTGAAATCCCGAAACTTCCAGTGCCTTAAAAAAAGTACCGTACACAGGATGAATAAAAGCCGCTATAACAAGAACAGAAACAATAAAAAAACCAATATACGCCTTAAACTCAGAATTTTCCCGGATTTCGTTAAATTTTCCCGTAAAAGCGTAATAGTAAAGACTAAAATTAATTCCCGCCAATACCATAAAAACAGTAATGACAATGTTTATTGCAGAAGAATTAAATCCTCCGATGCTTGCATTAAGCGAAGAAAATCCTCCAGTTCCAAGTGTAGAAAAGGCATGCATTATGGAGTCGACAGCATCCATTCCGCAAATCTTTAAAAGAACTGCCTCTATCACAGTCATTACAAAATAAATCATCCACAGGATTTTTGCAGTCGTTGTAATTTTTGCAGTAACCTTTCCCTTTTCCGGACCGGTTGTTTCCGCCTTTATAAGCTGGAATCCGCCAACTCCCAAAAGAGGAAGCAGCGCAACGGTAAGGGCAACAATTCCCATTCCACCCAGCCAGTGAGTCTGACATCGCCACAGATTGACGCTTCTTGGAAGACTTTCTACATCCGAAAGAATGGTACAGCCCGTCGTACTGAAACCGCTTACGCTTTCAAAAACTGCATCCGTAAACGATTCAATATAACCGCCCGCATACAGCGGAATCATTCCAAAAAGACTGATAGAAATCCACGCGCAGGCAACAACTACAAAAGTCGTCCTGATTTTTAGTTCAATTTTTCTTTTTCTAAAAAGCAGCGCAACAATTACAAAAAAAATCCAGCTGCACACCATAGGAATTACAAACGCATGAATCACCTGATTTTCGTTACATGCAAGAGCAGTCGCAATCGGAATAAGCATCGTACTGCCCACAATTGCTATGATTGCAGAAAGAATTCTTACAAGATTGATTGCAAACATAAAACCGTCCTATTCGTTTACATTACCGAACAGCCCCAGAATGCGGCGGCTTTCTTCTGAATCCGTAATGAGTACAAGATGATCTCCGGCGGCAAAAATTGTATTTCCTCCGGCAATTTCGTATTCTTCTGCCCCGGAATGGCGGTCAAGAAGAACAAGGTATTTTCCAGGTTCAGCAATATCTTTAAGCATCTTTCCAATTACGCTGGAATTTTCCTTTACTTCACATTCAATAATTTCAAAATCACCGTTTGTAATTGTATGTATTTCCTTTACAGCATTACCGCGCATGTGACTCATTATGGAATCTACAATAACATCGCGTAGGGCAATGGAAACGTCTACTCCAAGCTTTGTGGCAATATCTGCAAAAGCCGCACTGTTTACAAGGCTTATTGACTGCTTCACGCCAAGAGATTCAAGATAAGCTGCAACTACCATGTTAAGCTCATGGTTATGTGTAGCACATATTGCAAGATCAAAGTCAGGAATATTTTCTTCCCTCAGGAATGATTCATCCGTTGCATCACCGCAAAGAACATTTGCATACGGGAAGCGCTCGGAAGCAACCTTTGCAAGTTCAGAATCAGTGTCGATTATTGCAATCTTCTGACTCGGCTTTTTCCGTCCAATAAAATTAACACCGAACACCTTTTTCGGCTCATAAAGCTTGCTTGCTATCAGAGTACCAATTCGCCCCGCACCGACAATAGCAATCTTCTTCAAGTCCTTCTGCTCAGAGCCGCACAGTTCCAGAATGCGGCTTACGTCTTCCTTACTGCTTAAAACGCCGAGCATGCATCCCGCATTCATTACAGTAGGTCCAGACGGCAGCGAGGTTTTTCCGTCAATTTCTACGTAGCACACAAGCATGTGGATATCTGTAAGATTACGCAGTTCCATAAGAGTGTGCCCGGCAAGGACACTTCCTTCAGAAACAGGAATTCTGGAAATCTGCATTTCTGAATTGTCAAAAGAAACGATATTGCTTACGGCACCGTTTTCTACAGCTTCTACAATTGCTTCTGCAGCCTCTACGTCCGGGTGAATCATATAGTCAATTCCGTACAGAGGTCTGTGGTTCCCCGAAAAATCGCCGGCATGACTTTTTTTTGCAGCAGCCGTATTAACGTAGTATGCATAATTACGCACGCGCGCAATCTTAAGAATATCCGGGTAAAAAGCATCTACCAGCGAACAGGTAATCATGTTTACTTCATCGCTGTCTGTAAGGCAGACAAGCGCATCTGCCTTTGCAATGCCGGCTTCCTCAAGGTTTTCAAGGTTATTTCCGTCCTGCGTAAGTACAGTGCAGTCAACCTGATCAGCAACATGTCGGGTAATTTCTTCATTGTTATCAATTACGGTTACATTGTTTCTTTCGTTAACAAGAATCTTTGCCAGCTGAATGCCAGTAAAACCTGCACCAACAATAACAACTCTCATTCAGACTCCTTTGCTTCCCCGTCTTTTCCTGCACTTTCAGCTCCAGACGTAACGTCCGAAACTCTAGAAGCACTAAGCTCTTCTGAACCATTTGAACTCTCTGTTTCATCCTGCATTGCGCCATCAGACAACTTTGAAATCTCTGCACCAAGCTTTGATTTTCTGCCTTTAATAACAGTAATAGAACTCATAACCGCCGTACACACAATAGAAGCCGCAATCGATTCCAGAATAACACCATTCAGAAGAATAAGCATAATCGCAAGATATCCCAGCCCGTTCATAGCAGCTGTCATCCTTTCGCTCAAAAAAAGATACATAGAACCTATCACTAAAAAGGAATGAATCAAACTGGAAACAAACGCCGTAACAGCGGTATTAACATACTTAGGCATACGCGGAATCAGCGCAAGAACTTTAGTCAAAAAAGCGGCAGAAAGACCAAACAAAAGCCTTGGCAGCACAGAACAAAGAGGATTCAAAAAGAGAGGATCCAGAACACCGCTTGGATTTATAGCCGCATTCACAAGACTTGTAAGACCAAACACAAGCCCGGTAACAGCAGCTCCCGTGTAACCGGCAAATACAGCTGCAAGAATAACAGGAATATGCATTATAGTAAGAGAAACCGCCGGGCTTATCTGAATATAACCAAGATGAATCCCAGGAATTCCCATAAGAATAACAATTGCACTCAGCGCACCTGTAACCGCAACAATCACGTTCCTTTTCATATTACACCGATGCCTCCTAAAACTTTTTTACACAGCCTGAATGTTGAACTTTAGAGAATCAATAAAAAACAGCGTCAAGGAAAGAAAGGGCTGGTAAAAAAACATTCTGTTATGCAGCCGCTGAAGCGTCTGAGTCTATAGTTACAGGGCATAACAGCGTGTAGGTGCACTAACGCACACCAGTTTTGCCAGACATTACTCTACCGGAAGCTATTATTTCAGTTTAATCAAACCTGTCATTCACGCTATATAAAAATATTATCACATAGCATATTAAACATCAAATGAACATCCCATATCCACGAAAAAGACCTTCACTTTTCATCTTTTTTCCGGGCGCAGTTTCTTACGTAACGGGCTTGCTCCGGGCTTCCCTCACGGTCGGTACGGCTTGCGTAACGCAAGCCCCACGGCGCTCCGCGCCCCCTCCGCATCCCGGCGCAGCTTCTTCTTCAAAAAGAAATTGTTTCTCAGTCCCATCGCGGTTGTCCCGTCGTAAATTTTTATTTGCAGTTTTAACTTTCATATTTTACAATATTTATATAAAAAGTTTTTATAGGCACTCTTTTATGGTAAATACATATACTCTGCTATTCGTAATTTCTGCACTTGTATTAAGCTATACTTTTCTCGTAACCCTCAGGATAAAGCAGGACTTTTGTCCGTACCTTAGAATCCTGCTGTGTGCTGCATTTCTGTCAGTTATCTGTCATATAG
>Ga0256405_10002800_pt1 | contig 38110 bp, 37 predicted proteins | sample RumenRJG_02DNA_FD_189096 | JGI IMG/M metagenome (GOLD analysis project Ga0256405, IMG submission 189096) | Bovine rumen microbial communities from Lethbridge, Alberta, Canada - RJG_02 | ecosystem: Host-associated > Mammals > Digestive system > Stomach > Rumen | place: Canada: Alberta...
ATAAAGACTTCGTAAATAGTTTTGGAAGATATACATTTACTGATATTCCTTCTGATGCCTTTTATTTAGGGACTACATATATTGTTAATGGTGATTATGTTGCCCGTATTGCCACTAAGGAAAAAGCACTATGTGATTCTTTATGCAAATGGCCAGTTGTGCGCAGCGTAAAGGATTTAAAGCAATTAATGTTTGATGATAAAAGAATAGATATTGATGAATTTCGATCATGTAATTTCCTCGACATGATTGAAATCGCCAAGCGATATCATAAAACTAATCTCAATCTATTGATAAAAATGATAAGAAAGGAATATCTCCATGAATAGTGTCTTTGGAATAATAAGGAGAAACTAATATGGCTAATAATCAAATTAATCACGTTGCCTTAATCATGGATGGCAATGGTAGATGGGCTAAAAAAAGAGGCCTACCAAGAACCGCAGGTCATGAAGAAGGCTGTAAAAGAATTATTGAAATATTTGACGCAGTTAAGGCTAATCATATCTACTGTATGACCTTATATGCTTTTTCTACGGAAAACTGGAATAGACCAAAAAGTGAAATCACTCTCTTATTTAGATATCTAGATAAGTTCTTTAAAGATAATATCGCTGATTTAATGAGAGATGGTGTTAGAGTCCAAGTGATGGGGGACATCACTAGACTCCCTAAACACACGCAAAAAACAGTATTAGAAGCATTAAATAAAACAAAAGATAATAATAACTATGTCTTTAACATCGCTCTTAATTACGGAAGTAGACAAGAATTAGTGAAAGCCACAAAAGAAATAGCGGAATTAGTAAAAGAAAATAAGTTAGATATAAATGATATTGATGAACAAACAATAAGTGATCATCTATATACATCTAACTTACCTCCAATTGACTTAATGATTAGAACAAGTGGAGAACAACGTTTAAGTAACTATTTACTATATCAGCTCGCTTATTCTGAGTTTATTTTCACTAAAACATATTGGCCAGACTTCACTAAAGATAAGTTTGAAGAATGCCTAAAGGAATACGCTACTAGAGATAGAAGATACGGTAAGATCGTAGAGGAATAAACTTATAAACATACTATTTTTGTATAATATATGGGCCCTAAATGCCCATTTTTAATGCTCATACGATTATTTGATTGTCTAAAAAGTTTTATTAAGTATAATAAATGTGTAGGATGCTTTTATAGATACGTCTTGCAACTTATTATGTTCAGCATTAGGGGAGACATCAATAGCAAGGAACCAAGTAAGGTTTTATCTTGTACCTTACATTCTTTTATTGAATTTCAAATTTTTGACTAGAATTATTGGTTTACTAACCGTGGATTCTAGTTTTTTTCTGCCAAGAGTTGCATATTTTCAAAGAAACGTTCTATAATAGCGGCACGCAATAAAGTTTTAATACTTTATCACTACACCTTCATCATCTATCTTACTAACCTGAAGCCTGTGGCACTCTTATAGGGGATAGAAGTCATCTTATTTCTAGGTATATTTATTGGACTATATCTAATGAACGAGCATGCCTAAAAAACGGAGTTATTTAAGTTATGTATTACGTTATTCAAGTCAAAACCGGAAAAGAACAACAAGCCATCGAGGACATTTTAAAGAATAAGCCAGACGATGCTTCTTTCGACGTTTTCTCTCCCTATCGTAAATCATTCCGTAAATACAAAGGCGTGATGCGCGAAGTCGTCGAAAGATGCTTCCCTGGCTATATTTTTGTGGAGACTAATGATGTTCAAAGATTATTTAAACAACTTTACTTCACTCCAGGATTCCAAAAGATATTAGGAAGAGAAGGAGATACAGATAACTTTGTACCCCTAGATAAAGATGAAACTCGTATGATTGATATCCTTTATAGTGTGAATAACAATCACATTACTGAAATATCAAACATCGAAGTTAAAGAAGGTGAAACAATTAGAGTTTTAGATGGACCATTAGTGGGCCTAGAAACTCAAATCAAAAAAGTCAATCTCCATAAGAGAACCGTCCTAGTGGAATTCATGATGTGTGGAAGACTAGTGACCGCTCCTATTGGTATAAATATCATCACAAATATCATTAACAAATAGTTATGAGTAAAACATTAAAGAGTAGAAAGCATAGGTACTCCTTATTCCCTATTAGAGGGTTATTGGTGTTCTATGATATTTTAATTTACGCCACAGTCGTGGTGTTCGCTCTTATTTTTTTCCCGCGCTCAGGTGGGCGCCCATTAGAAAACCCACAAGAAGCATTGGAGGTGCTTATTCACTTCGCCATCTCTATGCCAATTCTTATTACCGCAAGATTCTTCCTTAGAGTGTACGGACAAGTCTGGAGATATGGTGGTGTTGGTTCTTACATCCGTGTCATGATTGCGGATACAATCACCCTCTTTATCTATTTCTTCATCCAAAAGTTTGTTCCAATTTTTGAAAAACCACTAGAATTTGTTGTTGTCACGTTTATCATCCTAACATGCACAACCGTATCCTTGGCGGTCCGCATGGTCTATAGATGGCTATATATCTCTGTTAACCGTAAATCCAAGTTTGGTAAGTTTATGGTTGGCTTTGTTAATATCTTTGCTAGAGCTAAATGGAGCAAAGACGATAGAGATCCAGTAGACAAGATTAGAATCGCTATTATCGGTGGTGGTGGTGTTGGTACTGGTTTAGCTAAAGAACTCTTAGATAATCCAAACTCTACATACTATCCAGTTTGTTTTGTTGATAACGATAAAGAAAAACTCGGTAGAGAAATCTTTGGTAAAGAAGTTATATATGATGATGAACACGCTCCTGGTTTATTAAGAGACTATAACGTTCAAGAAGTCATCATTGCTCTTCCTACTTCTGTTGGTATGGAAGGAAGAAAGACTATTTATGAACGTTATAAGAATGCTGGATTTAAGATTAAGTCATATGACTATCCCGCCATGCAATCCGCCGCTAATGGCAAAAGAACATTAAGAGACTTTGATATTGAAGACTTATTATTCCGTAAAGAACAAGAAGTCATCACAGAAGAAACAATTAACTACTATAAAGGTAAAGTTATTTTAGTTACCGGTGGTGGTGGTTCTATTGGCAGTGAAATCGCTAGACAATTAGCGAAAATGGAACCAAAGCAACTCATTTTATTAGATATCTATGAAAATGGTGTCTATGATATCCAACAAGAATTAAAAATCCAATATAAAGACGCATTGGATTTACAAGTTGAAATATGCAGCATCACTAATAAGGATGCTTTAGAAAAAGTCTTTAAAGCTTATAAACCAAATATCGTTATTATGGCCGCTGCTCATAAGCACGTCCCACTTATGGAACATAATATTATTGAAGCGGTAGATAATAACGTCTTTGGTACATTAAATACCGTCGAGTTAGCGGAAAAATATAAAACAGATAGAGTCCATATGGTCTCCACTGATAAAGCGGTGAATCCTACAAACGTCATGGGCGCAACAAAGAGAATGTGCGAAATGATTTGTATGACTCACGCTAGAAAGAGACAACATACAACATTCTCTGCAACTAGATTTGGCAATGTTTTAGGCAGCGCTGGTAGTGTCATCCCATTATTCAAAAGACAAATCGCTAATGGTGGTCCAGTCACTTTAACTGATAAACGTATTATTAGATACTTCATGACCATTCCAGAAGCATCTCAATTGGTCTTGCATAGTGCCGTTATCGCTAAAAACGGTGAATTAATGGTTCTTGATATGGGTCAACCAGTTAAGATCTATGACTTAGCGGTATCCATCATTAAAATGTCTGGTTATGAACCATATAAAGACATCGATATCATTGAAACTGGTTTAAGACCAGGTGAAAAGTTATATGAAGAACTCCTGGTTAAAGATGAAACATTAACGAAAACCGATAACGAAAAGATCTTCATTGAAAAAGATCATCCAGTCTCAATGGATGAGCTAAATGAAAAACTAGATATATTACGTAAAGCAATGGCGCTTAAATCTAACAGCATCACTAAAGGTGCTCTTAAAGAAGTAGTGCCAACATATATAAGCAGCGATCATAAATAACCAGAAAAAGTAAATAATTTAATATTCATGCATCATCCGTGATGCTTTTTGCATATTAATCGCATACATGCGTATAAGAGTTAGGAGGTAAATAAAATGCCTGAAGAAAAAGAAGTGCTAAAACCAAAGAAGAAGGCAAAGGAAGAAGCCCAATCTTTGGAAGATAGCAAGAAAATTGATCTTTACATCAATAACAATCAAGAAGACCAAGAGCAAGGTATATCTATCATGAATATCTTCTCTACCTTAGGAAAGAGATTTAAAATCTTTGGTTGGTTAATCTTATGTACATTCTTAGTTGGCTTATTGGTGCCAACATTAATTTATCAATTCAAAGATAAGAAAGACCAAGCCGTTTCCATTCTTTCTTTAGACTACGCTGGCGCAGAAGTTGGTAAAGATCCATACGGTAACAGCCTTGATATCACATATTTAAAGTCTTCTTATATTGTGAATAACGCTTTAAACAATGTGACATTATCTAAGAAGTTAAGCACCGCTCAAGTGCAAAATAACATTAAGATTACGGGCATCTTAACTGATGAAACAAAGCAACAAAAAGAAATCTTAGATAAGTTACTTGAAGAAAAGAATAATGAGTATGGCAAGATGATTCAACAATTTGTCTTAAAATATCGCCCTCAATTTATCATTACTGTTGATAACGTCTTCAAAGCAAATAATGACAAAGTGGTGTTACCTGCTAACGACTTACAACACTTATTAAGTGCTATTACTGAATCTTATAACGAATATTTCGTTGATACATATCAAGATAAAACATTACCAAACGACTATTTATCCGCTATCAACGAAGAAACATTAGATTATTTAGAAACATTAGACGAAGTTAGTAATTCAATGGATTATCTCGCTTCTTATTGTGATTCTAGAGCTGCATTACTTCCTAACTATAGAACAATAGAAGGTGTTTCTTTCAATGATTTAGCAAAGACAATCAGAAGATTAAAGAGCACCGATATTGACTATATCTATTCCTACATTTCATTAAATAACGTTTATAAAGATAAATTAGTCTTAAAGACATATTGTGAAATGCAAAAAAGACAAGCTGAATTAGATTTAGTGGAAACAAACGCTAACATCACAACATTACAAAATTCTATTGATAACTATAAGAATGGTAAGGTTGTTGTTAACACCACAGATGGTGGCACACCAATTGAAGTTCCTCATACTGATGCTGAATATAACAGATTAGTTTTAGAACTCACTCAAATGAATGAACATAAGTCTGCTCTTCAAGAAAGAATTGAAATGTTAACAGATCGTTTAGCTAGATTAGATGGCCCTGAAGCTACTGCTGAACAAAAAGCAAATGCCCAACAATTTATTGGTAATGCTTTAGCTGATGCAAGAGCGGTCTTCACTTTAGTTAACAAATCCTCTCAAGAGTTATTTGCCTCTAACGCTTATAAGAATAGATATATGCACACAATTACCACTGCAAAACAAGAAGGTCTTAGAGACAATCTTAAATTATTTGTCTTAGGCGCCGCTGGTGGTTTAGCGGTTGGTTTAGTTATTTGGATTGGTGATGCGTTTATCATCGAATTCAGAAATGTTAGAAAAGCAAATGAAAATAAGGAGGCTATGTAATATGAAAAACAAACATATTTGGATTCCAGCATTCGTATTTATCGGTGCTGCTGTATTTAGCCTTATTTATTCCGTTATCGATTACAAAGCTATTAACAAGGTTCAAGCCTATTCAAGCGAAACCATTCAATTTAACTATGATGGTGCTTCTGATGGTAAAGATCCTAATGGCAACTCATTTAATCCAGTTAGTTTCTTAAGCGACGATATCATTAAAGATGCTTTGGATGCTTCTGAACTCACTTACGAAGTTGAACAAGTTAAGCCATACATCATTTTAGAAAACGTTGTTCCAAACAATATCGTTGAAGAAATCAGCTCATACGAAAAGATTATGGGCGAAAATGATTCGAGAAAAATTTCATCTAAAGACTATCACCCAGTTAGATATCGTTTCGTAGTTTATCAAGATTTAGATAGTAAATTATCAACAGGTAAACTTAATGAATTTGTGAGTAACTTAGTTACTAAGTACAGTGATAAGTTCTATGTGACTTATAAGAAAACATTCGCTGATAATGCCTATCAAGACTTATTCAATTTAGATAATTACGATTACATCTATCAAAGTCAAATCATGTCCACTAGATTGGAAGTCTTAATGGACTATGCTGATAACATTTATAAAGAACATGATGATTTCTTAATTGATGGTAAGTCATTTAGAGACCTTTACTTAAAAGCACAAACATTAATTAATACAGACGCTAATAAGATTAACAACATCATCGTCTTAAATGCTTTAAGTAAAGATGTTCAGAGATTAAAAGATTACTACACTTACTTAATCGAAAGACTTAACTACGATAAGACCAAATATACATCTGATTTGAACGCTATTACCGCTCAAGTTAATAACTACGAAATTGACTCCACAGTGTATGTTGGTACTGGTGAAAACATTATCAAAGTCGAATCTAATTCTGTAGAAACATATAACGCTTTATTAGCAAAACAAATCAGCACTTCCAATATGATTACATCAATTGAAAAGCAAATTGCTGATTATCAAAATATTTTAGATACTCTTAATAGTGCTACATCCACAGAAGAAGTAGAAAACACGGTCAAGAATATGATTGTCAAATTAGGCACAGATTATAACAATTTAGAAACTTTGTTCAAAACAATGATTGGAAAATATAATGATGAATACGTTATGAAAGACACAATTGCTACGAGCAATATTTATCATAACAATGCATCAATTTTCTCAAGTTCATTTATTGTTAGAGCAATCAAAGTTTCCGCTCCTATTATGATGGTTGCGGTATTAGGTATCGCAATCTTCTATTTAGTTAGAGCAGTTAGAAAAGAAAAGAAAGTTGCATAATGATGATATTAAACCATATTGCTATCATTGTTTCTTCAGAAGAAGGGGTGGACTTTTATAAAACTTTGGGGTTCAAAGAAAAGAGTAGAGAAATTAGGCCGGAAAGTCATGATGAACTAATCTATCTAAATGATGGTTTAATTACTCTTGAAATATATAAAGATCCAACTCATCCAAAAAGAGTTACAAATCCAGAAGCATATGGTTTAAGACATCTCTGCTTTCAAGTAGAAGACATTGGTGAAGATTACAAAACTGATAAAAATGGTAAATTCAAATTTATCTACGATCCTGATGGGCTTCCAATTGAAATTAGAGAAATAAAGCCACAATCACCAAACAATTGGAACTTTAGTGAATAATGAAAAAGAAACCTATTTATTCATTCTTTAAAAGAGCATTTGATATTTTTTGTTCTTTTTTAGCCATTATATTATTAGCTTTACCAATGCTAATTGTCGCTATCGCTATTAAATGTGATAGCAAAGGCCCGGTGTTTTTTAAGCAAAATAGAATTGGTAAGAACAAAAAGATATTTAAAATTCTTAAATTTAGGTCAATGTACACTAACACTGACCCAAATGCTCCTACTCATCAATTAGGCAATGCCACATCGCATATTACAAAAGTAGGCAAATTCATTAGAAAAACATCCATAGACGAACTTCCGCAGTTATTTAATATATTTGCTGGTCAAATGAGTTTTGTGGGCCCTAGACCTGCTTTATGGAATCAAGATGATTTAGTAGCAGAAAGAGATAAATACCATGCTAATGAAGTTAAACCAGGTCTAACAGGATTAGCACAAATATCTGGTAGGGATGAATTAGAAATACCAGTAAAAGCAAAATTCGATGGTGAATATGTTCAAAAAAGAGGCTTCTTTTATGATATTGGTCTCCTTTTCAAAACATTCTTTAGTGTCTTTAAACACGATGGTGTAGTAGAAGGTGGTACTGGTGAAATGCATAAACAAGAAGAAACCAATAAAGAACAACAAGAGTAAAGACAATGAAAAAGATATTAATTACTGGCGCGAACTCATATATTGGCACATCGTTTGAAAAATACATCAACGATAATTATGCTAATCAATACCAAGTAGATACTATTGATATGATTGACGGCTCTTGGAGAAATAGAAGTTTTAAAGAATATGACACTGTGTTCCATGTAGCAGGAATAGCACATCAAAAAGAAACAAAAGAAAACGCTCATCTATATTATGAGATTAATAGAGACCTCGCTATTGAAGTTGCCAAGAAAGCCAAAGTTGAAGGCGTTAAACAATTCATTTTTTTAAGTTCCATGAGCGTTTATGGGATGGATACAGGTGTTATAACGAAAGAAACCAAACCAAACCCTAAAACGAACTATGGAAAATCTAAATTTGAGGCTGAGCAACAAATAGTTGGCCTTAGAGATGAGATGTTTAGGGTTTGTGTGTTGCGCCCTCCAATGGTATATGGTGATGGTTGCAAAGGCAACTATCAAACAATTGTTAAGTTTGTTAAAAAATTCCCATTCTTTCCAAGAGTAAACAATAAACGTAGTTTAGTACATATTGATAATCTTGTGACTTTTATTAAAGAAGCGATGGATCAAGAATTAGATGGCCTATACTTTCCACAAGACAAGGAATACGTTAAAACTATTGATTTGGCAAAAGATATAGCTAAAAAAATGAATAAAAGGATTTATTTCAGCTTTTTATTTGGCTTTGGAGTAATTATTCTCAGACCTTTTGTGGGAAAATTTAAAAAAGCATTTGGAAACTTGATTTATAAGGGTACAAATAATTAATGGATGCGTTAAAGAAAAATCCTAAAGTTTTATTAGCTTGTTTTTCTATTTATGATGGAAACGTTGACACTGTGAAAAATGTGTCAAGAATACTAGATTCGGATGCAATTGATTGTTGGTGCTGTTGCGATGGTTCTTTTTTCGATGGCAGCAAAAATTCCAAAATTAAATATGTTAAAGCCCCAAAAAAGAATGGATTATGTCTTGGAACTTTTAGACTAACCCAAATTATTAAAATGAGACATTGGATAAAAAAAGAACGCTTTGACTTTGTTTATTTTGAAAGCGTTCATGTTTGGAATCTATTTGTTATGTTTGGCGTGAGAAAAGTTAAGTTTTTCTCTTCTATACATGATGTAAAGCCTCACGATGATAGTCATCACTCTATTCTTGATAAGATTTATAAATATATTCTCAAAAAATCAGACACAGTGTTTGTCAGAAGCGCTTTTAGTCTAAAAGAGATTAAGCTTACATATCCGCATTATTCTAATAAGATTGACATGTTTCCTCTTGCTGTTCGATATGATGGATTTGAGCCAAAAAAAATCTTGACTAGGAAGATTCTTTTTTTTGGTAGGATTAAAAAATATAAAGGTATAGACACTTTGTTCGAAATAGCCAAAAAGTGTCCACAGTATTCTTTTTTAATTTATGGGAAGGGCGATAAAGACACGGAAGCAGATCTTGCGAAATGCTCACATTTGGAAAATGTTTTTATTCATAATGAGTTTGTTTCTTCGTTAGAAGTTTCGTCTATTTTTTATGATTCGGATATGGTTATTTTTCCATACAAAACAGCAACACAATCTGGTGTAGTTCTAGATGCTTATCGTTTTTCTAGACCAGTTATTGCTTTTAATGTTGGCTCTATGGGAGAACAAATTCTCGACGGAACTACCGGTTTCTTGGTCGAAAAGAATAATTTGGATGGTTTTTGTGAATCCATAGCAAAAATAGGAAGAATGAATCTTTCCGAACTAAACGAGATGTGCAAGAATGCCTATTCTTTTGGGAATGAGCACTATTCTTATGATTCTTGTGCCAATCATTTAGCTAACGTTTTTAAATCGAAAATCTAAGGTATTTGTATATGAAACTGCTTTATGTAACTAGTCTATCTGGAAAAAGAATTAATAGATTCATGAAATCAGCCATTGTTGCTGCGAAAGAATTAAATATTGAGTTTGATATTGCGTGCAATATGGATGGCGCAGATAAAATAGGGTATCAACATGATTGTGATACCTATGGCATTAAAGCCCACCATATTCCTTTTCACAGGAATCCTCTATCTCCCAAAAATATAAGAGCATATTCTAAGTTAAAGCGTTTAATGAAAGACAATAATTATGATATTGTCCACTGCAATACCCCAATTGGCGGTTTGTTGGGAAGGTTATGCGCTAAGAAAATGGACATTAAAAGTGTAATCTATCAAGCTCATGGCTTTCATTTTTGGAAAGGAGCGCCACTGAAGAATTGGTTATTTTATTATCCAATAGAAAAAAAATTAGCCAAAGTTACCGATTATTATTTGACGATTAACAAGGAAGATTTTACTCTATCACAAAAGTTTAAAATTCGTTATGGTGGTTTGCGCAAGCTTATTCATGGCGTCGGAATAGATAAAATTAGGACAATTAGTGATGCTGAAAAAACCTCTCTTAAGAATAGCTTGGGCATTTTTAATAATCAAAAGGTTTTAATATCAGTTGGTGAATTAAACAATAATAAGAACCACAAACTTTTAATAAATGCCTTGTCTAAGATAAAAAATGATTCCATAGTCTGCTTAATTTGTGGAGAGGGTAAAAAAAGGAATTTTTTGGAGAAAATGATTAAAGCTAAGCATCTTGAAAACGTTGTTCATCTATTAGGATTTCGTTCAGATGTTGACAAATTGTTACAAATATCATCTTTATTTATTTTCCCTTCGTTCAGAGAAGGACTTCCTATTTCTTTAATGGAAGCGATTGAGTGTTCTGTGCCTTGCTCTGCGAGTAGAATCAGGGGAGTTGTTGATTTGCTTCCTGGCAGCAGCCTTTTGTTCTCACCAAATAGCGTGAATGAACTAACGGCAGCGATTAATCAATTGAATAATCGAGACCTCCTAAATAACGAAATCGCAATAAATTCAATCAACATTTCAAAATATGAATTTGATAATGTCGTAAAAGAACTGAAGGATATTTATTCTTTAGCAAGCAAGAAAGTATTAGGAAGCAATGAATAATAAAGGAATTATAATCATAAATTATACAGGCCGAAAAGGTGGCGGAGCATTGGATTCTCTTGAAATATCTAAGGCTTTAGTAGAAAACGGAGAAAAGGTAGTACCTATTATCTCTGATAGCATAGATAATTTAGAAGAATGGTATAAAGTCGGTTTTGAAAAAATAATTACAATTAAAACATATCACTCACCTCTTTCTTTCGTGTTTAATAGCTTGTTTTTTGTCTTTTCGCAAAAAAGAGTAATTAAAAAAGCAATTCAAGGTCTAGATATTAAAGCCGTTTTTTCACCAATGATTGCTTTTTGGACCGGCAAAATAAATCGTTTGTTTAATGATTCTTTGAAGGCCATTGTTGTCCACGATCCAATCCACCATAGTGGATCCAACAAATTTGTTGATTTGTTTTTGGATTCTCCTTACAAGAGTGCCGATTTTTTGATTGTTCATTCGAAAAAATTTGTTGATTACACTAAACAAAAATATAAGAGGAGAACATATTATTATCCATTGGGCCCACATGATCATTATTCAAAGAGTTTTGTGTCTCGTTTACCTTTCCCATATGATAAAAAAAGAATAAATTTTTTATTTTTCGGAAGAATAGAAGAATATAAGGGAATCGATACTTTGATTGATGCTTTTCTTCAATTGGAAAAGGGTTTTGACAATCAGATTTCTCTTACGATTGTTGGCGAGGGAGACATCTCTAAATATAGTGATAATTTGCATAAGAGTAAAAACATCACCGTTGTCAACGAGTGGATTTCAGACAACGAAATAGGCTCTTATTTTTATGGGGATAATATTGTTTGTGTTTGCCCGTATAAGGATGCTACACAATCTGGAATAGTTTTAATGTCATATGCATTTGGTGTCCCGGTTATCGCTAGTGATACAGGCGGCCTAAATGAACAAGTTATCAACGATAAAACAGGATTATTGATTGAGCCAAATAATGTCAATTCTCTTTTATCTGCAATGAAAACCATTGTACTGAATCCATTTTCTCTAGAAAAGATGAAAAAAAATATTTCCGGTTATTTAAATGAAATATCTTGGAATTCTAGTGCGAAAAAGCTTTTAAGCTTTTTCGATGAAGAAACTTTAATTAAGAATAATTGTAAATGAAAAAAATAGGGGTTGTGATTCTCTCATACAAAAATACTTGTGACACCATTGAATGCCTAGAAAGCATTCACAATGTTAACGTTGACGATTATATCCTGAGGATAATCTTGGTTGATAATTCAGAAAACGATGTTTATGCAAAAGAGATTAAGAAGGTGTGTCCATATTTAAGTGATGTAATTTTGTGTAAAAACGATGGGTACTCCGCCGGAAACAACAATGGGATAAGGGCCGCATTAGAAGATTCTTGCGATTATGTTGTTGTGATTAACAACGATACAGTAGTCGACAAGGATTTTTTAATGCCACTGATTAATGCTTTGAATAGAAATCCAAAATCTCTAGTTGCTCCGATGATTTATAACTTTTATACAAAACGGGTTTGGTCTTCGGGAGGTAAATTTAGGCCATATTTTGGAGATTATCGTATGCTGTATGACTATTTTAAGGCTGATTTTCGCAAAACCCAATTTATCTCTGGCTGTTGTTTTGCCACCACCTCAACGCTCTTAAAAGATATTGGCCTCTTAAATGAAAACTATTTTATGTATTGCGAAGATAATGATTTTTGCAAGAGAGTCTTAAATCGCAATTATGACATGTTTGTTTTGAAAGATAGCACAATTTATCATAAGGTTGGTGCGAGCACAAAAGGCTATAATGAATTTCAACTTTACTATATTTATAGAAATAGGTTATTTTTTTGCCGCTCATATTTTAAAGGTCTGTACAAGAGCCATTGCATTTTCGTAAATAAAGCAAGAGCTTTTTTAAAAATGATTATTTACAAAATACGGGGCAAAAAGAATCTTGCCAAAGCTTTATCAAACGCAATTAAAGATAGCAAACATATTGAAGGTGTAAGACGCTACTGAGAAAGGTGTTAAAAAGGAAGAATTAATGGAAATAACATTGTGTATCTTTTGCACTCTTGTTTTGATATTACTTTCATTATTTGTTAATAAAAAGTGTTCGTATGCTCTTAATCCGATTAGCATAATGGTCTATTTGTGGTGCGTTCTCCTTTTTTTGGCCACTCTATTTGCCGAACAACTTGGATTCGATAAGATCACCTCAAAATGCATTTTACTTGTTTTTTTCTTTTTACTAGTTATTGAAATAACCTCATTGTTTATCATCAGCCAAAAAAGAAAGGTTAGTTTCGTTTTACCTTCAAACAGAAAACTATTCAAATTATGTGTTTTTCTTTTCGCCTTGTTTTGCATTAGTGTTTTATTGTATTTTGTAGACTTGAATAGATTGATATCTCTCCCCAGTTTGTTAAGCAATTTTTGGAGATGGAAAAATTTAGTTTTAACGGGGGAGTTTAATGAAAATAAGTTTTATTACATTGGTAGGAACCTTCCTTTGATTGGTTTCTTCCTTAGCGTTAATTTTCTTGTTAACAAAGACAAAAAGGCTATATCTCTTTTAATGCTGCTGATTTATACAATCGTTTCTTTTGTTAATCCTCGTAGGGATCCAATTATCGAAAGAATGCTTTATGTGCTAATTCCATTTGTTCTTTTCTATAGAAAAAGAATTTGGAAGTTCATCCTTATTTCTATACCTGTTGGCATTGCTTTTTTTGTTTTGTTTATCGAGCTTACGAAACAGCTCACATTTGGAGAGGACAGTATTCTTCATTCAATGGGCTCTTACACTTTTGGCTCATTTAGTGCTTTGTCTAACGCCATAGAAATTGGTTATCCTAGCAACACAGATTTACCATTGGGGAATACCTTCTATTTTGTTTATACAATTTTAAAATATCCAGTTCCAGAATTAGCTCCTCCGGATATTGTCCTTGTTTCTCTTAACAATCATTCGGTCAATGTTTATACATCATTAATAGCACCTTTGATTGATTCTAAGGGAGATGGCACACTGCTAATCCTGTACGTATTCATTTATTCTGTTTTTATTGGCGCTGTAATCGCTCTTATGATTAATCTATACAATAAGTACCACAACATATCATCTTTATATTTACTTTGTTCTTGTTCTTCGTGTGCAATAAGATCTTTCTTTAATCCAACGTTTAGTTATCTTGAGATACTTCCTGCTTTTGTAATTGCAATTTTAATAGCTGTTTTCTTCAAAGAAACTCTAATAATATCGTTTGGTAATAAAAATGCTATCAGTAGTAGTTCTTTGATTTCGAAAAAGCCATCTGTTAAAAAAGGATTGATAAACAAGGAGGAATTATAAAATGTTGAGACGTTTGTTCGGCTTCATCAAAAGACTTCATTTGAAAATGCTTGGTCCAGGTAAAAGAGCAAAATATATGAGAAAGCATATGCATTTTGTTGGTAACAATGTGTTATTGTATACTACTCATTTTGGTACTGAGCCATATTTAATCAGCCTTCATGATAATTGTGTTTGTGCCGCGGATGTAAAATTTATCACCCATGACATAAGTGTTTTTAATTTGTCTAGACAGCTTGAAGACGGAACGCAATTGGATAAAGTTGGCAGCATTGAATTATTTGAAAATTGTTTTATTGGTGCTTATTCGGTTTTAATGCCTAACACCAGTGTGGGCAAAAATTCTATTGTTGCTGCTGGTTCTGTGGTTACTAAAAGAATTCCGGATGGTGAAGTCTGGGGAGGAAATCCAGCAAAATTTATTATGAAAACGCAAGAATACATTGAAAAAATGGTTGAAACAAATAAATCTTTTCCTTGGATGCCAGAGATTAACAAGCTTTCGAAGAAGGAACTTAAAACTATGCGAGAAAAGTATTTTTTTGATAAGGAATGTAAATTATGATAATAACTAAAACCCCGTTTAGAATGTCGTTTTTTGGCGGCGGAACAGATTTGCCTGAGTTTTTTAAAGAAGGACGTGGAGCGGTAATATCGACCACATTTGATAAATATGCGTATGTTACAGTTCGTCATCTTCCTCGTTTTTTTGAACATTCAACAGAAATTAAGTACTCTAAAATAGAAAGGGTAAATAAAATAAGTGACATTGTTCATCCTATGGTAAGAAACGCAATTCAGATGTTGGACATGCATGAACTATACATTTCATATGATGCTGATTTGCCTGGGAAAACTGGGCTCGGTACCTCTTCTACTTTTGCGGTTGGATTGCTTAATGCTTTTTATTGTCTAAAAGGAAAATATGCTTCGAAGCAACAACTTGCAGATGATGCTATCAAACTTGAAAGAGAATTGTGTAATGAGTCAGGAGGGTGGCAAGATCAAATCGCCGCATCTTTTGGAGGCCTTAATAGAATAGATTTCGACAAGGATGGCTATAGAGTCCAACCAATCATAATATTGCCAGAGAGAAAGCAAATGTTGGAAGATAACCTGTTATTATTCTTTACTGGTTTTACCAGGTTTTCAGCTGATATTCAGCAAAGCACCAAAAGCACATTAAAAGAAAAAAAGAATCAACTATTAGAAATGCTTCAATTAGTTGATGAAGCCCAAGACATTTTGGAAAATAAAAATCGAGATTTGGATGATTTTGGTAGATTGCTCGATAGAACATGGAGATTAAAAAAACAAACAGGAAACAATATCTCGAAAGACAACATTGATAAGCTATATGAAAAGGGAATCTGTGCAGGTGCCCTTGGAGGCAAACTTTTGGGAGCAGGTGGTGGTGGCTTTTTGCTGTTCTATGTCAAGAAAGAAAAACAAGAAAGCGTCAGGAGAGCCTTGTCCGATTTAATGGAAGTTCCTTTTGCTTTCGAGAATAACGGTACACAGGTAGTTTATTATTCACCAGAATCGTTTGATTCTGATTCGATGAAAGAAGAATAGTCCACATGAAAGTCGTAATAATGGCTGGAGGCAGGGGAACTAGAATAGCCTCAATTTTTGGCGATATTCCCAAACCTATGATACCTATAGGTGGTAAGCCAGTTCTTTTACGCGAAATTGAGTGTTTAAGAGAACAAGGATTTATCGATATTATTATTACTGTTAGTTATTTAGCTGAAATGATAATGGATTTCTTTAAGGACGGTAGTGACTTTGGAGTTCATATTGAATACTACGTTGAAAAAGAACCGTTAGGCAATGCTGGAGCATTATTCAGAATCAAAGATAAATTGACCGATACTTTTCTTCTTTTGAACGCTGATTCGCTGTTTGACGTTGATTTTAATCGCTTTGTTAAATATCACTACGATAAAGGCGGCCTTGTGACACTCTTCACGCATCCAAATTCGCATCCATTTGATAGTGGTCTCGTCGTTTGCGATAACAATAAATCAGTGCTGAAGTGGCTCTCAAAAGAAGAAAAAAGGCCTAAATGGTATAAAAATAGAGTCAATGCTGGTTTGCATGTCATTAATAAAAAGATTCTTGAACAAAGCATCGATACTCAAAAAGTTGATTTAGATAGGCAATTATTAAAGCCGTTATCTGGGACAGGAGAGATGTTTGTGTATGATTCTCCTGAGTATGTCAAAGATATGGGAACTCCAGAGAGATACTATTCTGTATCAAGTGATTTTGAAAAAGGAATCATACACAGTAAGAATTTGCAAAACAAGCAAAAGGCTATTTTTCTTGATCGCGACGGAACTATTAATAAGTATGTTGGATTTCTCACAAATATAGATGATTTCGAATTAATTGATTCTGTTTCTGAAGCTATTAAGATAATCAACGATTCTGGCTTTCTTGCTATCGTTGTAACAAATCAACCTGTAATCGCAAGGGGAGAAGTCTCATTGAGTGAACTGGATGAAATCCATAACAAAATGGAAACGCTTCTCGGCCTTGATGGTGCATATGTTGATGCACTATATTTTTGCCCACATCATCCTCACAAAGGATTTGAAGGTGAGAGACCAGAATATAAAATAGAATGCGAATGTAGAAAACCTAAGCCAGGAATGATTCTTAGAGCCGCTAATGACTTTAATATAGACATTTCAAAATCGTGGATTATTGGCGATGATGATAACGATATTTTGGCCGGTAAAAATGCTGGCTGTAACACATACAAAATTCAAACAAACGGTAGTTTGCTTGAAGCAGTGACTAAAATATTAGAGGGAGAATTATGAAAGATAGTGTAAAATTTCAAGTAGATTTGCTCATCGATAGATATCCGGCTTTAGAAGTGTGCAAAGAATCTATTATTAATGCGTTTTATGTTTTGAAAGAATGCTTTTCAAGCGGGCATAAATTGCTTATTGTTGGCAATGGTGGAAGTTGTTCTGATGCTGAGCATATAGCTGGAGAATTAATGAAAAGTTTTAAAATGCCTAGAAAGTGCTCCAATGAGATGATTAGCCGCTTAAGAGCTATCGATCAAAAAAGAGGAGCCGAACTTGGTGAAGCACTGCAAAAAGGATTACCAACCCTAGTCCTTAGTAATCATCAAAGTCTAAACACCGCTTTTATAAATGATGTTCCTAATGGCGGTCTATTATTTTATGCACAACAAGTTTATGGATATGGCAATGAAGGAGATGTTTTATTAGCGATTTCGACATCGGGCAACTCAGACAACATTTTAAATGCAACTGTTGTTGCCAAGGCAAATGGGTTAAAAGTTGTTGGCTTAACTGGCCACGATGGCGGCGAATTAGCTCGTTTTGCGGATGTTGCTATTAAAGCTCCACAGAAAGAAACGTTTATGGTTCAAGAATTGCATCTGCCTATTTATCATTGTTTATGTCTCATGCTTGAAAATCATTTTTTTAATATAAATTAGTAAGGAGTTTTTTATGTCTATTTTAGTTACGGGCGCTGGTGGAATGGTTGGTTCTCATATGGTCGAGATTCTTTTCTCAAAGGGCGAAGAAGTCATTGGCACATTTTATAAACCAACAGTAGATATCACGGAAATTGACGGAAATATTAAGATGATTGAGTGTGATGTTAGATATCCAAATAACATCGAGAAGATTATTTTAAAGTATAAACCAACAAAAGTTTTCCACTTGGCTGCTCAAAGCTATCCAACCGTTTCGTGGGAAAAACCATATGAGACAATTGACACAAACGTCAATGGGACAATTGCTGTGTTTGAGGCAATAAAAAAAGCGAAGTTATTTGATACAAAATATGATCCTGTTGTCGTTGTTGCGTGCTCTAGTGCAGAATATGGTGGAACTCTAGAAAAACTAACCGGGGATAAAGTCTATGTTAAGGAAGATGCTGAACTATTGCCTTTGCATCCTTATGGTGTTAGCAAGGTGGGACAGGATTTAATTTCGTATCAGTACTTTAAAAACGATGGCATTAAGTGTATAAGAGCAAGAATTTTTAATTCTACAGGTACAAGAAAGGTAAATGATGTTACCAGCGATTTTACCAAACGAGCGGTAATTGCTTTGAAAAGCGGGAAAAAAGAACTTACTGTCGGTAATATTGATAGTTACCGTGCAATTATGGACCAAAGAGACTTGATAAATGCATTGCTGCTATTGTCTGATAAAGGAACATTTGGCGATGTATACAACATATCGTCTGAACATGTCTATCAAATAAAAGAAATAATTAAATACATTGAAGAGGATCTTGGAATATCTTTTTCGCTTGTTGTGGATAAAAGTTTATTGAGAAGCACAGATGAAAAAATCATCGTTGGAGATATTTCCAAGTTAAAATCCGACACTGGCTGGTGTCAACAAATCACAATGAAAGAAACGATTCACGATATGCTGGAATACTGGAAGAAAAAAATACTCTAGCTGAAAAAGTCTTTAAAAATATGGACAGCAAGAGAAAAGCATTTCTTAAAAACGTCTTAGTTGTTTTGTTTAGCAACGTGGTATCTGTTGCATCGGGTGTTTTAATTGGTTTTATTATCCCTAAAATTCTTGGTGTTTCAGAATACGGCTACTATAAGACATTCACACTTTATTGTTCTTATATTGGCGTCCTTCATTTTGGGTTTCTTGATGGAATTTATCTTAAGTTTGCCGGACAAAAATATGAGGAGATTGATAAGGAGAAATTTAGGACCTATACAAGATTTCTTTTTTGTTTAGAAGGTATAGTTTCCTTATTTTTCTTGCTCACGTCTCTTCTTTTCTTAAATACAACATACTTTTTAATCTTAGTTTTTGTTTCGTTGAATATTTTTGCTCTTAATATAACGACATATTTTGAATATATTAGTCAAATTACAATGAAATTCAAGCGAATGACCGTTAGAAATGTTATAAAATGCTCTTTAAACATTGTTTCTGTTGTCGCTTTATTTCTTCTATTTAGATTTAATGGTGCTGTAATTCACAACAGTATTTATATAGTGATTGTTTTGTTTATCAACTATGTCATGGCATTTTGGTATGTACTTTCATACAGAGATATCGTTTTTGGTAAGGGATCCGGTTTTAGAAAAGAAAAAAGCGTGATTTTTGGCTTTTTTAAAATAGGAATCCCTTTATTATTATCGAATCTAGTTGCTCAATTAGTGTTTGTTGTTGATCAACAATTTGTTCAAATAACTTTTGACAATGATACATATTCTATCTATGCATTTGCCTATAATATGATTAGCCTTATAACAATTGCTACTACCGCCATCTCAATAGTGTTATATCCTACGCTTAAGACAATAAATGAAGAAACGATAGCAAAAAATTATTCAAAATTGAATTCGTATTTATTGATATTCGTGGCCTTTTGTTTGATATCGTATTACCCTCTCGTGCTGATAGTGAATCATTTTTTGCCAAATTACACTGGGTCGTTAAACATATTCGTTATCATTCTTCCAGGAGTTTTGATATCATCGAGTATTACTGTTATAAAATATAATTGTTACAAAACCTTTAATAAAATAAAAATATATTTTATTAAATCTATGATTGTTCTTACACTGGCAATTTTAGCAGATGTTCTTGTCTATTTAATGTTCAAGACTGTAGAATCAATTTCAATTGTTTCTATTGCCGTTTTGTTTGTTTGGTATATTCTTATAGAATCTTATTTCGTCAAGGCATTTAAGGTCAATTGGATCAAAAACTTATTGTATTTGGTAATTGTAATAGGGTCATTTTACGGTCTTACTTTAATTCCAAACATTTATGTTTCTGCTATATCCTATTTCTTTGTTTATGCCATTTTAACAATAAGTTTCTATTTCAAAGAAATAAAGGGACTACTAAAGCGTTCTACAAAAAAAGAAGTCCCACCAAGCAAAGAAAGCGACATTTTGGAATGATTTTTTGCTTCTTGGTGCAACGATAAAGGAATTTCTATGAAAAGATTTGTAATTGTAACTGGTGTAGCTGGACAACTTGGTTACGATGTTGTAAATGAACTATTTAAAAGAGGGGTGGCCACAGTTGGAACAGATATCAAGTCCGAGGAAGAATTAACCAACAAAGCAAACTGGGACAATTATTATCGATGTGATATAACCGATAAAGAGCAAGTTAATTCGCTGTTTAATAAGATTAAACCAGATGCAATCATTCATTGTGCTGCGTGGACTAATGTTGATGGTGCAGAAGACCCAAATAACAAACCATTGGTTAAAAGAATTAATGCCGATGGTACTGAGAATTTGGTAAAAGCAGCTAGAGCCACTGGTGCCAAATTCTTATATATTTCGACTGATTATGTATTTAATGGTGCTGGCACAAAGCCTTGGAGTCCAGATGACAAAGATTATTCTCCTCTAAATTATTATGGAAAAACCAAATTAGAAGGTGAATTATCTGTATCATCTCTATTAAAAAAATATTTCATTGTCCGTATTGCGTGGGTTTTTGGATTAAATGGAAACAACTTCATCAAAACAATGCTTAAACTAGCAGATAAAGGGTATAAAGAATTAAGAGTGGTGGACGATCAAATAGGTACTCCAACATACACATATGATTTAGCTAGATTATTAGTGGAGATGATTCAAACTGATAAATATGGTTATTATCACGCAACTAATGAAGGCGGATTTATTTCTTGGGCGGATTTTGCAGAAGAAATATTTAGACGAGCTAATAAAGATGTAAAAGTAAAAAGAGTGACTACTGCTGAATATGGTGCTTCCGTTGCAAAGAGGCCATTTAATTCAAGGCTAGATAAAAGCAAATTAGTAGAAAATGGATTTAAGCCTCTTCCTGATTGGAAAGATGCTGTTAGAAGATATTTGGAAGAGATAAAGGAGAAATAGAATATGAAAGGTATTATTTTGGCAGGTGGTAGTGGTACACGCCTCTATCCATTAACATTAGTAACATCAAAACAATTATTGCCTGTGTATGATAAACCGATGATTTATTATCCGTTATCTGTTCTCATGATGGCAGGTATACGCGATATCCTAATTATTTCCACTAAAGAAGATACTCCTAGAATGGAACAATTATTAGGGGATGGCTCTAGATTTGGCATCAAATTATCTTATAAAGTACAACCATCGCCAGATGGATTAGCGCAAGCTTTCATTCTTGGTGAAGAGTTTATTGGTAATGATGCATGCGCTATGGTTTTAGGAGATAACATCTTCTATGGTGCTGGTTTAATCAAGCATCTTCAAAACTCAGTTAATAGGGCGGAGAAAGAAGAAGTGGCTACAATCTACGGGTATTATGTTAATGATCCACAAAGATTCGGTATTGTTGAATTGGATGAAAACTACAATGCTATTTCTATCGAAGAAAAACCACAGAATCCAAAATCAAATTATTGTGTAACTGGATTATATTTCTATCCTAAAGGCGTTAGCGCACTTGCTAAACAAATTCAACCATCTGATAGAGGTGAATTAGAGATTACTTCCTTAAATAATATGTATCTAGAACAAAAGAGATTACACGTTACCACATTAGGTAGAGGCTATTCTTGGTTAGATACAGGTACACACGAATCATTAATTGAAGCCAGTGATTATATTAAGATGCTAGAAGAGCATCAAGGTTTAAAAGTGTGTTGCCCAGAAGAAATAGCATATAAGAATGGTTGGATTAGCAAAGATAAACTAATTGAATCTGGTAAATTAATGGAAAAGAATCAATATGGTCAGCATTTATTAAATGTTGCTGAAGGAAAAATTAAATACTAATCAGTAATAGTATTAAAACATAGATTTATAAAAGGCATAAATAGATTAGCTTGCAAACGCACATATATGGGCGTCGTTTTTATAGACATTTATGTAAATCGACTATAAAGGCAAATTGGGTTTTTAAAATAAAAGTACGTCACAAATAGATTGTTGATATAATCTTTATTATAATGATTATGTGGAGGTATTCCGATGACTATAGATAGAGAACTAGCTATGAAACTTTGGAGAGACATTTTCGGTAGTGAGAAATGGGCTCAAGATTGTTTTGGAACCTGGATGTACAGAGATGATTATGGAGACCATGAAAAAACGAGAAATGATCGTCCGGGTGGAACAGGAAAGTACTACTCATATGGCTGGGATATAGATCACATAAGACCACAAAGTAATTTCGCTAGAGGAGAGAATCCTGACTTCTTGAACAATTTCGAGCCAATGCAATATATTAACAACGCAAGAAAAAGCGATAGTATAAATTTTGAGATTAACGGGATTAAATATCAAGTTATTGTATGCGATATTTGCAAGGCTCATGGGAAGAATGGATATGGTATAGTGCGTATCTCGGATGGAAGAAGAGTTGATTGGAAAGGTGCACAAAATAAATATTATTTATGAAAATTAAAAAGCAAGTGAATGTTGACGGAGATAATGCCTTAAATGACAATATTTTTGTTGTCGAGTACAAAAATGAATACAGACTTTTATTAACTAGTTTGGAAAAAGCGATCAAAGTCTTCGATAATAAAGATACAGCCATTGAATTTGCGAAAGCCCTGCAAAACAAAAAAAGAACAAATCTTTTTGTGATGGACTATTACGGAAAACTTGTGGAATGCTACCCATTCATTAATTCTAGTGAAACAAAAACAATAATAGCATCCGAAAATGATACCTCTGACAAAATAATAGAAACAATTCCTAAAGTAACGACCGCCATACCTTACTAATACGTATGGAATTCAATAATAAAGTTTTCATCAATTGCCCATATGATAAAAAATACAAACATTTTTTTGTTTTAATAGTTTTTTATTGTTTTTATTTTGGCTACGAACCAGTATTCGCTTCTCAAATAGGCGGTGCTGAAAGCAGAATAGATAAGATTATTAAAATGATTAAAGAGTGCGACTTTGGCATTCATGATATTTCAAAAGCATTTATACAAGACGATGAATCTTTGCCAAGATACAATATGACTTTTGAACTTGGACTAGATTTTATGCTTAAGCACAATAAAAAAACTAGAAATAAGCTTTTGATACTAGATGGAGAGCAATATCAATATCTTAAAACTATTTCTGATTTAAGTGGTTGTGATATTATTGGTCATAACAATGATGAGATTAGATTGATAAACGCAATAAGAGATTTCTTTATGGGTTTTAATCAGTATGATAAAGTGCCAAAAGGAATTAATTTGTATGAAGTTTTTATTAAAACTTTTAATCTTTGGATGCAAGTTAGAAACAAAGATATTGGTGTAGAAGATTTTGAAGAATTAGAAATGTCGGAAATAAAACAAAATGTAAAAACCTTTTTTGATATTTTTCAAAGCAATAAAGCCCAAATAAAAACAAATAGTGTAACGCAATAATATGGAAAAACAAGTTGGTAATTTTTTGTTCAAAGAAACGTCTATCAAAGGTGTATATAAGATAGATGTTAAGAAATATGGTGATAACCGTGGTTATTTTATGGAAACTTATAAAAAGACTGACTTTGATGAAGCTGGTCTAGTTTATAACTTTGTGCAAGATAACCAATCTAAATCTAAAAAAGGCGTATTAAGAGGATTACATTTCCAAAAGAAATATCCTCAAGCTAAATTAGTTAGATGCATTGAAGGTGAAGTCTTTGATGTATGCGTAGATTTAAGACCTGGTTCACCAACATATGGTAAATGGGAAGGTGTAGTGTTATCCGCTGAAAAGGGAAATCAGTTTATGATACCTAGAGGATTTGCACATGGCTTCTTAGTATTAAGCGAAACTGCAACATTCTGCTATAAGGTGGATGAATTTTATCATCCAGAAGATGAAGGCGGATTAATGTTCGATGATCCAGACATTGGCATTGATTGGCCAGATGTCGGAGAGATTCTCTTGAGTGAGAAAGACCAAAAAAACATGCCATTCAAACACAAATAATAAATAGCACGGAAGAGGTTTATGCCAAATTTTAAGAATTCACTTGAAGCACTTAATAATATCAAGAGTAAAGGGTTTAACGCCGAGAGCGAAATGATTGATTATAAACGTTGCTTTAATTTCGAGGCCAAACGAGAAAAACTTGAATTGGTAAAGGATATTGTTGCGTTCGCTAATACATCTGGTGGTTACATTGTATTTGGTGTAACTGATAAAGATTGTGAGTGGATTGGGCTAGACGAAAATTCAACAATAAAATTTGCTGACGATAGCATCATTAGTTCTTTTATTGACCATTATGTTGATAAAAGTCCATCTTTTCAAATTGGTAGATACACGATAGATGGCGAAGTTTTTCTTCTCCTTACAATCGACAAAATCGACGGGAATCCAATTGTCTTTACAAAAGAAGGTGAATATGAACGAATAAAATTGTCCAGTAATAAACCTTCGAAAGAACATGTTTTTAAAAAGGGCGATATTTACGGGAGAGTGAAATCAAGTTCGAGAAGGGTGAATGATGATGCCTCATTTATGTCTCTTAGAAATTCAAACACATCAATAGTTAGCAACCTCAATTTGTACGCTCGCCCATATAGACGTTATGTTGATAGAAATGACAGCCTCGACGAACTGATCGCTGCTTTAGATAATGACAGAATCAGAAGCGCCCAAATAAACGGACTTGGTGGTATCGGCAAGACATCTTTTGTTCGTAATTTTTGCGACAGGATTATCAATAAAGAAATAGAATTAAAAACTCCGGTAAAATACATCATTTGGATTACTGGAAAATTAGATTCGTTTACTTCAACTGGATATATAGAGACAATACGAGAGTATGAATTATCTTTTGTAGAGATGTTACAAATATTTTCTTCGGTTTTATCTATAGACACTTTTGACAAGACTGAAGAAGAACTGTGTAAAGATATTTTAGAAAAATTAAGTAATTATAATGCTTTGATAGTTATGGATAATATGGAAACCATTTCTGATGAAAGAATTATAAAGTTCGTTCGTTCGATTCCGCTGAATTGTATGATTGTTTACACAACAAGAACCAATATGACTGATTCGTTTAGAAGAATTGACTTGGTTGGTTTTAATAAAAAACAATTTTATGAGTATGTCGATAATTGCTTAGATGAATTTGCTCCAAAAAGAAAAGAAGCCCTTAAGCAATTTTTATCAAATTATTATGATGATTTAGTTATTCTTGTCCAAGGTTCTCCGATTCTAATCAATTTAATCATCTATATGATTTCAATAGGTGGAAGCGTTGAAGTTATCGTCGATAACCTAAGAAATATGAAAAAGAATGAATCATATTATGATTCGGTAATGGAATTCTGTTTTAAAAGTACATTTGACAAGTTGAATATTTTAGAGAAAAAAATCTTGTTCGCAATGTCAATTTCTGATATTAATGATGAAGCGTTTTCCATTGCAGATTTGTCTTATATTGTTAAGTCGGATAAAAGTGATGTTAACATAGCAATCATGAATTTGTTTTCTTATTCTTTTTGCATTCAAAGAGATCAAGCATACATTTGTCAGCCTTTGGTTAAAATTTTTGCGAACAAGCAACTTAGCGATGAAACTAAACTAAAAGGAAGAGAATCGATTAGTAATAGATACTATGAATGGTCTAAGACAAAAACACAAATAGATACTTACGAAACAAGTTTATTCAATAAAGCAAAAGCGTTTACTTTTGAAAGAAAAAAAGCTTTTCTTAAAACGAGAGAGATTCGTAAACAGTATGAAATTGGATTAGATTATGAATCTATCATTATTGAGATAAACAAGCTGATTTCAGAAGTCCCTGATTATGCTTATTTATACCTTTTTAGGGCAGAAATCGTAAAAAAAGAAGATGATACTTTAAGACAAATTTATTTAGATTACGAACAAGCTATTTCACTGGACAAAGAGAATGATTACTATATCGCTGAATATGCTTATTTTCTATCTTATAAAAAGAAAAATGCCGAGGCTATTCCATATTTCCAAAAGGCTTTGTCAATTAAAGATTTTCAGAATTACCACTTTGGATTGGCTGTTGCTTATGTTAAATCATATAATAATAAACCGGAGTTCTATGATAAATCAGAAGAGATATTGAGCCATTTCCAAAAGGCCTATTTTGATTTGTCTGATAAAAAGAATCTGTTTAGAAACGGTCGCACAGCAGATGCTCATGCTAGATATTTGCGAGAACTAGGAAGAATTAACGAGGCCTTAGAAGTTTGTGAAAGAGGCTTAGAACATTCGCCATCAGATGAAAAACTAAAAGTGCTTAAAGGGCAGCTTATGAAAAGAATGGATCCTAATTTTATATCAGAAAGGCAAAAGAGGAACATACGAAAAGGTCTTTTTGCAGGCGTCGATGATGAAACTGCAAAAAAATTAGCCGAGATATACGATGAAGAATGATCGGAGGGTTATCTATGAAAACAATCTTAGTTACAGGTGGAGCGGGCTTTATTGGTAACTGCTTCTGCAAATTATTATTAAAAGAAAGACCAGAATGGAAAGTAGTGACTGTTGATTCATTAACATATGCTGCTAATCCAAACACTATTAAAGAAGAATTAAATAATCCTAACTATAAGTTCTACAAGACTGATATTAGAGATAGAGAAGCAATCTATAAGATATTTGAAGAAGAAAAGCCAAATATCGTTGTTAACTTTGCGGCTGAATCTCATGTTGATAGATCTATCTTAGATCCAGAATCATTCTTAACCACTAATATTATTGGTACAGAAGTATTGATGGATGCTTGTAGAAAATATGGTATTGAAAGATATCATCAAGTATCTACTGATGAAGTATATGGTGATTTACCATTAGATAGACCAGATTTATTCTTCCATGAAGATACTCCATTACATACATCATCACCATATAGCACATCTAAAGCTAGTGCAGACCTATTAGTTTTAGCGTACTATCGTACATATGGTCTACCAGTTACTATCTCTAGATGTTCTAATAACTATGGTCCATATCAATTCCCAGAAAAACTAATACCATTAATGATATATAAAGCCAACCATGGTCAAAAGCTTCCAGTTTATGGTGAAGGTCTTAATGTTAGAGACTGGTTATATGTTGAAGACCACTGTAGAGGTATCCTAGCAGTCCTAGAAAAAGGAAGAGTAGGGGAAATATATAACTTAGGTGGTCATAACGAAAGAAATAACTTATATATTGTTAAACGTATCTTATCTGAACTTAATAAACCAGAATCATTAATAGACCATGTTCCTGATAGGCACGGACATGACCAAAGATATGCGATTGATCCCGCTAAAGCGAATAAAGAATTAGGCTGGGATCCAATTACTACATTTGAAGTAGGCATTAAGAAAACAATAGAATGGTATTTATCTAAAGAAGGTTCTAATTGGCTAAATGAATGTATGGCGCAAAATGCTGAATGGCTAAAGAAGAACTATGATAATAGAAAATAACCAAATAGTAGGTGGCTCGCATTGCTATAGGATGCGCAACACTCGCCGAAAAGAAAACCAAAGGCGCTAAAGTTATCATCTATGAACCAACATTGGAAGATGGTTCTGAATTCTTTGGTAGTAAAGTAGTTAATAACTTAGAAGAATTTAAGAAATTATCTAACGCAATTATCGCTAATAGATATGGTAGTTGTTTAGACAATGTTCAAGACAAGGCCTATACAAGGGACTTGTTTAGAAGAGATTAAAAGAATATAGAATGAGTAATTCTCCTAATAAACGAGAATAATGAAACATTTATTTTTGGCATTGCTAAATTAAATGAGAGAAGTTAAAGGAGAAATGAAAATGAATGAAAAATTAAAAGAGTCAATCGAAAAAGCGATATTTGATAGCATTATTAAACACGAACTATTTGGTTTTAAAAACATCTTTGACGATTATATGATAAGAGAAGTACTAAATTCTTTTCCAAAAGGTTATCGCAATGAAGTAGAAGCTGTTATAAACGAATTATTAGGCAAAGGTCTGCTTGAATTAGATGAAAGACAATATTTACGTGTTACTAAGAAATGCCAAGATTTAGTTTTTTTGAGCGATTACTATACAATTGACAAATTAGAAAATAAGATTCTTTCCCACTTAAGAGAATTCAATTATTACGCCGATAATGTTTGGTACAGATTAACATATCAATCATTTTGTGAAAAAGAGTTAAACGCATATGAGAAATATATTTTCATAAACGCCATTGATAAAATGATTGATGATTCAGTTTTTGAATGTGATAGCGAATCTAATTTAAAGCTGACAAAAACGGGTGAAGAAAAGATTTATTGTCGAACTGTGTAAAGTCATAAAAGTCCTTTTTTAGAGGAAAGAACGTATGATAGCAAAAGTAAAAAACATTGTTGATAGTTTTAAAGTAAAGATTTCAATTTTGCAAGTGCTTTATGAAGCCATTTCAAACTCTTTAGAAGCAAATGCGCACAACATAAAAATAATATTTCATGTTGTTCCGTCAATGGGCGATACTAAGGCATACGATAGTTTTTCTATTATCGATGATGGAGATGGCTTTAATCAAGAAAATTTAGATTCTTTCTTAGAGTATTTATCAACACACAAACTAACGCTAGGGTGTAAGGGTGTTGGTAGGTTTACATGGCTTAAAGTTTTTTCTTTAGTTAAGATTAACAGTCAAACTAGTACAAAATGCATAAAGATAAACTTTAATGTGGATTTTGACGAAAGTAAGAAGGAGTGTCTTGATAGCATTGATAGAGAAAGCTCTTCTAATGTAACCAAAATTGATTTTACAGAGTGTTTACTAAATCAAACTAATTACGTTTTTATGCCTCTTGATGAAATACGAAAGGCGGTATTAAATACTTTTGCTATTAAGCTCTTCTTACTGGATGAAAAAAAGGTAAAGTTTAATATCGAAATAACTGATGATTCAGAAGAAGAAAAATATGTAATCTCAAATAAAGATCTGCTAATTCTTAAAAAAATATCGTTCGAAATGTCTAGAGATTCTTATAATGAATCATTTAAGTTGTATTATCGTTTTATTCAAGACGGCGCTAAAAGAAAACAAATCGTTTTGTGTGCTGATGATAGAGGAATAATTGATATAAACGATAAAGGAGAGATTGTTTCGTCTTTGCCAAATGATGATTCAATGATTTGCCTCATTAAATCAAGTTATTTAAACAGAAGCGTCAACGATTCTAGGACAGGGTTTGTCTTTGGAAATAATGAGGGAGAATTATTTGGTTTTACCGCAAAAGAAATCCGAGAAGAGATAACCAAACAGATTGAAACAATTATCGTTAGAGAGTATCCATCTGTAGTAGAAGAAAACATAAGAAAAAAACAAGAATGTATAGACAAATATCCTTATCTTAAAAAATATATAGACGAGGACGATTCTATTATTGTCGATGAAAAGAAACTTGTTTCAACATCTGAAAATAAATATGGTAAAGAAAAGGATAAAGCGCTAGAGGATGTATCCAAGATATTTATGGTTGACGATATAAATAGGGAAGAACTAGTAGAGGGCATCATAAATCTTAACGACTTTTCTAATCGTGAGTTATCAAAGTATTTCTTATATAGGCAGCAAGTTATCGATTGTCTAGCGAAATATATTAAGAGAAACGAGCCGGTTGAAAAGCTGTTGCACGATCTTTTTATTCCTCAAGGATTGATGCTTGGTGACTCTTTAAAAGATAGACTTAAGAATAATATTTGGCTTTTAGACGACAAATTTATGTCTTGTACCAACGCTTTTAGTGACAAAAAAGTAAAAAAGATTTTAGAAGAAATAAAAAACGCTGATATTGCTGATGGAGTTGATGATGCCGTTGAACCAGATTTAGCATTATTCTTTTCAAATAATGCGGCAGTTACTGTTGAGTTTAAGGCATTAGGAGCAGACTATAATAAGAAAATAGATGCTATTTCAGAAATAGATAGAAACAATGGAATCATTGCTGCAAATTTGGAAAATATCAATGCCCTTTATGGTTTCATTATTACGACTTTTGATGATGTTTTTCTAAATAGAATAAAAATGATACACGGCATAAAAAGAATGTTTGATAACAGCAACGAACAGATGTTTTATTATTACAATGAAAACATTGCAAATGCCGCTGATAAACCCATACCATGTCACACATATATTATTTCTGCTAAAACAATTTATGCGGATGCCAACGCGAGAAACAAATTATTCATCGATATTATAAAAAACAACGAATAGCGTTATTAATGACAGCAAAACTACTTCCTTACAGTTCATATCGTGAAGCTCGTCTAAGAGTGTATAAACTCATTCACGATGTAAGAAGACACATTAAGATCAACAAGTTTTATAAATTCAATGTTAGATTAATTGGATCTCAAAAGCGTAGGTGTGTTATTTGTGATAATAAAGGTAAGTATGATTTAGATTATCAAATAGTGCTAACTTGTAATTGCAAATGTAGCCTATTACCAACAGATGTTAAGAAAGCATTTTTAAGAGCATTTACTGATAGCGCTAATAAGAATGAAAGAGTGGAAGATTCAACGACTGTAATAACTGTTAGATGCTCAAAGAGTAGTGAATCGTTTAATGCTTCGTTAGAAAAGTTTTCATTTGATTTTGTAATTATTGATCCTACTGAATCATTAAGAATTCGAAGAAATGGGAAAGACCAATATACTTGGGTTGAACTTCCTAGTAAGAATACTTATATTTATGAAAGATTTAATAGATTAGACGGGAACACTCAAAGACAATTATTGGAAGAGTGTGTTATTCCTCTTGTTATAAAGGAAAAGAATGAAGAAGAAAATATAAGAAAACCTACTATTGATATATTTTATGAAGGAGTTAATAATTTCTATAGAAACCACAATTTGAAATGAACGTAGAAGAGCTATTTAATCGTATTGATTTTAAAGATGATAATGAGCGCTGCGAAGCGCTTTTTTACGTTAATATGAAGGGAATATATTTGCATTCCTTAATAGTGGATTACTTATTAAAAGATAGCAATAAAACTAAAGTAAGTTGGAAACAAGTATCTGATGAATTAAGAAAAGATAAAGGATTAAGAAATACTTTATACATTTATTTAGCAACATTAGAAGAATACATAAGAGCGTACATATCTAACAAATATCAAGATATTACAAATCAGTCTTTTTGGATTAATGGCAAGGGAGAGCGTAATTCTATAAAAGACAAAATAAATAAAAATGTACCTTTATTTGAAATTCTACAGGAAGTAGATTTTGGAACTCTAATTAAACAAGTTCAAAATTTACCACAATCTGATATAAAAGAATTATTTGGTGATGTGGCCACTGATGAAAATTTACAAGCAATTAAAGATCTAAGAAACTGTGTCGGACATCATAAGTTTTTAAAGGCATATGAATTTAAGGTCTACAGTTGATGGCAACAAATCTAATTCTTTAGCGAACAATATTAATAATCTAATACAACTGTTGCCAGAAAGATATAGACATGGAAAGAATGGCAAAGGGGGTATTGTGAAACAAATAGAGAAATACATAAGTTTCAACAGATAACGAAAATGCTTTGTTTATATATTGGAAGAATCATTTTCTAAAGACAGATTTTTAAGGATTGCGTTTACGAAACAAACAATAAATAATAAAACTAATTTATGAGCCAAAAGACACTTCTTATCATCGGGAACGGATTTGATTTAAAATGTGGCTTAAAAAGCCAATACATTGATTTTTGGCGTGAACAAAGAAATAAACATAAATCGTTTAATAAATTCGTTAGTTATCTTGAAAACAATAGCGTTGATTCGTTTAATGATGAAAACTTAGATGTTATCGATAGTCTCATAGAATTGGAAGATGGAATAACTTTTTTAGATTATTATTTCACTTTGTTAGATTGGAAAAGAAGAAGGCTAAATAAAAGCAAGGCGTGGTCAGATATTGAAGACATGCTCTTATATGGTTTTGAAAGTAGCAATGTTTCCCAGTCATTTAATTTTGACAGTTGCTGCTCTTGTTATTATGAAATAATTGAACACAATCTTTATCCATTGTACAAGAATTCTTATCCGCATTTAATCGCTTGTAAATATTTAGGAAGAGTTTTTGGCGAAAAAGATATTAATTACAACAAGTTTCGTAGTCTTGTTATTTCGGAATTAGATTCTTTCTCCATTAATTTTTCAAAATATATAAATAAGCAGGTCAAAGGGAATCATGTCTATTACGAGCTAGCGCAAAAGCTTATTATGAACATCACAAACACAGCTCTCAACGAATGTCAAATAGTGTCATTCAATTATACAGAACCGATTGCTAGCCCAAATCTTGCTAATATTCATGGATTAGCAAGTAAAAATAAAGTTGTACTCGGCATTACATGTGGTAGCGGAAAAGATAAAGAATCGACTCATCATTCTTGGTATTACGAAGCCACGAAAGAATACAAAATAGCAAATGTTTTAGCTAACGGAATAAAGGTTTCTGCTAATTATAGCGATATAACTGACGTCTATGTTTATGGTCTTTCTCTAGGGAAACAAGATTACGATTTTTTCGATAATTTATTTGATGAGTTTGATATTTTGATGAGGCGATATTCCTTAAAAATTCATTTTTGTTATTCAGTTTACGGTGGTAAAAGTATAGATGAAGTTGCTCAAGAGACCACTAATAGAGTGACTGAATTGATCAATACTTATGGTGATAATCATCAAACGTATGGTTTGCTGAGAAGTATGATCCAAAAAGGCCATTTGTTTTTTGATTATATTGAATGAAAATAAATAACGATGTTTGAAGAAAAAATGTATAATGAATTAGTAACATTAATCGATTTTGTCGATGATATAAATGTTCATAATCAAAGATATGCAATCGATTCAAATAAAGTTGATGCTGAAAGGCTAGGATTCAATTTCTAATTTGAAATAGATACTAAGAAAACAATCGTAAGAGCTTTGTCTATACTTAATTATATGAGTGTACGAAACAAAGCCAATGATGGTTAGAAAAGAATTGCAAAGGTAAGAATAACGTAACAAAGGATAACTTGTTTTTACCTAAAATATAGTGCAAATAATTAAGGTCTTAAAAAATGAAAAATGGCAATAACTTAGAAACAGTGGATGTGTTTCTACCTGTATCTCAATTTGATTCGGAGGAAGAGAATAGCGTTTTAAAAGCGAAACAATTGTTAGACGCTAATTTTCCTGATCATAGTTTGATTGAATTGTGGAATCTATCAATACATCATTTGAGAAGAAGAGTAGAACAATACAGTATCGACTTATTTTTATCAACTGCATCAGCCTTTATGGGAGGCAAAAAGATTTCCTATCATGCAGACGGATTGACTTTAGCTGATAGATGGTGTGACATAGATGATTATCTTTTGATAAGTGTTGCTTGTAGTATTTCTCTTATCTCTCCGAAAACCCAGAAAGTATTAGATACTATTAATTGGATGAGAAACCACGCTTCTGCAGCTCATGAATCTTCGCTTCAAGTTACAAATGATGATGTGCTGAGCTTTGCGACACTTCTCAAAACGAATTTATTTGATGTTGATATGGCGGATCCGATTCATAGTCCAAACAAAATAATGGACGAATTAAAAAGCGCCCCAAAAACAGAAGAACAAATCAATTTGATTGGCTCTGAAATAAAATCATATCCAAGTAAGCTCCAGCAATCTTTTTTAGATTTTTGTATTGGAATTGTCATCTCCGGAGATGATCCTGCTTATGATAATATTAAAATACTTTTGCCTAAAATATGGGACATTTCTACCGTCAACAAAAAGACGGAGCTTGGAATAAAATATCAGGATTTGGCCTTAACTGGAGAAGATAATCAAGCTAGAGATAGATTGTTTGAAATGATAGTTGTTTTAAAGTGCTTCCAATATATTCCTGATGCCTGTAGAGCGATTGTTTATCAAAAATATGCTTTTGATTTAAGGAAAGCGAAGGACACTACTTATGGTTGGAATTCTGAGGAATCAGTGGCAAAAGCATTGGAACAAATAGGCCCATATGTACCAGATTCTGTTTTTGAACAGGTTTATCAAGAAATCTTATCGGTTTGGTGTGGCAATTATTGGGGAAGGTCATCCGCGTACCAACATTTAGGAGATTTCATTTTTAAATTACCTGCTAAAAATATGGTTAAAGTAGCTATGCTATTTAAGACAAATACTAGAGTTAAAAGCGAACTATATGCTTCTAATCCAAAAAGACAAGCCATTAGATTATTAAATGATATCAAAGACAAACTAAATATTATTAGTCAAAAGAACGAGATAGACACCATTATTGAATCTATTAATAACTCATAGATAAAAAGTTTCTTAAACAACAAAGTACTTTCGCTTTTTAAAAAGGCGCTCCAAACTTTAACGGGGACTGATTAGAAACCCTTCAAAGTTAATCGGGGATAGTAAATAGCGGGCCTATAACATAAAAAGTGGATTTAAGTGGCGATACCCAACTAAACTCACTTAGGCTACAACATTAAAAGTGGAGACCCTTTCACGCGTTATGTGAGGGGGTCTTTTCTTTTACCTAAAACTAATAGAACTCTCTTCCTAAATCTTTCGAAATTTCGATATCCGTTTGCGTCCTTTATAAGTTTTCATTGCATTATTTAATCCTTCAGCAGGGCCACTTGAATAACGTTTTCCATCCTCATTTCTTACTGTAATAGCGTTTGCAATTTCTATTTCCCATTTATTGTACGTATTAGCGACTCTAACAAGTCCTTCATCTTCAGTTGGCTATTAAGAAAAAAGTGGACTAACTAGAAATCAGTCCACCTTTCATTTAAAAGAACCAGTATATATTTTTATGGCTTCTATAAATCCTTTTTACTATCATTAAAGTATTGTTCATAAAGTACTTTATATCTATATCCTATTATTCCTTTTTTCTTTGATAATTCTTTTATAAGTTCTATGCTTTTGTCAAATTTTAAACGACCTTTTTCATCATTAATAAATCTGGCTATTTTGTGGTAGTTGTGCCAATCATTCTCAGTGATTCTTTTAGATGGTTTTTTGGCTTCTCTCCTAATCATGTTGAAAAATATGTTATCTAGTTTTAAGAGATTAAAATCAATGGGTCGAAAATCAAAAACATTTCGAGCAACAATCATCTTGTTTTTTAGTTCATCGATTTCATTTAATTCCATTTGTCTAAAATGGCTATTAAAAACAGAACAATATTCTCTAAACACTTTGTCTTTAGCTGTCTCTAACCATTCTTTTTTGTTGTAGATAAATGGCTGTTCTAAGCCCACGTGTTCCTCTTCGGAACTTACATTGTAGAAAATGTACTTTGCAACTGGGATGACACAGGCTTTAAGAACTCGTTTTTCTGCAGCCAAACTGAAGTTATCATGTTTGGCAAGGGATTCGTTTACTGCCATTGCTACACCCATATTTCTAAAAGCATCTAGCAAATTGTAATCATCAGTTTTGAAGATGTCAGCAAATGTGTTCATTATATTAGAATATTCTTTATTCGGATTGTCTGAAAGAAAAATGTAAGCGCCCTTCTCATCTATTTTCTTAAATGTACTTTCTTTTAAGGGAACTTGAATCTCATTTAATGAAGAGTAATCGTCAGTTGCAATATAGTTATATACTTCAGCGACAAAATCATGTATTTTGTTTTCCTTTACTTCGTTTAAAAGATTCAATAATTTAATGTTCTCGATTAGATAGAAGACACCGTTTTTGTTTTCCTTTTTCAATTCGTTTAATTTTGCTTCGATTCTAACCAATTCTTTTTCTCTTTTTGACTGATCGATAAATGGTATTATTGATCTTGCATCCCTCTCATAATTTACGAAATAATCTTCTCTAGAATATTTGTTTTCTTTTATAAATAGTGAACACAAAAATATAGTTTTCACTAAAACACTGCTAATATCGTTTTTCAGTGAGTTAACTATTCTTTTAACGTATTTTAATGTTCTTAAATTGTCTATTTCTATAGATTCAGGTATTTTCTTATTCGTTCCAAAAATGGTCTTAATCGCCTCTTCTGAAGGCTTGGTTAAATGGTGCTCATACTGAACAATCTTTTCTTTGAAACCCGCCAAGTCTTTATCGTAAATCTTTTTCTCGTTTGTGATTAATACCACCTTGGTGTTTTCTTTAGAAAGGGAATCTACAAATCCAAAAATGTCTGCTATTTTAAGATTCGAATCCTTTCTTTCCACATCATCTATTATGAAAAGATATTTCTCTTTTTTGCTATGCTTTGGCTTAACAAGATTTGCGACAATTCCTATTATTGGAGCTGATACAGTCACCGGACCTACTCCAACGTTAACGTCTTGATTGATTTTTTTCAAATAGCTTTTAAAACGATTAAACAAGCTTTCGCTATTAAGAGCCAACGAGTTTAATTCTTCAACCGATGAAATGCCAAATAATGAAAGTTTAATGACCTTATAATCTTTAATTGATTCTCTCCATCGGTCTACTTCATAAGTTTTGCCAACGCCCCAAGGCCCATCTAAAAGAAGGCAATGAGCATCTTCATCTAGAAGAAAAGCATTTAATTTATCTTTTAATTCCATATATTCTCCTTCAGTAATTTGCTTAAGCAAATTGTATCACTTTTTGTGATAGCACCAAGTTAAAAAGCGCATTCCTATTAAACCAATAGTGCTTTATATTCTTCCTTCATAAATTCAGCATTCTCTAATAGCCAAAATATAATATTAGAATAAGCTTGCAACGAATTGTTATCTTTCATAATAAAGCTCCAACTTTCTTCGAATGTTTCAACATCTGGAGAAATCTCTTTTAACTTTATTATTAAAGCTCCTAAGTTTTTGGAATACTTGGCATACATCTTTAATGCTAAATCGGGCTTTTTCCTGTTTTGAGGATTTTGAATGCCATCAAAAGCGTGTTCCGCATTAGTGGACACATAATACAATTTAATCTTTCCACTTTTTAAAATACTGGAGATATTGTTTCTTTTATTTTCTCTCTGTTGTTTTAAAGGCTCAGGATTTTCACAAATGATTGATGTAGTGGTGTACTTGATACTAGTAACACTACGATCTGTTTGAATGAGATTATCGGATAAGAAACAGCCATCTGTATCAATGATTTGAACGATTTCATCAAAATCATCAAAATCATAAATCTTTTCTTTGTTTAATACTTCGCTAATATTTGTTTTGTACCTACTAGCGTACGATTTCTTAGTTAATATATCTGTTTGAAAAGGAATGATAACAAGATTACTTTTATCAAACAATCCTTGTAGCACAGAAAAACGTTGCCTATCTGTTGCGCCTTCCACTAAAAACAAACAACGTTTCTTACTCATATCTCATTAGTCCTCGATATATAAAGCGTTAATCATTTCTTCTGTTCTGACAGCGTCATATAGTTTCTTGTTGGATTCTTCGAAATTGATTAAATATTTTTAGTACATATCTCTTAAATTATTGGATTCTCTAACTTTATTGATTTGTACAAAGGCATCGTTTCTATCAGTTGTGGTGAAGAAGAAATTCTTATAATCCACTTTTTCTAAGATTCGCATATTGTGAGAATTGAAAATTAATTGCCCTTTAGCGAAATTAGCAAAGGCATAAACCATTTCACCTAATAGGTATTCAAAAATGCCACTGTCGAGTTCATCAATAACAATTAAACAGCCTTCATGGTTAAATGCATCAATAAAGCCGCTTAATATAGATAAAATCTTTTTAATGCCATTAGATTCT
>Ga0256405_10002801_pt1 | contig 38070 bp, 36 predicted proteins | sample RumenRJG_02DNA_FD_189096 | JGI IMG/M metagenome (GOLD analysis project Ga0256405, IMG submission 189096) | Bovine rumen microbial communities from Lethbridge, Alberta, Canada - RJG_02 | ecosystem: Host-associated > Mammals > Digestive system > Stomach > Rumen | place: Canada: Alberta...
AATGACATTGAGTAGCTATTATGGAACAGATGCTGGACTTGCGAAATAGTAAGTGCTATAAAATCGGTGAAAAGAATCTGGTAACGAGGGATAATGATTTTGAAATGGCTACAGGCAATGTGAATGGAATAATGGGTTATGATTCGAGGATAAGGATAAAGGGAACAAATAAGGTGGATAGCACAAAATCACCCATCCCTACTACGTTATTAAATAATTCCATTACAGATTATTGCTCAAGACCACAGAAAATCATGTTTATTTTGCAGAAGTCTGATGGAGAAAGTACATATAACATATTATTTTATGAAATAAAGAGGGATTTGTTTCAATCTGAGAAAGAGTTTTTCACAGATGAGTTGAAGGCTTTAATTTCAATATAGATGAACCTTGCAGAGTGCATCATCTTCACGGTGATGCATTTTTATGGCCTAAAAAGCCCATTTCTACTGTATCTTTTGTCTATTCTTTTTGGAACGACTTAATCCGTAGAAAGCCGTAGAATACTATTTGTAAGGAAGAGCAAACCGGTTTCGCTGATGTTTACGTCAAATTCAAACAAGAGGGATTCAATGGTGGCAAAGGCAAGTATTATAAAAATTATACAAGGGCAGATGCTGCTGGAAAAGTGGATTTCATCTGTAAGAATTATTCCAACTTTATTGGAATTGTGGATGGTTGTACGGAAGGCTTCGCTATATGATTGAAAGTGAAAAAGTATATAACTGCAGAAGGAGCAGCACTCTACTCATTGGGATTACATACATTTCAGGAGATTGCAAAGGAGGCAAATGTAGTTTATAAAGTGAAACGTTGTGTGCTGGTAAATACAGAGAAGATATTGAGGTGTCAGCAAATGGGCAAGCACCATAGTGCGTATATAGATTATTCTCTAAAAATTTCATTTTAGGTAGGAACTTTCAGGAAAACGCTGGTTTGCATGCAGAATAATGTTATGTTAAAATTATGTAGTAATTTATCAAACATTTTGTTTAAAGGAGGTCAAATAATGAAATTGTGGAAAAAGGGAATTATACTTGGAATGGTCGTTGCACTTGCAATTGTCTGTGTCCCGGAAATGTATGTGAAAGCGGATGAAGTGCCGACTGTAAAGGCATCAGTAATCAGCAGTGCAAATCTGATTGAGGATCAGTCAGCGGTACGATCTGTTCCGGTTACGGTTAACCCGGATGAAAAGGCAAAGGATTTCTTTCGATTTACCGTGAAAGAAGATTCCTGGGTGTATGTTGCAGGTTCACTTACACTGAATGATGGTAATGGAATTACAGAATGTCATGTATACCGGGATGAAGCTCGTACAAAAGAGGTGGGAGCAACCGAGTGGGGCGATGTAACTGTCCAGGTATATCCAAAACAATTTACAGCTTTTCTGAAAAAGGGAACTTATTATGTAGAGACTACAACAACTAAGACACCGGGAAATTCATTATGCGATGCGAAGGTTAATACCTTTATTTCCACTATTCCGGTAAAGAAGGTTTTCACAGTATCTGTCAAGAATGACAAGAAGAAGCAGAAAGCGACAATTACCTGGAATGCGAATGTATTGGGCGAATATGCAAAACAGGCACAATATCAGCCGGGTAATATTTCGTTAACAAAAGTAAATGACAGTCATGTCTGGAAAATTTTATATGGAACAGGAAGCGGTAAATGTAAGAGCCTGAAAATCGGGAAAAATAAATTTACAGTTTCGAAAGTAAAAAAATGTACGATTATGCTGGAAGATACCAATGGATCCAGATGGTCGGTGGTTTTAAATACGGGAATTAAGTCTTCAAATAAAAAATGATAGGTCTTAATATTGGCAGGGGTTATATTTTCATAGTAAAAGGCTGCGTTTGAAAATATTCAGTCTGCTTTCCTAAAAAAGACTTTGAGAGAGTGATATCTTTCAAGGTCTTTTTTGTTTGTAAATTCAAAGAAAAAAGAGTGGGCGAGCGGAATTATGAAGCTGGCAAGAATAGAATACAGAGGAAAAGGCAGATATTGGTGAAATTTATAAGAGGATTTGTATGGAAAAGGATTAAGAGTCCCCCATCTATATAACCGGCAAAACATAATTCTTCAAATACAAGGCCACGTTCAAATTCAGCAGAACCGCAGAATCCTCCATATTCCGGTGCAGAAGTTTCTCAATTCGTTTAAGGCGGTATTTGATTGTATTGCGGTGCGTAAATAATTCATCTGCCGTATGAAGCAGGTTGTAGTTGTTTTTTAAGTATATTTCCAATGTGGACAAAAGTTGTGTGTGGTTCTGCGCATCGTAGTCGATCAGGACACCTAATTGTTTCTTTATAAAATCTTCGTACAAAGACGTTTTACTCATATCAGAAAAAAGCTGGTAAATGCCAAGCTGGTCATAGGAACAGACCTGAGATTTCAGATTCCGTTTGCGGCAGTAATTGATACATTCCGCAGCCTGTTCATAGCTGCGTTTCAAAAGTGTGATCTGTTCTATTGGCATACCAACACCAATATTGCAGACGAGATCCGGATAAGTCTCTTTAAAAAATTGAATAACGGTTTCAAATAAGGTCTGTACTTTTTCCTGATATTCTGATGGGAAAATTCCGATAATATGGGCGCTGTAGACAGAAGTGAGCAGCGGAATACAGGCATCCATAAAGGTGCGCTGTGTGAATTCCCAGATATTCCGGTTGATGGAGCGTTCCATTTCTGCGGTCTGTCCGAAATCCGGCAGTGTAAAATTCAACAGGAAAAAGCAGTTGGCACCATTGAGATCATAGTTGTTTTCTGCCGCCTGTAACTGCAGAAGGGAATCACTCTGCTGGTTTTCAAAAATAATGTTGAAAATCACATCATTGCGATTATCCTGATGAAATGTACTGTTGGAGATGGCATGTCCGATTTCCTCAAAAAAATCCACAAGTGGAAGATTCCATGGGATCGCAAACAGTGGAAAATTCTTTTTATCACAAAGTTCGATCACCGTTTTGGAGACCTTGTCAATATAATTGGGACCAATGAGCAGTAAAGCGCCTGACATATTCAGATCAATTGCTTCCATCAATAAAGTTTTCAGATCAAAATCAGCTTCCATGCTGACAAGTTTACTGATGATCAGAAGTTCTTCGCCATGTACCCACTGCGACAGTTTTAAGGATTCTGCTTTATAAACCCAGCGGATGCCGCGGTGAAGTCCGCCGGTTCCGGCAATTATTTTCAATTTGGATAAAGATGAGAGTGAATAAAGATCCTTGCACTGAAACATAGTTTTCCTCCGGATGATCTGCATCGTATACAAATGCCTTTTGTTATGATTGTATAACCATGTCTGTGTAAAATCAATGATATTTTGTTTTTGCTTGTGCAAAGGTGACAAATGAAGAGAATGTTCTTTGTCCATTAGGGAAAACTTGAAGGAGAATAGAATGCAGTGCTTGAATTCCGGACAATGCTATGCTATATTAACTTCAACAAAACAAACAGCGATTAAGAACGAAGGAGTTCATGCAGTGATAACTGTGTGGACTCCTTTTTTCAGTTAATTTTTAGAAGGAGGAAATGAATTATGATGACATGGCAGATTATGATGGGAGCACAGCTTATTTCCGTATTGGTATCCGCAGGAGTGGTTGTTTCATTTATGTTAAAGAAGGAGCCGCTGGATGCCGCAGAGAAGCAGAAAGAAACGCCGGTAATCGGAAGGGTTGCCCACACAACAGCATAGAAAATACAACGCCTTTACTGCCGGAAAAACCGGCGGTAAAGAGACAGGCGTTATTTTTTTACGCTTTTATAGGGAAAAAGTAAGAAAAAAGGGAGATGAAAAGATGAGTTTACAGCAAATTTCAGTTATATTTTTTATTGCATTTTTAGTATTTGTTGGTTTGGTCGCATTCATTTCCGGAAAGCTTGGTTCAAAACAGACGAGCGGTTCGGCGGATGTGGATTATTATCTCGGCGGAAGAAGCACTCCGACCGTGGTATTAGCTTTTTCATATGTAACTTCATCGATCAGTGCAGCATGTTTTATGGGTGACCCGGGAATTATGTCGACCGTGGGATGGCCATACTACTGGGTTGTCATTGCGGTTATTCCGGGACTGATCATTCCAGCGGTATTGCTCATGCCGAAGATGAGAATGCAGGCGGAAAAGCTTGGTTCACTGACAATTCCGGAGTATCTTGGAGACCGCTATAAGAGTGATACGTTAAGACTGATCATTGCCGGTGTGATTTCTGTATTTTATGTTTTTCCACTGGTTGCCCAGTTTAAAGGGGCAGCAGTTTTGCTGGAATCTTTCACAGGAATTTCTTTTAAAGCAGGACTTGCGATCATTTCTGTAGTTATCGTATTTTATGTTATTGTCGGCGGTTTGAAATCCGTTGCATGGACAGACTTTGCACAGGGACTTCCGATGCTGGTAATATCGGTTGTATTGGTAATCCTGTCGTTAAAAGCAGTCGGTGGCTTCACCGGTCTGGAAGATAAGCTTTCTGCAATCAATCCGGATATGTTAAATATCGTACAGGCAGAGTCATCCGATGCACAGATGTCTTTATCCGGCGTGTTTGGCAACTTTGTTTTCTGGTGCATTATTTTTATCAGCCAGCCGTACCTTTGCTCCAGATTTCTGGCAATTCCAAATGTTAAGAGAAAAACAATCGGTACATTCCTGATCACAGCGTTGATCTTGAGCACGATTTACAACAGCTTTTACCTCTGCGGATTAACCGGACGTGTATTATTCCCGGATGTTGCAGCAGATTATCTGACCGTTACCATGGCAAAGGAAATGCTTCCGAAGTGGGCAGCTGCAATGATGATGATTGGTATTTTTGCCGCAATGATGTCGACAGCAACCTCCGTGTTGCTGGTTGTAGGGCAGGCGATCGGTCGTGACTTTTATTCAAAGACGATCAACAAAAACGCGACTCCGGAACAGGAAGTTCTCGTTACAAGAATTGCAGTCATTGCAGTTGCAGCTATTTGTTTCTTATTTAACTTTGTAAATCCACCGGAATTTTTAAGTGTGGTACTTTATCTGGGCTTAAGCGGAATCGGTGCATGTATCGGTGTTCCACTGTTTTCCGCAATTATTTCAAAGAAATCCACAAAGGAAGGTGCCATTGCGGCAGCAGTTACCGGTCCGGTCGCATACCTGATATTCAATTATCTGGTTGGAATCAATTACTGGTTCTCATGCCTTCTTGCAGTGGTAGTTTCCGCTATGCTTATGATCGGAATTTCGTATTTTGTAAATAAAAAAGCAGCCGTTTCTTCAACGGAATGTGTACTTGAAAGTAAATAATAAACTGATGTGATAAAACCAGGAGGGATAGATATGTCATATTATATGCACGATATTACATGGCCTGAATTTCAGGCAAAAAAGGATTCCGTCGTTATTCTGCCAATCGGTGCAACCGAGCAGCATGCGCAGCATCTGCCGCTGTGTACCGATGCAAAGATCGCAGAAAAGTTTTCTTATTATCTGGCAAAGGAACTGGACGGAATTATCATGCCAACACTGTGTTATGGTTATAAATCAAAGCCGCTGAGCGGTGGCGGACCACTGTTTCCGGGAACCATTGACTTAAACGGCAAAACCGTCATTGATCTGGTGTATGATGTGCTCATGGAGCTGGTAAGAGATGGATTTACAAAGATTTTTATCATGAACGCCCATTTTGAAAATGAAGCGTTTGTTGTGGAGGCAATGGATCTTGTCAACCGTGAAACAAACGGGGCTGCCACCATCGTAGAGTCGAACTGGTGGGACCCGATGCCGGAGGATGTCATTGATAAAGTATTTGATGAGGTTCCGTTCCCGGGATGGGCATTTGAACATGCAGCAGTTACAGAAACTTCCCTTATGATGTATTTTGCACCGGAACTTGTGCATTTTGAACGTGCAGTAGAAGCACCACCAACCGTTGCACTGCCGTATTTCCGTTATCCACTGAAAAAGGATGATGTTCCGGAAAGCGGGGCACTGGCAAGCAGCGTATCTTCAAGCGCAGCGCGGGGAAAAATCATTGTGGACAGCGTCATTCCAGAGCTGGTTAAAATTTGCCAGAAGGAATTTCATTTATCATAGAAGTAGTGGAGGCATCATATGAAAATATTTCGTAATGCACGGTTAAAGGGCGATAAAACAGTAAAGGATATTTATGTAGAAGATGGAAAGATCGTAAAGATCAGCGATAAACCGGATATACCAGAAGGAGCGGAGAGTGTTGATGTGGAAGGCAAACTGGTGATTCCGCCATATGTCGATCCGCACCTGCATCTGGACTATGTGTTTACGGCAAGTATGGGCGAACAGAACGGAACCGGCACGCTGTTTGAGGGAATCCAAAGATGGAGCGAGTCCAAAGGAAACAGGACTGTGGAGCAGATGAAAGAGCGTATTTACAGTGGTATCCGCAAGGAAATGCTTCATGGTGTGCAGGCAATCCGGACACATATTGATGTGACCGATCCGACCTTTACCGGTTTAAAGGCGGCGCTCGAAGTCCGGGAAGAAGTGAAAGATATTCTGGATCTGCAGATTGTCGCATTCCCGCAGGAAGGAATGTATGCTTATAAGGGCGGAGATGAGCTGGTTGAAGAAGGGTTAAAAATGGGTGCCGACTGCGTTGGCGCGATTCCGCATTTTGAGCTGGCAAGGGAATTTGGCGAAAAATCCATTCACAAAGTAGTGGAACTGGCTGTGAAATACGATAAGCTCATTGATGTGCACTGTGATGAGACCGATGATACACAGAGCCGTTTTCTGGAACTTTTGAATGCGCTTGCGCTGATGGAAGGCATTGGAACGAAAACAACAGCAAGCCACACCTGTTCGTTTGGTTCTGCGGACAACAGCTATGCATTCCGGATGATGAGTCTGTTTAAAAAATCCGGCATCAACTTTATTTCCTGTCCGACTGAAAATATTTATCTGGAGGGGCGGCAGGACAGCTATCCGAAACGCCGCGGGCTTACAAGGGTTAAGGAGTTAAATGACAATGGCATCAATGTCTGCTTTGCACAGGATTCCATGTCAGATCCATGGTATCCACTTGGAAATGGAAACATGATGATGATCCTCGATCATGGGATTCATATTGCGCAGATGATGTCACCGGAAGAGATCGTCAATGATCTGGATCTTGTGACAACAAATGGTGCCATTACCATGAATATTACAGACCATTACGGAATCGAGGAAGGAAAGCCTGCAAACTTCATCGTGCTGGATGCAAAGTCTGAGTTTGAAGCAATTTGTGAGAGAGCCGGAATAGTGGCATCTGTCAGGAACGGGGAGTTTCTGTTCCGGAAAGTTCCTGCGCAGGTTACAGGCGCGATTGATCTGTTAAAGTAAAATGAATTTGTAAAAGGTGCTGCAAGTTTTTTGCAGTGCCTTTTTAATGTCTTTAAAAAATACTACAAAACCGATTGACATACTAGGAATATAGGGATATAATACAAAACATAAAAATGAAAGGAGACATGACAAGATGAGAAACGTAACGACTTTAAACAACATGTGTATGTGCTGTCGAATGCTGTACTCCCAGGCAGATCATATGGCCGGGTGTCTGGCTCGTTTGTCATGCACCTGTATGCAATAATTTGTTAAGACAGATTAGTGTAAGCCATCGCCTGGGAGTAACATCCGGGATTTTTCTTTGCAAGAGGAAAGGAACCCAGAAGAAAAGTGAGCTTACAATATACAGAAAAAAGAAAGAAAATGAGGATTGGGAATATGAAAAAGAATTTTTTGAAAAAGTTAGTAACAGGTATTCTGGCGGCAACCCTGGGAGTTACAGCTCTGGCAGGTTGCGGATCAGCCAAGACAGCGGATAAGGGCGATAAAGTTTATCGTACACTTGATGAAATCAAAGACAGTGGCGAGATCAACATCGGTGTTTTCTCCGACAAAAACCCATTCGGTTATGTAGATGATAACGGTGATTATCAGGGATATGATGTTTACTTTGCAGACCGGGTCGGAAAAGATCTTGGGGTAAAAATCAACTATGTATCCACCGAGGCAGCAAACCGTGTCGAGTATTTACAGACCGGAAAGGTAGATATCATTCTTGCAAACTTTACCGTAACCGATGAGCGTGCAGAAAAAGTAGATTTCGCACTTCCATATATGAATGTAGGACTCGGTGTAGTATCCCATAAAGATCATGTGATCAAAAGTCTCGATGAGATCGGGGCAGATGATCAGGTAATTGTAATTTCCGGAACTACAGCGGAAACTTATCTGGAAAAGAATAATCCGGATATCAAACTTCAGAAGTTTGATACCTATGCCGCAGCTAAAACTGCTTTTGAGAACGGAACCGGAGTTGCATGGGCAAACGACAACACAGAGGTTATTGCTTATGCACAGGAGAATGAAGGTTATGTGGTAGGAATTTCTTCACTTGGCAGTCAGGACAGCATTGCGCCGGCAGTTTCTAAAGGAAACAGCACATTGCTTGACTGGCTTAACAGCGAGATCAAGAGTCTTGGCAAGGAGAATTTCTTCCATGCAGATTATGAAGCAACACTGGCAGACACATACGGTGCAGATTATGAGGACACACTGGTAATTGAAGGTGGCGGAGACGCAGCAGAGGCTGATACATCCGCAACGGAAACAGGAAAATTAGACATTACACCGGGAAACGGAGAGACCATTAAAGTAGCAGCATCCCCGATTCCGCATGCAGAGATTTTAGCAAAAGCAGCAGATATTTTAAAGGATTACGGATATGATCTTGAAGTAACGGAATTTGATGATTATGTACAGCCAAACCTTGTTGTAGAGTCCGGCGAATTTGATGCAAACTATGTAGAGCATTTACCATATTTAAAGAGCTTTAACAAAGAGCAGGGAACCCATCTCGTAGATGCGGGTGACATCCACTATGAGCCGTTTGGCATTTATCCGGGAACCAAAAGCAAACTTGAGGACGTTGCAGACGGAGACCGTATTGCGATTCCAAACGATACCACAAACGAAGCGAGAGCACTCCTGTTACTGCAGGACAACGGCCTGATCAAATTAAAGGACGAAACAAGTCTTACCGCAACCGTAAATGACATTGCAGAAAATCCGCACAATCTTGAGTTTGTAGAGCTTGAGGCAGCACAGGTTGCAAGAGTTGTAAACGAAGTCCAGTATGTAGTATTAAACGGAAATTATGCACTTGAGGCAGGATATTCTGTAGGAAAAGATGCCATCGCATACGAGGCAAACGATTCCATCGCGGCAAAGACATATGTAAACATCATTGCCGTAGAGAAAGGAAACGAAAACAGCGATAAGATCAAAGCACTTGTTACAGTACTCAGATCCGATGAGATCAAGAAATTTATTGATGATACTTATGACGGTGCAGTTATTTTCTACGAAAAATAAACATGGAAAGGGAAGGAGGGTGAAATTCCCTCCTTCGTCACTGGTGAAAACATGAGCGAAATTGAAATCAGAAATCTGACAAAAACATTTGACATAAAAGGACGCAAGGTTCATGCGTTAAAAAATATCAGCCTTTCCATCGAACAGGGAGATATTTTCGGAATCATCGGAATGTCCGGAGCCGGAAAAAGTACGCTGGTGCGTTCCATTAATTATCTCGAAAAACCGACAGAAGGACAGGTACTGATCAATGGTGTGGATCTGGCAGATCTGACCGAAAAGCAGCTTCGTAAAAAGCGGAGCGAGATCGGCATGATCTTTCAGAATTTTAATCTTCTGGAGCAGAAAAATGTTCTGGACAATATCTGCTTTCCTCTTGAGATTGCAGGCGTAAAGAAGAGAGAGGCAAGAAAGCGTGCCGCGGAACTTTTAAAAACGGTTAATCTTGAAGAAAAAGCAAAGGCATACCCATCACAGCTGTCCGGTGGACAGAAGCAGCGTGTAGCCATTGCAAGAGCGCTGGCAACCAATCCGAAGATTCTGTTGTGTGATGAGGCAACCAGTGCGCTGGACCCACAGACCACTGCAGCAATTTTAAAGCTGTTGAAAGAGATTAACGAAACACTTGGAATTACCATTATTATCATTACACACCAGATGTCGGTTGTGACGGAGATCTGTAAGCGTGTTGCGATTATAGACAGCGGAAATCTGGTGGAAGAAGGGCTTGTAGGAAAAATCTTTGAAAATCCGCAGTCCGATGCGGCAAAGGAACTGATATCCGGTAAAGAGATCCGTTATACACCGGTACAGAATCTGGATGCCGAGCGGAAGATAAGGATTGTATTTCAGGAGAATTCCGCATTTGAGCCGGTGATTTCGAATATAATTTTAAAATACCAGGTTCCGGTCAATATTTTAAAAGCAGACACCAAAAATGTGAGCGGCAAAGCGGTCGGGGAAATGATTCTTGGTCTGCCGACAGGAAAAGAAACACAGGATGAAATCATTGCGCATCTGAAGGAGCGCGGACTGACTGTGACGGAGGTGACAGAAAATGTTGGATGAGAAAGTAATACAAATGATTGCAGAAGGTATCAGAGATACCTTGTATATGACTCTGCTTTCGACTATTATAGGATATGTGATCGGATTGCCGTTTGGAATTCTGCTTCATGTCACAAGTGAAAAGGGACTGCATCCGAACCGGATTATTTACCGGATCGGAGATTTTATCTGCAATATCATCCGCAGCATCCCGTTTCTGATTCTGCTGATCCTGCTCATTCCGTTTACACGGCTTATTGTAGGAAAAAGCTATGGATCAACAGCAACCATCGTACCTCTTGTTATCTGTGCAGCACCATACATTGCCAGAGTGGTGGAATCGTCTTTAAACGAGGTGGATGCAGGAGTCATTGAGGCGGCAAAAGCCATGGGTGCAAGCAATACCCAGATTATCTTTAAAGTGCTTCTTGTCGAGGCAAGAACATCTCTTATAAACGGAGCAACGATCACGACGGGACTGCTCCTTGGATATTCCGCAATGTCAGGAACCGTTGGCGGCGGCGGACTCGGAGATATCGCCGTACGGTACGGTTATTACCGCTGGCAGACCGATATTATGGTTGTCACGGTTGTGCTGCTGATTATTATTTTCCAGATTATCCAGAATCTCGGAACACGGTTGTCCGTTCGATTAGATCATAGAAAGCGTTAGGATGCGATAGCATGAATTTTAATGTAATATTTGATTATATGCCGATGTATACAAAGGCATTTTTGCTGACAATAAAGATAGGATGGATCGGAATTGCATTGTCCGTAGGAATTGGAATTGTTGCAGCATTTATTCTGCATTTTAAGATCCCGGTTCTCTCACCGATTATCAAAGCGTATGTGGAACTGTTTCGTAACACACCGCTTCTGGTGCAGCTGTTTTTTATCTATTTCGGACTTCCGAAAATCGGAATTTCCATATCCGCGGATGTGTGCGGAGCGGTGGGACTTGGACTTCTGGGCGGAAGTTATATGGCAGAAAGCTTTCGAAGCGGTCTGGAGGCGGTTGCGCCTTCGCAGACAGAATCTGCACTGGCATTGGGAATGAACCGGCTGCAGTTGTTCCAGTTTGTGATTCTTCCACAGGCATTGTCCATCAGTGTACCGGCAATTGTGGCAAATATCATCTTTTTACTGAAAGAAACCAGTGTATTTTCCGCGATCAGCTTGATGGATCTGATGTTTACCGCAAAAGACCTGATCGGACTGTATTACAATACCACGGAATGTCTGGTCCTGCTTGTTGTATTTTATATCATCATGCTGCTTCCGGTATCCGTTTGGGGAAGTTTGATTGAACATAAAGTAAGATATCGCATGTTTGGAGATTAAAGATGGGATTTGAAATTTTATTAAAAGGAAATAATATGCTTCGGCTTTTGCAGGGACTCTGGGTAGCACTCCGGATCAGTCTGATTTCCGTTGTGATCAGCATTGTGCTTGGAATTCTGGTCGGAATGTTGATGACATCGAAAAATAAAGTAATTCAGGTGATTACAAGAGTTTATCTTGAGATCGTGCGTATTATGCCGCAGCTGGTGCTTTTGTTTATTGTATATTTCGGTGCGACAAAAGCAATGGGCATCAATCTTTCAGCGGAGGCTGCCGCCATCATTGTTTTTGTCTTCTGGGGCGTTGCAGAGATGGCAGATCTGGTCCGGGGTTCTTTGATCAGCATCCCGAAAATTCAGTATGAAAGCAGTGAATCGCTTGGTCTCAGCCGCGGACAGACCTACCGGTATGTGATCATTCCGCAGATTATACGCAGGATGATTCCCCTTTCGATCAATCTGATTACCCGAATGATCAAAACAACAAGTCTTGTTATGATGATTGGAATCGTGGAAGTACTTAAAGTAGGACAGCAGATTATAGAGGCAAACCGCAAGACCAGTCCAAACGCAGCATTTGCTATATTTGCAACAATCCTTCTTTTGTATTTTATCGCCTGCTGGCCGATAAGCTGCCTTTCAAAATATCTTGAGAAACGATGGGAGAACTGATATGGACGAAATATTGAGCATCAAAAATTTAAGCAAACGATATGACGATATAAGTGTTTTGGAAAACATCAATCTTTCCGTGAAAAAAGGGGAAGTGGTCGTGATTGTCGGACCGTCCGGCTGTGGAAAAAGCACATTGCTCCGATGCCTGAATGGATTAGAGGAGATCCAAGAGGGAGAGGTTTTATTGGATGACGAGGTTGTAAATCCAAACAAAAAGAATCTCAGTAAAAACAGGGAAAAGATCGGCATGGTATTCCAGAGTTATGATCTGTTTCCACATCTGACGATTCTGCAGAATGTGACGCTTGCTCCCACCAAAGTGAAAAAAAGAGACCGTGCAGAAGTAGAACAGGAGGCGCTCGCTCTGTTGGAGAGGGTAGGATTGCTTTCCAAAAAAGACAATTATCCTAGACAGCTTTCCGGAGGACAGAAGCAGAGGGTGGCGATTGTGCGCGCACTCATTATGCATCCGGAAGTTCTGCTTTTAGATGAGATTACCGCGGCTCTGGACCCGGAGATGGTAAGAGAAGTCCTCGATGTTGTGCTGGCTTTAGCCAGAGAGGGAAGAACCATGGTCATTGTCACACATGAGATGCAGTTTGCAAAGGCAGTAGCAGACCGCATGATTTTTCTTGAGGGTGGAAAAATCGTGGAAGAAGGAAACCCGAAAGAATTTTTCGAGAATCCGAAGACAGACCGGTTACGGAAGTTTTTACAAACTTTTACTTACGGGAGTGGAGAGGATAAAAATCGGACATACTAACAAAAAATATGGAGGTATGTCATGAAAACCAAAAATTATACGGATAAATCAGCGATGCTTGTAGGAACGGATGCAGATCCGGTTACCGCAGGACCAAAACATTTTGCGGAGAACACACCGGAACAGGAAAAAGAAAATGCTGAAATCCGGCAGAGCAGTATGTACAACGACAAAAACCGCGCACGCATAGATAACAACCAGTTTTTTGAAACGAGAAGTAATCCTTTGAGCAGCAAAGGGAATTGAGGATTTGCTTGACAAAGGTTCTGTCCGAACATCATAATGAATGATAGAGATATCATGTAAAACAGGACGGAGCATAGTATGAATCAGATTTGCAGGGACATTTTCCGGGCGATTCATGAGGGAAAGTGGCTGAAAATCGAATATCGGAACAAAGCGGATCAGATTACAAAATACTGGATTGGAATCCGTGATCTCGATCCGGCAAAACGTACCCTCAAAGTAGATGGTCTGCACCTCGGAATGTATACACTTGGGGAATATGACAAAATTTTTGTGGATTCCATCCTGTCCACGGAAGTCATTGAAGGAACGTACTGTCCGGAAAACAGGCGGCTGATCGAAGATATCGAGATGCATCCGGAGCGTTATAAAACTATTTTTTCCAGCTCTGCAAATCTGAAAATACTAAATTATCTGGAACTATGTAACCGCATGGATACGACACCTTACATCACCGATTATGATCTGATCCATTATATTGATGGGGATCGTGTGAAAAACGGACGGTATGCACTTAACGATCAGCAGTTTCAGAAGGTCGTGTCAAATTTCCAGTATTCCCTGTCTCACGAAAAGAAAAAGAGCACCAATTTAAGAATTAAGAAACTGGCACTCAATGTATTGAGTATTCACACGGCGAAGGGGCTGTATGTTCTGGCATACCGGAACCTGAACCTTGATGTGAAAAACAGAGTGTTTCAGCCGGATGAAGATATCACAGTCTGCACACAGTTTGGCATTGACGGACAGACGGAAAATGCGCGTAAATTTCTGGATGCGGACGAGTACGAACTGCTGGAAGATTTTGAAAACAATCTGGAAAAAATCAAAGATGCGATTACCGGTCATGGCGGGCAAAAGCCGGTCGTAGATGATATGCCGTATGTGCTGGGGCTTGGGATGGATGTAGTGCTGAATCTGCATGACGAGTACAAAGCTATACTTGATATGTTTGAAAAGCAGCAGGTTACTTATCCAGTCAAAGCCTTCTTCGGGGAATTGTTAGAACGGCCACGCCGCACCAAGGCGTATCCGATTGCACTGATCAATCAGAACATCAATCTGGATCAGCTGCTGGCGATCAACAACGCCATGAAATATCCGCTTGCCTACATACAGGGGCCACCGGGCACGGGAAAAACAAATACGATCATAAACACGATAATAACGGCGTTTTTTAACAATACGACCGTTTTATTTGCGTCTTACAATAACGTTCCAATCGACAATGTATTTGAGAAACTGACGCATCTTGAGTACCATGGACAGACCATTCCGTTTCCGGTACTGCGGCTTGGAAATATAGACAAAGTTAAAGCTGCAATCAGCTACATCAACCGCCTGCGAAATCAGGTGCAGACCGTAAAAATATTTACGTCCACGCTCGATAAGCGCAAGGATGACCGGGTTGACCGTGCAAAACGTCTTTCTGCGAGACTGAAAGAGTATGAGGAAATTCTGGATTTAAAGGAGCGGAAAGAGACACTTTCGCATCTCATGGAATACCAGGAACATATTAAAAATGCCATGAATCTGCTCCCGTTTCAGATGGACCTGCAGGGATACCAGATGCAGAGGCTCGATCAGAGAATCCACCAGATTGGTGAAATTTCCGATTCGGATGCCCTGCAGCTTCTCGACCGCAACGAAGAAGAATTTTATCAGTATTTATTTTATACGTCTGCGCGTTATATCAAGACACTCGAAGAACCCAAATATCAGGAACTGCGGGAGATTTTAGATTCTGGAGAAAATCCAGAGACACAGGCGCGGGCATTCAACAAATACATGCAGAAATCCGAAAATGTAAAAAAGCTGCAGCGTGTTTTTCCGGTTATTATCACTACCTGCATATCGGCACATAAGATCGGGGAACCGGAGCCGCTGTTTGACATGACCATTATGGACGAGGCCAGCCAGTGCAATGTTGCGATCTCTCTTGTCCCGATTATCCGTGGAGAGAAACTGATGCTTGTGGGAGATCCGCAGCAGCTGAATCCGGTTATTCTGCTCGGAGAACTGATCAACCGCAAGCTGCGACGGCGGTATCATGTGGCAGAGGAATATGATTACAGAAAGAATTCAATTTACAAAACGTATCTGGCATGTGATGCGGTGAGTGATGAAGTGCTTTTGCGCAGCCATTACCGCTGCAACAGAGAAATTATTGGATTTAACAATAAAAAATATTACAATTCCAAACTGCAGATCTGTTCAAAAAGCAAAGAGCCGGAGCCGCTTGTCTATGTAGATGTAAAAAGCGATCGTGCCGAGATCAAAAATACATCTCCGGCGGAAGCAGACGAGGTCATTGCATACGCGAAGCAGAACACGGACAAAAGTATCGCGGTGATCACACCGTTTGTAAACCAGCGGGCACTGATCGAGCAGGCGATCAAAGAAAATCACCTCGAAAATTTAGTCTGTGGAACGGTGCATGCTTTTCAGGGAGATGAAAAGGATGTGGTGCTTTTTTCCACGGCACTGTCCGACCGCACCAATGCCGGTACCTATCAGTGGCTGAAAAACAATAAGGAACTGATCAATGTTGCAACCTCACGGGCGAAAGACAAACTTGTTCTGCTCGCAGACAGCAAAGAACTGGAGCGTCTGCATGCAGGACAGGCAGACGATGATCTTTATGAACTTGCGCAGTACATCAAAACCAACGGGAAGTCAGAGATCACGGAAAAACATATCAGTTCCCGTGCACTTGGCATCCAGCCGTTTTCTACCGCTACCGAAAATGCGTTTCTCGAAAACCTGACGCATGCGCTCGAAAATATCTGGCTTTCCCAGAGTAAGTATGTGATCCACAAAGAAGTTGCCATATCGCAGGTGTTTCAGGACAACATGACATATGATGATCTGTTTTATATGGGGCGCTTTGATTTTGTTGTGTACGAAAAACAGGGAAAAAAGGAACTGCCGGTTCTGGCAATCGAACTTGACGGGAAAGAGCATTTCGAGGATGCGGTGGTGCAGGAGCGTGACCGGAAGAAAAATGCCATCTGTCAGGCACACAATATGGAGATTATACGGGTGGAGAATTCTTATGCCAGAAGGTATAATCATATTAAGGGAATTCTGATGGATTATTTTTCGAGGGTGCATTAAAAATGATTTATGTTAATGCTTTGTGGAATATTCATATATGGAAAATGTGTGTAGTTCTGGAGCTTAAAAGTTAATTTATGCTATACTTAAAAAGATGCGGATATTAGGAGAATAGTATGTTTTTTATTTTGGGAATCACAGATGGCAGGAAAGATTTTGAATTTACCCAGACCATGATCTGTAATATATGCGGAAAATATGGAAGGTATCAGGTTTTTATGACCTATACAGTGCTTTCGCTTTTTTTCATACCTTGTTTCAAATGGAATAAGCATTATTATGTGCAGACGAGCTGTTGTGGCACTTTATACGAACTTGATCCGAAAATTGGAAAACAGATTGCGAGAGGTGAGCAGGTGGAGATTCTGCCACAACATCTGTCGCAGGTGCGTAAGGGTGGCAGTTGGAATCGATACAAACGCTGTGCACAGTGCGGGTATGAGACGGCAGAAGATTTTGAATTCTGTCCGAAGTGCGGAAAACGATTTTAGAAGGGCGTGACAGAAAGGGTTTGGTAAAGATGGCAGATAGAACAAAGGCTGAGCCTTTATTAGATCGACATGTAGAAATCTATGAAAGTATGACAGAGACCCTTATTTTTGGAAAAAATAAATTTGATCGTATGGATATGGCATTTGTTTCAAAGATTTCTTCTATGAATTATGGAACACATCATCGTGTAATACTGATAGGATTTCAAAAGCAGAAAACTGAAAGAATATTGCAGAACATTCAGCGGATATTGAAGGATGCATATGGAATTATGCTAACTACAGTATGGCAAAATCTTATTATAGGAATTTTACCTGAATCACAGATTGATGTTGGCAGCATAAAAGAGGTTTATCACGGAATAGAGAAAGAAACTGGAGAATTGAAAATTGCTGTAAGTACAATTAAATGTCGGTTAGAGGAGAGTAATCAAGGATTTCAGGAGGCAGTCCGAACCTATGACATGATTGATACTATGCGTAAATATAGCGAAAAAATCATGTTGTATGAGGATCTTGGAATTTTTGGATTGTTATATGATTTAAAAGAACCAACGGTATTTGAAGCATATTATAAAGGGGTATTCCAGGAACTATGGCATTATGATGAGATTCATGAGACACATTTGTTTGAAACATTAGAATGTTATTTTCGAAATGAATGTGATAAACAAAAAACGGCCAAAGAGTTATTTATTCATGAAAATACGCTCCGATATCGCATTCATCAGATTGAGGAAACTATGGATAAGGATCTTAAAAATGTAAATGTAATTACCGATATTGTTACAGCTCTTAAGGTGAGGAGGATGATGCAGATTCTGGATAATGTATAAATCATATTGTATTCTTCTATAATAGATTCGGATTTTTTTGTTTTACAGAACATTGTATGTGATATGTGAAGTTGCTATAATTGCGTTAAACAAAGCAAAGGCGCTTGGTTGAATCGCTTGGATTCAGTCAGGCGCCTTTTGTAGTTATTTACAAGTATAGGAGGAATCAAACATGGGATTAACTTATGAACAGAGTCTGGAGCATTTTTTGAAAACATTTCAAAAGTCAAAAGAAATGAGCGATGAAGCGGCAAAATATATTCCGGGATCATATAGCAGAAGAAGTTTTAATTATGGTCCTCATGCCATTTATGTGAACAATGCAAAAGGAGCATATGTTTACACGGTTGATGGGAAAAAATTACTGGATTTCAATAATAATTTTACGGTAAGTGTTCTTGGATATCAGAATGAGGCTGTGGATCAGGCATTGATTGAAACTATGAAGAAAGGGTTTTCTATTGGAAATCCCACAGAAGAAGAAGGAGAGTTGGCGCGCATGTTATGTGAGCGAATTGATTCTTTTGAAAAAGTGAAATTTTTCTGTTCTGCATCTGAGGCATGTGTGGGTGCACTTCGAATTGCAAGAGGGTATACAGGAAAGACAAAAGTTGCAAAGATGGAAGGCGGTTATCATGGATTTTTAGATGATTTTTCATTCTCCGCACATCCAAATGCGTCAAAAGCGGATGACGATCTGGAACATATTGTTCCACAGCCAGAGTCAGCGGGCATACCTGCCAATCGAGCAGAGGATGTTGTGCTTTTAACACAAAATAATATTGAAGTGAGCGAAAAATTGATTCGGGAACATGCGGATGAATTAGCCTGTGTTGTAATGGAACTGCAGTCTGGGTCCGGCGGAATTGTAACATTGGATAAAGCATTTGTTAAACGTATACGCGAGATTACCAAAGAACTTGGTATTGTTTTGATTTTTGATGAGACAATTACTATTCGTGCATATAAAGGGGGATTACAAAGTTGGTATGGTGTGAAACCAGACCTAACAATTTCAGGAAAAACATTGGGTGGCGGCATTCCACTGGGTGTCGTAGGAGGTTCCAATGAAGTTATGGATGTTGTCACAAAAGATATTGTGCAGATGTCAGGAACACATCATGGACACCGTTTGGCATGTGCTGCGGGAATTGCAATTCTAAAGCAATTGGATGATGTGGCCTATAAACGTTTGAATAGTATGGGAGAGCGGATAAAAAATGAATTGAATATCTGGGCGAAAGAGAAGAAGATTCCGTTTATTGTATTTGGCGAATCATCGGTACTTGGTTATGCATTTACCAGAGAAATTGGACAGACCATCCGTACACACCGTGATTACTGGCTGAAATCAGATGCGCAGAAAATGCAGACATTTGCGTTAGAGATTGCAGTACGTGGATTTCTTCCAGTACATAGAGGCCAGCTCGGCTTAACGTTACCGATGGCAGATCAGGATATTACAGATTTCATTGAAACAACTAAAGATATAGTTTCGGAAATGTACGCATAAAGGAGAAAACATATGGAAGAACTGGTACGGGTGGAAGTTATCACATCTCCAACAAAACTGAATGGATTTAAAAAGGCGATTTCCAAAATCGGGGTGACAGGAATGACGGTCAGTCAGGTAATGGGATGTGGGGTTCAGAAAGGAACTCCGGAATATGAAGATGAGATTCATGATGAGATAGAATTGTTGCCTAAGCAGATGATTATGATGGTATTGGAAAAAGACAAATTGAAAAAAGTACTGGATATCATTAAAAAAGAATTGTACACCGGTCATATAGGAGATGGAAAAATCTTTGTCTCGAATATCACGGATATTATCCGTGTACGAACAGGTGAAGAAGGTACAGATGCGTTGCATTAGAGGAGGATTGCCATGGAAGGAAAGAAAAAACTTGGTCTGCCCAGTGTTGTAGCGACGGGGGTTGGTGTGATTGTAGCAACCAGTTGTCTGCTTTCACTTGGGCAGGGAGCAGGCACTATTGGAACACCATTTATTCTTTCAATGGTGTTGGCTTGTATGTTGAATTGTTTTGCAGCTTTTGGTATGGCAGAACTTAATGCACTTATGCCGAATCTGACGGGCGGACTTGCGCAGTATACATTGGCATGTGTGGGACCATTTATTACAATATTGATTATGGTGGGCGGCTATTTGTTCGGAAATACTATTGTGGCCAGTGTGGAATGTGCTATGTTTGGAAATACTCTCCTGGAGATTTTCCCACATTCTCCGATTCCGTCAGTTGCCTATTGCATTGTAGTCCTGCTTGTTTTGATTGTCGTTAATTTGAAAGGCGTGGATCTGTTTGCAAAAGTGCAGAATGTTGTGGCATATGGGTTGATTGGTTCACTTGTAATACTGGGAGTCATCGGTGCAGTAGGAGCAGGAACCGGAAAGGTAGTCGATCAGCCAGCAGTTGTAAAAGGAGATTTTAACAGTGTGATCAGTATGTGTGGGCTTGCCTTTTTCCTGTTTATTGCCAGTGAATTTGTAATCCCCATTTCTCGCGATGTAAAGAATGCAAAGAGGAATGTTCCTCTTGGAATGATCTTGAGTCTTTTAATTATTTTAGGAATGCAGTCACTTCTTGTTTTGGGATTTTGGCATTATACACCGTGGAGCAAACTTGCAGCTTCTACATCGCCGCATATACTGTATGGGACATTATTGCTTGGCAATGTTGGAAAAGTATGGATGTCCATTGTAGCTATTCTGGCAGTAATCAGTACTGTTAACTCAAATATTGCAGGTCTTTCCCATATTGCTGCGGGTATGGCGAAGATAGGTTTATTGCCGGAATTTTTTATGAAACGTAATAAAAAAGATGTACCTTACATTTCTGTATTGATTATTGGTGGAGCGATGCTGGTGATTAATGCAACCGGACTTTCAACAACGGGTAAATTATCCTTTATGATTTTAAGTGCAAGTGTGATCCTGATGATTGCTTATATTCTGGTACAGATTGATGTGTTAATTCTGCGCAAACGCTTGCCGAAAGCACCTCGTAATTTTAAGGTGCCGGGTGGTCCGGTAATTCCGGTAATTGGTATGATTGGTACGGGATGGATGGTATGGCATATTGCAGAGGACAATGCTACAAGGTTTGGCATATACCGTTTATGTCTGATCATGTTTGTCGTACTGGCGTGTTATGCAATTCCGTGGTTAAAGCTAAAAAAACAGGCATTTTTCAAATATGTGCCACTGGAAAAAGTGATGGCAATGGAGAATGATTTGTATCAGGAATATCATCATAAAACCTGATTATTCATAAGAAAAATATAAAAATATGGTACTATATATAGAAAATTCCAAAAATCAGTGCTAAAATATACACAGTTCATCCGTGCAGAAATGCGGCCTTCGGGCTTTCACATGACACTTTTTTCGATAGCGTAGGCTTAGCGGTGTTATCATGTTGAAGCGGATGAATTTTTTATGTTTACAGAAATGTGTCAGTAAGGAGCAGAACATGAACATAGCAGTTTACTGTGGATCTGATTTTGGAAATCAGGATGTATATAAAAGAGCAGCTACCGAGCTTGGGAAATGGATCGGAAAAAACAATCATACACTGGTGTATGGCGGAGGAGAATCCGGGTTGATGGGTGCTGTTGCAAAAGAAGTACATGAAGCGGGCAGTACAGTTATCGGGGTAATTCCGGGCAATGTGGAGTTTATCAAGGCGCGCCCGCAGCCGTATGTAACGAAACTCATTACCGCGGAAAATATGAGTGAGCGAAAGCAACAGATGCTGGAACTGGCGGATGTGTTTCTTGCGCTTCCCGGCGGTATCGGAACATTGGATGAAATCTCCGAGGTAATCACACTCACAAAGATCGGGGTATTTCAAAAACCATGTATTCTGTTTAACCGAAACAGCTTTTATGAGCCTCTGAAAACGATGTTTACACAGATGGAGCAGGCGGAATTCTGGTGGAAAGAATCTATGCGCCATGTACTGTTTTCGGATGATCTGGAAGAGATTAGCGCATTTATTGAAACATGGGATGACGTAAAGTAACAGGTGGTTTTGACTGTTAAGCAGTGTAATGATGTAACCGGAAAGCACAGAGCGTCATGACAGTGAAATCAATTAATTAGGGATTAAGGAGAAACTGGTGAAAAAACAAAAAGGAATGATCATCTCTGCGGCCGTGTTACTTGCAGCTGCCGCAGTCGTAACCGGAAACCGTCTGATCCGGCATCCGGAAAAATCAAGCACAAAAAAGTCTGAGGTTGCGGATCAGGAGAACAGTGAAAAAGAACAGGATCACAGGACTTCAGGGACAGAACTGAGTGAGAAAAAACAAAACATGAACGAACCGGATCATACGCAGAAAGAACAAAGTGTTGAAAATGCGGACCGTACCGGGAAAAGTATCACAGAGGAAGCGTTCTATATTTCCAAGATTCCGGACGATATTTTTGAGAAGATGCAGGGAAAATCATACAAGGCAGATTGTACCGTACCGCGGGAAGATCTCCGCTATCTTCATGTGCTCCACATGGGGTTTGACGGTCAGACAAAAGAGGGAGAACTTGTGGTAAATAAAGCCATTGCAGAGGATGTCCTTGCCATTTTCAGGCAGTTGTATGAGGCAGAATATCCCATTGAAAAAGTCCGGCTGGTGGATGAATACGATGCGGATGATGAGGCATCCATGAGCGATAACAATTCCTCTGCGTTTAATTTCCGTTTCATTTCCCACACGACAACAATCTCAAAACACGGTCTGGGCATGGCAGTTGACATCAATACACTTTATAACCCCTATGTAAAAACCGTCAACGGAAAGCTGTCGATTGAGCCTGCAAATGCAAAAGCGTATGTTGACCGGAGTGGGGATTTTCCGCACAAGATCGATCACGATGATCTGTGTTACAAGCTTTTTACCAGATATGGATTTACCTGGGGCGGCGATTGGACACATTCGAAGGATTATCAGCATTTTGAAAAAGACTGATGGAAAGTTGTGGGGACATATAGAGAAAAAGATGTAATGTATGGTCCATAAGAGCAAACGGAGAGGTCAATCAGAAAAGCGTTGGTGGAAAAATTTTTCCTTGACATATCTGTACAGGGGAATATAATAATCATCGAAAAGAAAATATTGTTCACCGAAATTCGTTGACGAGAACAGCATCGTATCTTATCGTTATTTTCAGAGAGCCTGTGGGTGGTGCGAACAGGTAGTAGCCGGATATGGATGATCCTCTCTAAGAAGCGGGCTGAAAGCAGACAACTGTGAGTAAACTTCGCCGGTTTCCTCCGTTATGGGATAGCATATGTTGGTATGTGAAGTGTCACAGAGTTTTTCTGTGGAATCAGGGTGGTAACGCGGATTTTATTCGTCCCTTTCCAGAGTAGTATCTGGGAAGGGGCTTTTTTAATGTCTGAATTCGTTTTTCAGTGAACAGACCAAGGAGGAAAAGTTTATGAAAGCACTACAAAAACTCAGCAAATGGTTATCGGACTACACATCAATTGTGGTAATTGCAATTGCGGTAGTAACATTTATCGTTCCGGGAATGATGGGATGGGTAAACCATCAGTTATTTACCGATCCGGTTTCCAATAAGTTTACAAGTCAGTCGATCATCATCGGTATTATTATGTTCAGTATGGGTCTGACACTGACAACGCAGGATTTTAAGATTCTGGCACAGAGACCATTTGATATCTGTGTTGGTGCACTGGCACAGTATCTGATTATGCCGTTTCTGGCATTCGCACTGACGAAAGTGCTGCATCTTCCTGCCGGCATTGCACTGGGACTCATTCTGGTAGGTTGTTGTCCGGGTGGTGTGTCATCCAATATCATGTCGTATCTCTGTGGTGGAGATGTGGCATTTTCCGTAGGAATGACAACCGTATCCACGATTCTTTCTCCGATCATGACACCACTTATGGTTTCTCTTCTGGCAAGCGGAACCAATATTTCCATCAAGGCACTGCCAATGCTTGTTTCCATTGTGGAAACGGTTATTCTTCCGGTAGCACTGGGCTTCCTTTTAAACTATCTGCTGGGGAAAAAGAAAATGTTCAGTGAGTTACAGAAAATTATGCCGGGTGTGGCAGTACTGGGGCTGGCGTGTGTTGTTGGTGGTGTGGTATCTTCCCAGGGCGCGAAGTTCTTCCAGTCCGGAGCTGTAATCTTTGTAGCTGTTTTTCTTCACAATGGACTTGGTTATCTGCTTGGTTATGGAGCAGGAAAACTTGTTGGCATGAATATCGCCAAAAAGAGAACCATTGCCATCGAAGTTGGCATGCAGAATGCGGGACTGGCAACAAACCTTGCCACAACGACCGCACAGTTTTCCGCAACACCGGAGTCTGCGATCATCTGCGCAGTTTCCTGCACCTGGCATTCTATTTCCGGAACACTGCTTGCCGGCATGTTTGCAGCTTATGATAAACACAAACAGAAAAATGCATAAGTTTTTCTATTGACATAGACATGGGAATGATGTAACATAACGGTGTTATCTAACATAACAACGTTATGTTACATTTTTATTTACAGGGAGCGTACCATGGCAGGAAAGAAAATACATGACAGCGAGACGAAGATACACCTGATCCAATGTGCCAAAAAAGAATTTATGGAAAAAGGGTTTGTGGGGGCGTCTCTCCGCGGAATCTGCCAGAAGGCGGGTGTGACCACAGGGGCACTGTATTTTTTCTTTCAGGACAAGGACGATCTGTTCTGTGAGGTGGTAGGAAATTTTATGGATCGGCTCAATGAAATTCTGCGGGAGCATTTTTCTTTTGAAGTCAGGGAGATGGAGAGCGGCAAAGCAAAAGAGCATGATGACAGCAGCGATTTTGAAGCAGTCGCACAGGTTGTCCATGAACTGTACACCTACCGGGATGAAGTGCTTTTAGTGCTGACAAAAGCGCAGGGATCAAGCATGGAACGTATGCCGGACCGGTTGGTCGACCAGATGGATGAGCACAATGCATTTATCTGTGAAGCGATGTGCAAAGCTTACCATGTGCCGATGGTGGAACAAAGCGTTGTACACTGGATGTCCCATTCACAGATCGATATGTTTATATTTATGGTAACGCACATTGATGACGAGGAAGAAGCACTGCGGTTTGCGGAAAAAGGTGTAAAATATCTGCTGGCAGGCTGGTACGGACTCGTCAGACCGTAGGCTATCCGCATGTTTTGACGGAAGGTCGGGAAAAGAAGCACAGATCGTCCGCGTTTGGACAAAAGGTTTAGAAAAGAAGCACAGGTCTTTCGCTTTTTGCGGGAGACCTAAAAAAAGAACCAGGGGTTAGATGAAACTAATATTAGTATGAAAAGTTAAACCAAAAAGAAAGGGAGTTTCTATGTCAGAAGAAGAAAAGAAGTTTTTGGAAATTGTAGATTTAAAGAAAGGATTCGGAAGCGGACAGACGCGTCAGGAAGTACTCCGCGGCATGAATTTTTCCGTTGCAAAAGGGGAGTTCTGTGTGCTGTTAGGACCATCCGGTTCCGGAAAATCCACACTGCTCAATATTATCGGAGGCATTGATAACGCCGATTCCGGTTACATCAATATCAACGGCGATAAGTTAGAGGATATGAGTGAGAAAAAGCTGACACAGTACCGCAGAAAACATCTCGGCTATGTATTCCAGATGTATAATCTGATCGCCAATTTAAATGTAAAAGAAAATATTGAAGTGGGGGCATATCTGTCGGATAACGCCCTTGATATTGATGATCTGTTACATACGCTCGGACTTTACGAGCACCGCTACAAACTGCCGAACCAGTTGTCCGGAGGCCAGCAGCAGCGTGTTTCCATCGGCCGTGCAATTGTAAAAAATCCGGATATTCTGCTCTGCGATGAGCCAACGGGAGCACTTGACTACAATACCTCCAAGGAGATCTTAAAGCTGATTGAGGAGGTCAACAAAAAATACGGAAATACCATCATTATGGTTACACATAACGAGGCGATCAAAAATATGGCAGACCATGTGATCAAGCTCCGTGACGGTGCGGTGCGCCACAACGACATCAATACAAACAAGGTATCCGCGGAAGATCTGGAATGGTAAGGGGGGCTGCTATGAAAAAAATCAAAAATCCCCTGATCAGGAGAATACCGAAAGAACTGATCGGGGACTGGAAAAAATATCTGGTTGTATTCCTGTTTCTTGTGCTCACGATCGGCTTTGTGTCCGGTATGTATGTGGCAAACGAGAGTATGATTACTTCGGCAAGCGAAGGCGTGACAAAATACAAACAGGAAGACGGTCATTTTGAGCTAAAAAAACAGGCAGATGCCACCTTGCTTTCGGCAATTGAGACCGGTGAAAAAGCGGATGTCAAACAGTATTATCTGGATGAAGCAAAAAAGAAACTGGATAAAAAACTGCCGAAAAAATTTAAGGAAAAATTCGACGAAAAGTTTCCGGATAAATTTAAGAAAGAATTCGATAAAAAATTTCCGGAACAGTTTAAGAAATCCTTTGACAAAGAATTTAAAAAGCAGTTTGAGCAATCGTTTCCGGCAAAATTTGCGTCATCTTTTAAGAAGGAGGCGTATGATGAGGCCTACGACAAGGCATATAAAAAAGCTTACGACAAAGCATATAAAAAAGCCTACAAAAAGGCGTATGATAAGGCCTACAAAAAAGCCTACGACAAAGCCTGGAAAAAGGCACAGGACAAGATCGAAGACAAATATGCGGATGCGGAAGAAAAATATAAATTAAACGATCCGGATTTTAAGGCAACAAAGACAACATTGTATGAAAACTTTTTCCGAAATGAGGAAGAAGATTATAATAACGACGGGAAAAAGGATGGCACGATCCGCGTATTTGCAAAGACAAAGGATATCAACCTGGCATGTATGCTGCAGGGAAGTTTTCCACAGAAGGCGGATGAAATTGCCATTGACCGTATGCACGCCGACAATGTCGGAATAAAGGTGGGAGATACCGTCACAGTTTCCGGAGAGACTTATAAGGTTGTGGGACTGCTTGCGTATGTCAATTACTCCACCTTACATGAAAAGACCACAGATCTGATGTTTGATGCACTGAAATTTGATGTGGCAATGGTGACACAGGACGGTTTCGACCGGCTGCACAAGAGTATTCACTATACTTATGCATGGAAATATGAAATGGAACCTGCGGATGAGGCCGGGGAAAAAACAAGCTCTGATAATTTTATGCGTGCATTGCTCACACAGGTGGTTGTTGCGGACAATGAGCTCGAAGATTACACACCGAAATATGGCAATCCGGCGATTAATTTTGCAACCGATGATATGGGATCGGACAAAGCCATGGGCGGTGTGCTGCTGGATATCCTTGTGGTAATCATCGCATTTATCTTTGCCGTGACGATCAGCAATACGATTGCAAAAGAGTCCTCCGCGATCGGAACGCTGCGCGCGTCCGGTTACACGAAGGGAGAGCTGGTGCGGCACTATCTGTCCATGCCGGTTATTGTAACACTGCTGGCTGCGATTGTCGGAAATATACTCGGCTACACGGTGTTTAAAAATATTGTTGTGTCGATGTATTACAACAGTTACAGTCTGCCAACGTATTACACGATCTGGAATCCGGATGCGTTCTTTAAGACCACGGTGGTTCCGGTGATCCTGATGCTGGTTGTCAACCTGATCGTGATCGTGCGCATGATGCAGCATACACCACTGCAGTTTCTGCGTCATGACCTGAAAAAGACAAAGAATAAAAAAGCCATGCGTCTGCCGGGATGGAGCTTTTTTGGCCGGTTCCGCCTGCGGATCATGTTCCAGAATGTCACAAATTACCTGATTTTATTTGTCGGTATTTTCTTTATCATGGTCATGCTTGCCATGGCAGTGGGCATGCCGGATACGCTCGATTATTATAAGAGCAACACGGATGGCATGATGTTTGCAAAATACCAGTATGTGCTTAAATCCTATGAAGATGACGATAATAAACGGATTACAACGGAAAACAAAGATGCCGAAAAGTTTAACATGACATCGCTCGTAAAAAAAAGTGATGCGATCGATGAGGAAATTTCCGTATACGGAATCGCGGATGACAGTAACTATGTAAAGATTAAAAAGTTAAGTTCCCTTAAGAAAAACGAAGTTTATATTTCCGCTTCGTTTGCCGATAAATATGGGCTTGCATCCGGCGATACGGTATCGCTGGATGAAAAGTATGAGAACAAATCGTATAAGTTTAAAGTAGCAGGACTGTATCATAAATCCCAGAGCCTTGCGGTCTTTATGTCCATTGACAATTACGGAAAGGTATTCGAACTGAAGGAAAATGAATTCAGCGGATTCTTATCCGACAGTAAAATTACCGATATTGATGAGGATAACATTGCAACAACCATTACAATCCATGATATTACAAAAATGGCAGATCAGCTGGATCATTCCATGGGTTCTTACATGACATATTTTCAGGTACTGTGTATCCTTCTGGCAGCCGTTATGATCTATCTTCTGACAAAGCTGATCATTGAAAAGAATGAGAATGCAATTTCCATGACCAAAATCCTTGGGTATGAAAACAAAGAGATCGCGAGCCTGTATCTGCTTTCGACGAGTATTGTGGTTGTAATCGCGGATCTCATCAGTGTGATTCTTGGAACACTTGTTATGGCCGCGGCATGGCGGATGATGCTCTTTTCCTACAGCGGCTGGTTCGCTTTTCGCGTAACACCGATTGGTTATGCAAAGATGTTTGGATTTGTGCTGGTCGGATATCTGATCGTTATGATATTTGATTTCCAGAGGATCAAGAAGATTCCGATGGATCAGGCTTTGAAAAATGTAGAGTAAACAAAGAAAATAAAAAGAACTGGTACTTTGGAGAGGTACATAAAACGCCCCGGTAGTTGTAGCTGCCGGGGCGTTAATTTATGTAATGTGGGATTACGCCTGCTCACCAAGAGAGGTATTACGCAGTACCGCAAGAATGATGATAGTATATACCCCGCCGATCAGAGCGGTAATTAACTGTGTGACAGAAAATTGAAGCTGCAGGACATGTAACATTGGCTGCATTTTTGCCGGGAGCATATTCGGCAGAATGATAAGAGAAATCAAAATTCCCATAAACAGAGCCTTTAATACAGCGCCAATTACAATGGATACGGGCAAACCGGCTTTTTTACCGAATTTACTGCGGAGCAGGGCAACTGCCAGAACGAGAATGATATTTCCAATCATAATACATGGGAACATTGCAGGAATGGCTGCCATAATCGGGCTTCCGGTGATGAAAAAGGAAGTGATTGGAGTGATCACGCTTAAAATGATGCCACAGGCCAGACCAGCGTATACCGTGGTTAAAATCAGAGCGGCATTGATGATCGGGCCTGTGATGTATACATTCAGGTTTTTGAAAAACTGGCTTACAATGCAGATTGCGAGTAAAATTGCTGTAACAGTGATTTGTCTTGTTTTTAATTTCATAAATTTATCCTCCTAAAATTCGTATCATGGTAATGATACTCTTAAAGGCACTGAAATGCAACGACACGGGGATTTTATCTTGTGTTACCATAAAAAATGAGGTAGAGTAAAGACAGTGAAAAGATATTTTGCTCCTACAGGGGGATAAAAACTGTCGAATGTTTAGAAAGAGGAGTGTATATGAAAAAGGGGATAGTATTTCTAATTGTATTTTTGATGGTCATCAGTTTCCCGATATGCGGATATGCGAAGGGGAAGGAGAAAATTTATCTGGACTCTTCCTGGAAATATGCGGATCATGCCAGAATTGCATCGGGCTATGCCGTTATGTACAAGGCGAAAAAGAACCGGAAGGACATTGTGATTGCAGTCAATGCGGGACATGGGACGAAAGGCGGTTCATCGGTCAAAACGCTGTGTCATCCGGATGGCTCTGCAAAGGTGACCGGAGGAACGACAGCGGCAGGCTCTGTGAAAGCAGTGGCGGTTTCAGATGGAATGGCATTTCGGGACGGAACGGCAGAACGTGATGTGACGCTTCGTATGGCACGGATTCTGAAAAAGAAACTGCTGGCAGAGGGGTATGATGTGCTCATGGTCCGGGATGGAAAGGATGCACAGCTGGATAACGTGGCGCGTACCGTCATATGTAACAATGTAGCGGATTGTCATATTGCACTGCATTGGGACAGCGATGGACTTTCTTACGACAAAGGATGCTTTTATGCTTCTGTTCCCGAAAAACTCAAAAAAATGCGTCCGGTTGCATCTTACTGGGAAGAACATGACGCATTGGGAAAATCACTGATCAAAGGGCTGCGTTCCCAAAAGATTAAAATAAACGGAACCGGTGCTACGGAGATCGATCTGACGCAGACTTCGTACAGTACAATTCCTTCCGTTGATATTGAACTGGGCAACCAGTGTTCGGATCATAGTGACAGGAAATTGCAAAAACTTGCGGACGGACTGGTACAGGGGATCAACAAATATGTAAAACATCATATTCATGTAGCACCGTTAAGCAGCCTGTGAGATTAAAAATGGAGGTGACATATGGAAACATGGTATTATGAAGTTGTCAGTATTGACGGCGATTATGCAAATTTAAAGAGGACAGATATCGAAAGTGATGATCTGAAACTTGTGGCACGGGCACTGCTTCCACCGGAAATTATGGAGGGAAGCAGACTCAAATATGAACTGATGCAGTATGAAATCATAGCGTAGCTATTTGGAAAAGAGGTTTACACAATGGACGTAAGAAAAATGAGAAATGAAAAACTGGGAGCGCGTGTTGTGGAGGCACTTAATTCCCGCAACATGGAAGCATATTATGTAGAGACAAAGGAAGAGGCTGTAAAGAAAGCACTCGAATTGATCCCGAAGGGCAGCAGTATCAACATGGGCGGTGCAACTTCTGTAAAGGAGTGTGGTCTTTACGATGCCATTTCCAACGGTGAGTATGAATTTTATGACCGGGATAAAGTAAAAACCCCGGAGGAAAAAGAGGAGATTGCGCGGAAAGCATTCAGCTCGGATTATTTTTTGGGCAGTGTCAATGCCATGAGCGAGGATGGCGTGTTTATCAATATTGACGGAAATGCCAATCGTGTGGCTGCGTATGCCTATGGACCAAAGCATGTTCTGCTGATTGTGGGTATGAACAAAGTCGTAAAATCCGAGGAAGACGCCCTGCACCGTGCGCGGAATGAGGCGGCACCGATTAATGCACAGCGATTTGGCATTGACACACCATGTTCCAAAAACGGAAGCTGTTTTGACTGTAAAAGTCCACAGTGCATCTGCTGTCAGATTCTGACAACCCGATTCAGCAGGGTCAAAGGACGGTTTCAGATTATTCTGGTGGATGAAAATCTGGGCTTTTAAGAAGAAAGACGGGTTTTCTTGTGATGATTACGGGCATATAGCATTGGCAGTGGTGGCACTGATTCAGCTGATCCGGCAGGTTTGTAAGAAAAATGAATAATAAAGGATAAAAAGTTCTGGGAAACAGATGTTTTCCAGAGCTTTTTTATTTCCGAAAATATTATCTCGCAAAATTTTCAAAGGTCTTTATGCAACCAAGAAATGGCATTTCTGGAAATCAGTATTGCGGTCACGTATGCGTGATAGTTTATGCTGAAAAGTACGGGGAAAGGTAAAGGCCGTAATGAAAAAAGTAAACGAAGTGAGCCGGCTGGCAGGAGTGAGCAAGAGAACTTTGCAGTTTTATGATGATGAAGGACTATTGCCTGCCCAGCGGTCGAAAGACAATTATCGACTGTATGATGATGCTACACTGGAACGTCTCTGGGAGATTCTGGTGTATCGGGCAATGGGGCTTGATCTGAAGGAAATCAAGTATCTTCTGACACTTTCGGAGAAACAACAAAAACAGTATCTGGAAAAGAAAATCCGAGGGCTCAGGCAACAGATCAGACAGCTGAACGGGCAGATGGAATTTATTTCATATGTGCAGCAAAATGGAATGTTACCGGTTCCGACAGAGGAAAACACTGTGGAAAAGACCTATATGGATCATATAGCAGTGTTGAGAAAAATGAAGCAGGATCAAAAAAGGGAGGACAAAGAGAAATGAAAAAAAGATTAATGATGGTAATGGTAGCAATGGGAATGGCATGTTCTTTGATGGCATGCGGATTATCAGGAAATACGCAAGATTCAGAAAAAACTTTAACATCAAAAAAAGATAATTTTGGATTTACATTAGGAAAGTTTTCTAAGAAAGCGACAATTGAAGAAAAAGTTTTGTATGACAAGGATAATGTAAAAATTACAGCAACAAATTTGGAATATGGGGAGGAAGCAGCAAATCTTAAACTGAAAATTGAAAATAACAGTAAAAAGAAATTAACATTTAGTGCCGGAACAATGGGATATGGCGTAAATGCGATTAACGGATTTATGGTAAGTGGTGGCTATTTAAATTGTGAGGCTGATGCCGGAGAGAGTATAGACGAGGAAATGTCATTTGACTATGAAGAACTTATTTTGTTGGGGATGAAAGAAATCGCGGATATCAGAGTTGGTTTTACGATTAGTGATGAGGATTTTAACAATATATACACAAAACCGGTACAAATAAAAACGAGCCTCGCAGATTCGTATGATTATTCTAAGAATAGTAAAAACTATCATAAAGCAATTACAAGTAAAGCGGTGAAATATACGTATGATATTGATATTCCGTATTTTGAGACCGATGAAATTTATTCTTCAAATGGAATTAAAGTTGTATCAGAGGGATATATGAAAAACGCGGATGGAGATAGAGTTTTGTTTTTGGAAGTACAGAACAATTCGGAAAATATGATCTATTTTCAGACAAGTGATCTGAAAGTTAATGAGAAAAAATTATATGATGGTACATGGAGCTATGATTGCATTTTGGCTGGCTGCACAACGCTTGTGAATATTGATGTTGATTATGGAATTGAGAGTTATGCGGAAAATACAAAAGATTTCGAACAGGTAGAAACTATCGGATTTACAGCACAGGCAGAAAATGAGGCTCAGTATGTAGTGTCAGAACCCAAAGAGGTAGTAGTGGCTGTTCCGGTGATTGAGAAAAAACAGGAAAATGATACGGAGTAAGAAGAGAATATAGAAGCATAGAAAGTAGATGCAGAATTGGAAGGTAAAGTTAGTACAGACTTTAAAAAGGTGCTGAGTAGTTATGAAAAAATAGCAAATATATAGACTAATAAATTGGAGCTAAAGAGGTGAAAAATAAATCTTTAGTGGCGAAGCACCAGTTCCGGCAAATGCCGGTTTTGGTGCTTCTTTAGTTATTAGCGCAGGATTTTATTGAGAGAATTCTAATGCAAAAGAAGAAAAATAGGACAGTATTGTGAATTTTTGACGGTATATTTTGAATGACAACTTTATTATAATTTGATTGTAAGTAGTCTACTGTGTAATATAATTCATATTTTCAACGAAATATAATTGTTTGATTTCGATTGCGATTTGAAATATAATTAAAATGCAATATTTACAAAAATTAAATATAAAATATTTATTAATTTCGCAAATAACTAAAATTGAAGAATAGTCGAAAAAGTCATATTATATGTTCTAAAGAAAGAATATTGGCGCGACAAAAATTGTTTGCTACTTGGAAATTAGAAAAATTTTGAAAAATGAAAGATGAGGGAATAAAGGCTGAAAGAAACTTAAAGAAAAGGAGCTGGAATCGAAATGATAAGTGTAGAGTTACAGAATAATCCGTATTTGTTAGAAACACATGTTAGGTTTAATGGACAGAGACCTAAAATTAACTGTCAAATTGAAAAATATGAGAATCAGTTATTATCTGATTGGGTGAGCAATGTTCCACAAATATTTTATGATGAGATGAATGGATATGATTTTGACTTAATCTTTTCAGGAACAGAATATGATTTTCAAAAATTAAATCAGGCGTTTGCAGCGAACGATGTTACACCAGAGCAGGTAAGACTTATTATGCGTAATGAGTTAGAAGATGCAGAAGTAAAAAGCGATGAAATTAACAAGATGCTGGAATGGCTTAGAAGTGAAAGGAATAGACAGTTTGATTTTGAGGTTTTTTATAATGCCAATAAAGAATTGTTTGAAGAAACATTCTCTTGCGTGTTAATTAGAGGAATAGATGAATTGACAGAAGGATTAACATTTACTCTTGAAAATGTAAATAGTATAGAGGAAATAGCAGGTACAAATCTTACTTATGTTCCAGTTGTATTTGTTGTGGAAAATAATATACTCAAAAGATTTAGAAGAGAATTGACAGAATTATTAGTTAGAAAAGATGTTGAGCAAAAGCAGTTGTTTTTCTATATTTCACCTTCGATGGATCAAGAATATGTAATTCGCTTTATTCAAGATCTGGGAGTGAAAAATCCACATGTGATTTCAAGACTTGATGATGGAAATATTGCAACATACATAAAGAATTATCCTATGATTGTGTATGTTAGAGAAGTGATTCAAACTATTGAAAAAGAAATAAAGATTATGGATGCTCAATTAAAAGAAAAGAATGAACAGAGTGCCATTGAGAATGCAGAAGTTCACTATCAGATTTCTGCACTTGAAGAAATTGTTGATAGGATAAAGGAAGTAGATAGGAATTTTGTGGATTTAGATAACTATTCAGGTGGAACTAAATTTAGCAATTTAAAAGATGAACTAGAAGACTTAATAAAAAAATGGAAGATTCGTAAAACAAAAGTTGTTGGAGAATCGGATATCGACAAAAATGCAGCTGAGTATGAACAAGATTTAATTAAATATATGTCAGAATTTTATAAAAATGCAACTGCGTATTATCAGTATGAAAGGGGAAGAATTGAAAAAGAATTTAAAGACATATATTTAAAGCAGCCATTAGATCCAGAATATGAGCCAGAGGGTGTAGTTTTGTCTATGCCAAGTAAAACAGTAATCATGGGAATAAAAGAAGTATTAGTTGAATTAAAAGAAGAGCGGTTTGAAGAAAAACCGGATCTTTTCGATTTTTTTAAGGTTTCTTCAGAGACTAAAGAGTTGGTTTTAGTAGTTACTAGTTATTATGAGAAATGGAGAGAAAAGGCCGTTGAATTAATTATTCCTAATGTAGAAAATTATATAGAAGAAAGTCAGAAGAATTTACAAAATTATTATAATGAGTTGGCAAAGAAGTATCATGAGAAGTTATCAAATTTACATGATTGTAAAGTGAAGGAGAAAAATAATATAGCGTCTAAGTTATCAGAGGATGAGAGATTATTACAAGCTGATAATGAATGGTTAACTAAGTTTAAAGATCAACTTATAAGAATTGAAAGGGGATAGTTTATGACATCGGAATTGATTAATGCAGAACAAAAAAGTCTGAAAGAAAAGCCTCAAATTGCAATAGAGGACCGTTTAGAAATAATTGATGAATATGTCAGAAGAAAATATCTTACACGTCTTTCGGACATGCAGATTATGCCATTAGGGGAAATAACGCCATTAGAAGAAGATATAATTGATAATGTGAGGTTATATCGTATTACTGAAATGGTTTATCAGAAAGATGAATCGGTTATGGATAAGTTTACCACAGTGTTTAATACATTGGCAACTTATAATGTATCCGTATTTTTGCTGATTGATTCGGATGGAGAACAGGCAAAGTATTATCTTGGTGTAAGGAATAATGAAGCAAATAATTCCTCGAAAAAGAGATCAACCGTTACCTTGGGAGATACTTTGAAACAGACATTAAAAGGTCATTTTCCTGGTATAAAGATTGAAAATGAAGATCGAAAAAAGATAACAGAGCTTTCGGAGAAAATTATGTCACTTAATAATGTTTCATCTGTTAGTGTAGTAGGAAGTAGTAGATGTCAAAAAGATCAGTCACAAAACGAATTTGCGCAGGGTATGGAGAAATTATGTCTTGCTATGAGTGGACGACCATATACAGCAGTTATTATAGCCGACAATAAGAACGCATGGGATGTACAACAAATGAGAAAACATTATCAGGAGTTGTATACAGCATTATCACCTCTTCAAAAAATTCAAATTTCAGATACAACGAGTCAAACAGAGTCAAGAAGTCAGTCGTTTGCAGAAATGGATGGTAAACAGAAGGCTGCAATGATTACAAATGCTGTAATTTCTATTGCAGGAACAGCAACAGGTGTAGCATTGGGAGCAAAACTGGGAGTGGGGGCAATGGCGGGGACAGCTGCTATGTTAGGTGGTCAGATAGGAGGGCAGGCAGGTGGACAAATTAGTAACTTTATTTCTTCACTTGCACCTACAAAGCAAATAACTAAGGCAACAACGGCAGGCATAACAATTACAGAAGAAAATAAAGCAGTTACAGATATGCTTGTTATGCTCGATGAAGCATTAAAAAAGATGAATGAGTACGATAGTTATGGTTTGTGGAATGTTGCTGGATATTTCTTGTCAGATGATATGTCTGCTTCTGAAATAGCAGCTAGTAACTACCGTTCTTTAATGAATGGAGATAATTATGGGAGAGAAGTATCTGCAATTAATTCTTGGAGAAGTAATGACCACGAAATAGTTGGAGAATATAGAGATCTTACAACTTACTTATCAAGATTCGTGCATCCATTATTTAATTATGGTGGAAACATTATGGTTACTCCATCAACAAATATTAGTGGAAAAGAATTAGGTTTGCATTTGGGATTACCGCGTTCAACGGTGCCAGGACTTCCAGTCATTGAACATGCTGAATTTGGAAAGGAAGTTAATACATACCAGTTGTCTGAAAAGGAAACAAGTAATCGTCCAGAGGATAAAGTGACATTAGGCCGAGTATTTGATATGGGGTTAATAACAAATAAGATTGTTGAATTAAATAACAATAGTCTCAATATGCATACGTTTATTACAGGGTCCACAGGATCTGGAAAGAGTAATACAGTATATCAAATTTTAATGGAATTAAGACAGGATCGTGTACCTTTTCTTGTAATTGAGCCAGCTAAAGGAGAATATAAAGATGTGTTTGGACATTTACCAGATGTAAATGTATTTTCGACAAACCCCCAAATTGCTCAACTGATTAATATCAATCCGTTTATGTTTCCTGATTCAATTCATGTATTAGAACATATTGATGGATTGGTAGAAATCTTTAGTGTTTGTTGGCCAATGTATGATGCTATGCCAGCATTCTTCAAAGATGCGATTCTTAAATCGTATGAAGAAGTAGGATGGGACTTGGGATCTTCAACTTTTGAAGATGATAATATAGTATATCCGGATTTTGAAGTACTTGCTGAACAGTTGGATAAATTAATTACAAATTCTGATTATGCAGCGGAAATCAAATCAAACTACAGAGGAGCTTTGCTTACAAGGGTAAAATCACTCGCAGTAGGCTTAAACAAATATATTTTTACGGAGGAACAGACTCCATATAAAAAGCTGTTTGATGAAAATTGTATTTTGGATATTAGCAGAGTGAAATCTTCTGAGACAAAAGCACTTCTTATGGGATTGATGGTATATATCTTAAATGAGTATCGTGTAGATCAGAAAACGGAGAATAATAATGGTTTACGGCATGTTACTGTTTTGGAAGAAGCTCACAATCTGTTAAAGAATACATCTGGTAGAGATACCGAATTGGTTGGAAAATCTGTTGAAATGATTACAAATACAATTGCTGAGATTCGTACATTTGGAGAGGGATTTATTATTGTAGATCAGTCGCCTTCATCTGTGGATATCGTGGCAATAAAGAACACTAACACAAAGATTGTTCTTAGGACACCGGAAGCTAATGATAGAGAGGCTGTTGGACGTTCTATGGGATTATCAAATGCTCAGGTAAATGAGATTGCAAAATTGCCAAGTGGTGTGGCAGTTGTATACCAGAATAACTGGATTAGTCCAGTTCTTACATTAGTAAAAAAAGCAGGGGTCAGGGAAGTAACATACTGTTATGAAAATCCAATTATAATCAAGACTGCAAGAAAAGCAAGAACGGAATTACTCTGCATGTTGTTACAGCCATGGATTAGTAGAGAGCAATACAGAGAGAAAGTGTTGAAAAATGATTTGAAAGCTTTGGATATTTCTAAGAAAGTAAAAGATCATATATCAACATGTATTGAGCAATATCTGTTCTTCCAGGGTAATATGATCAATGTCATTTAGATAGT
>Ga0256405_10002803_pt1 | contig 38061 bp, 35 predicted proteins | sample RumenRJG_02DNA_FD_189096 | JGI IMG/M metagenome (GOLD analysis project Ga0256405, IMG submission 189096) | Bovine rumen microbial communities from Lethbridge, Alberta, Canada - RJG_02 | ecosystem: Host-associated > Mammals > Digestive system > Stomach > Rumen | place: Canada: Alberta...
GTTCGACTTGCATGTGTTAGGCACGCCGCCAGCGTTCGTCCTGAGCCAGGATCAAACTCTCCATAATAATTACAGAAAGCCGATTCGGCTCTTCTTGTTGTTCAGAAATTTTTGACTTCGTTAGGTCCGTCCCAAAAGGGACTGACCCGCACATTCATTTGGTTTGTTATTCAGTTCTCAAGGTTCCTTGCCGTCTATCGACGACTTGATTATAATAGCACTTCTATTTTTATTTGTCAACACCTTTTTTCAAAAAAATCAAAAGTTTTTTTAGACTCATTGCTTTTAATGCTTTCGATTACTGCAAAGGCCTGGCAAAATGCAGAAAAGAGAGGCTCACGCCTCTCTTTAAATTTGGGATCAGTATTGATCGTCGGGTTATGCTCCTGACTGGTGTCGTGCTAATCCGTGATATATTACAATTCTACATCCAATGCAAAACAAACCGTCTGCCCACTATTTTTCCTGACTACTTCACTTTTTCTTCGGTCTTCCCTGTCTGGAATTTAAAATTATCAATATCGGGGCGCATATCTTCCGCGCCTTCCAGCGAATCTTCTGTCAGCAGTGCCTGCAGCACGATAGCGCACTCCAACCGTTTTTTCTGAATCTTACAGCCGTATTCATACGGTTTTGTAATATCCCCGTTCACCAGATCCGCATTGGCGTGACAGCCCCCGCTGCAGAAAAAGCGGGCCCAGCACTCCTTACACTTCGGTTTGGTCATGACATGGGTATTGCGAAACTTTTTAACCAGGTCAGGTCGAACGATACCCGTGTCCAATGTTCCCATCAGATACTTTTCGCGTCCCACAAACTGGTGGCAGGGGTAAATCTCTCCCGAGGGCGTTATGGCATAGTACTCGTGACCTGCTCCACAGCCGGCCAGACGTTTTGCTACACAGGGGCCGTTATCCAGCGCTACATTAAAATGGAAGAAATCAAAAGGCTCACCTTGCCCGCGCCTCCGTTTCAGATACTCGGCAGCCAGTTTGTCATATTCTGCAAACAGGACCGGCAGGTCTTCTTCGGTCAGTGTGTACGGCTCCGTAGTTCCCACAACAGGCTCCATGGAAATCTCTTTTCCGACTTCCGCCATCTTCAGCACTTCCTCCGCAAAGTGCGTACTGAAATGCGTGTATGTGCCACGCAGATAGTAATTCCAGCCCCTGCGGCTTTTGATAATCTTTTTAAAACCGCGCACCGCTGCGTCATAGCTGCCGGTCTGATTTGGGAACGGACGCATGGCATCATGCATTTCCTTACCGCCGTCAAGACTCAGCACAACCATGACCCGGTTATCGTTCAGGAATTGTATGATTTCATCATTTAACAGCGTACCATTCGTGGTCAGTGTAAGCTTGATATTTTTATTTGCTTCCACCTCGCGCATTCTTGCGTATTGGATAATCTCTTTGACGACGCTAAAATTAACAAGCGGTTCACCGCCAAACAAATCAATTTCCAAATTATGGCGCTTACGACTGCCGGCAATGGCAAAATCGATTGCCTTTTTCCCGGTTTCCGCACTCATCAGTTCCCGCCTGCCGCCAAAATCCCCTGTCCCGGCAAAACAGTATTTGCAGCGCAGATTGCAATCGTGGGCCACATGCAGGCACAATGATTTCAAAACCGGTTCTGTCGCAAAGGTTTCCGGCACATCAAACTCAGGAGAAAACAGAACCCCCTGTTCCATCAGTTCATGCAGTTCCCCAATAACCTCCCGCAACTCCGCTTCGCTATAGGTATCCGCAAGTGCGGCAACCGTCTCCTCGTCATTGTGACCGTCAAACACGCCCAGCACGTCATACCCGATTTGGTCGACCAGGTGCACGGCCCCGCTGTTTACATCTAATACGGCCATATCGCCATTCACTTTCATACGGTGAATCAACTGATTTTCCATCTTCCCAACCTTTCTTATATGAAAACAGCTCCCCGCATTAACAGGGAGCTGTTTAACACGCTGGTTTTTTGTAATAACTGATTATTTGTGTTCGCAAACCTGATTGCCAACCGTGCAGGAAGTCTTGCATGCAGACTGGCAGGAAGCCGGACATTCTCCGCAGCCGCCGGTGCGCAGCGTTTTGTTGATCATAGCTTTATTAACAGTCTTAATATGTTTTTTCATCTCATACCCTCCTTGGATAACTGTGATACTTTATTTTACCTTGTTTTTCTCTAATATGCAAGGCTTTTATTGCAAACAAACAAAAACTCATACAACTAATCGGACAGCTAATGAATGGTCTCCTGCACAAAAGTCAGCACTTTATCCAGAAACTCAGCCGATATCCCCTTGTCTTCCAGGTATCCGAAAAGATAACATTTTTGCAATGCCCGGTCTATATCTTTGGTGCCACGACCCCGGTCATATACGCCGGCCCTGCGAAATTCAAAAGGACGTTCCTGCACAAGTTTCAGCGTATTACAACCAGGCACACCGGAGAAACCGTATTCATATTTAACATACTTGCCAATCTCGGCAATGACCGCATCATTAAAGGAACCGTTGGGAAAAGCAATCCCCGAAATCCAAAATCCCATCTTTTCATAAAAAAGATTCAGGGGCTGATAAATTTCCCACGGCAGGTAATTCGGCTTAATCGTTGCCAACGGATCGTGGCTCATGGTATGAGAACCGATTTCCATTCCCTGCCGGTGCATTTCTTTCAGTTGTTCGAAACTCATATATTGAATCGTTCCGTTCCTGTCCAGTGTTTTTCCGACGTCCTTACCTATTATATAAAATGTACCGGTAAACCCATATTTTTTTAACAGCGGAAACGCCTGGGTATAATTGTCCACGTATCCGTCATCAAAGGTAAGAACGACCGTATTCATCACATTCTGTCTGCTTTTCAGAAGAATCGTGGCCTGACGCGCCGTCACAACCGTATAACCGTGTTCCTTCAGATATTTCAGATGTTCCTCAAACACTTCCGGCGGCACACATAAATCTTCCGTCCACCCTGCCGGACGTTTACTGATACTGTGGTACATCAGCGCAGGCACCGCACGCATTTTATAGTTTTCAAAATCTTCTTTGATCCGTCCATGGTATGCCATACCGCAAACAGCGGCAACCACAAGCAAAACTTTGAGGATCCGACAGATACATTTAATCATATTCGCTGATATCCATACCCTTATCTACTGCCAGCTGCTGAATTTTTTTCAGCCTGTGGTTCAGTCCTGACTTGCCAACCTTTCCCTCTGTAAACTCAACCAGATCGTTCAGGGAAATATCCGGGTGCAGCAGGCGCAGTTCTGCCGCTTCCTTCAATTTATCCGTCAGCATTTCGTAACAGCCACGCTCCTGCAAATATCGAATACAGGCAACCTGCAACACGGAAGCGCGGATCACCTTGTTCAAATTTGCGGTCTCACAGTTAACGCGCCGATTCACATTGTTACGCATCTCTTTGACAATACGTACATTTTCAAATTCAAGCAACGCCTGATGTGCACCGATAATGGAAAGAAACGTAATAATATGGTCCCCGTCTTTTAAATAGACAATATAATCCTTTTTCCGGTCTGTCATACGGGCAGAAAGAGAAAAACCATGCATCACTTTCAAAACCAGTCTGGCAAGTTCTTCTGTTTCTGTAACGATTTCCATATGGTAATCGCCGGAGGGACGGCTGACAGAGCCTCCTGCCATAAACACGCCCCGCAAAAACGCCTTCCTGCAACAGACTTTGCCAAGCAGATTGCTTCTTTTTACATCTTCCTCCGAAGGCAGTATCTGCAACTCACGCAACGCATCTGCAACCCGGCTGTCAGGCAGCACCTCCACCTGATACCGGTTATTCTTTTTTAATCGCCGTGAACGCGTAATCACTACTTCCGTCCGGACCTGGTAATTACTTTTCAGAACCTGCAGGACCCTGCGGGCCAGTGCCGCGTTTTCTGTAGAAAAGTGGATTCCGATATTTTTACCCCGTAACACCAGCGCGCCGCTCATGCGAAGTACGCCCAGCAATTCCGCCTTTTCACAGCACGGTTTCTGCCCTTCCAGACGGGCCAGTTCATTTTTTACATCCGAAGAATATGACAAAGCAGCCTCCTGCTCAACGGTACTACGATTCTTTGCCCAGCTTTTTACTAAGTCTGCGCATATTGTGCCGCATAAAAAAGTAATCAAAGAAAACAAAACCTCTGCCAAACAACCGCAGCCGGTATGTCAAAGACATAATGGCCTGCGCCAGCTTTTGCGGATCATGTCGTACCATATCCGACTTGCTGATCAGTTTGGCCTGAATCACTTTGATGCCCATCTGTTCAATCTTATCCACATCCGGGGAAATCGGTTCCTGTCCCTTTATTTTGTATAACGCCTTCTGTTCCTCAGAAACAGCTTCGCTGTTGACGATTACGTAATCTAAAAATGACTGGCCCGCATAGCCGGTCAGCGTCTCAACATGTTCAAAAGCACCGAACCCGTCTGTTTCGCCCGGCTGCGTCATGACGTTGCAAATATACACCTTGATCGCCTTGCTTTTCACTACGGCTTCCCGGATTTCCGGCACCAGCAAATTGCAAATGACACTGGTATACAGGCTCCCCGGTCCCAGTACCAGAATATCCGCCTGCATAATAGCGTCAACCGCGCTTTTGGTTGCCGGCACATTATCCGGAATCATATGAAGCCGCCGAACCGTCTTATGTGCCTGGGCAATTTCCGCCTGTCCCATAACAAAGGTTCCGTCCGTCATATCGGCCGCCAGTTGGATATTATGCAACGTAGTAGGAATCACACGGCCACGCATTTTCAGTATCTGGCTGGCCGCTTCCAGTCCTTCTTCCATACCGCCTTCTGTTTCCGCCATCGCCGCCAGAAACAGGTTCCCGAGGCTGTGCCCGGAAAGATAGGATTCACCTTCAAACCGGTATTGCAGCACCCGCTCCATCAGCGGCTCGCTGTCTGCCATCGCGATCATACATTTGCGCAGATCGCCCGGCGGGATGATCCCCAGTTCATGGCGCAACCGGCCGGAGGAGCCTCCGTCGTCGCCGACGGAAACTACCGCAGTACAGTTCCCCGTAATAAACTTCATACCCCGCAGCAGCGTGGAAAGACCGGTTCCTCCGCCAATTACGGTTATGGCAGGACCGCTGCTCAGCTTGCGGCTGGTAAAAATTGTTTCCATCAGCGAATCGCTGCTCTCCGGGCTCACAGCCTCCACGACAGAACGCACAATACGCCGTACGGCATAAATGATAATGCCGATTCCCAATATCATACCGGCAAGTCCAATGGCTATCGTCACGCCGTTCCCGTATTTGCCGGTCGCCAGATAACTGAGGCGGAACAGCAGTTCTTCCGCCATTCCCATCACCTGACTGTTAAACAGCAATGCCAGGGAAAACGCGCAAACGATAATACCCACCGTAAATAACAGCAGCCACCGTTTCAATTGTATGCCCGGACAAAGCCAGCTAATCCATCCCATTCGTCAAAACTCCTGACACCATTAATTTTTTTGCTTAATTTCCCGGTGGAGTAATTCCACCCGATACGATTTCAAGCGAAGATAGTTATAAATATTGTTTGCAATATACACGGAGCGATGCTGCCCGCCCGTACATCCTACACTGATCACCAGCTGGCTCTTTCCTTCCTTTTCATACTGGGGAATCAGATACGCCAGCATCTCGCATTCCATCCGGAGAAATTTGTATGTCTGCGGAAACCGGTTCAGAAAATCCTGCACCGGTTCATCATTTCCGGTCAGTTTTTTCAGATTCTCTTCGTAGAAAGGATTCGGCAGGAACCTCACATCCAGAACCAGGTCGCTGTCCAGCGGCAAACCATATTTATAACCAAATGACTGTACCACGATCAGCATTCCCGGCGCGGAATTCTCATCCCCGAACAAGCGCCCTATTTCTTCCTTCAGCCTTGCATTCGAATAATGAGAGGTATCAATACTATTCGTTGCGCGGCTCTTCACATCGGACAGGGAGCGCCGTTCCAGCAATACGCTCTCCGACAGACTGTTATGTCCTTTCTCCATCGGATGCCGGCGCCGGGTCTCTTTATACCGTCGGATCAGCGTCGCGTCATCTGCATCTAAAAACAATACTTCAAAATCAAACCCGTTGGCATGCATCTCGTCCATGATCTCAACCAGACTGGAAAAGGCATCGCCTCCCCTGGTGTCTATGACCATCGCGGTATTGCGCCCGGGAGTCTGACGGCTCAGCTCGATAAATTTGGGAAGCAGCATGACCGGAAGATTATCAACGCAGAAATAATTTAAATCTTCCAGCGTACGGAGCACCTGTGTTTTCCCTGCGCCGGACATACCGGTAATAATTACAAAACGACCCTGTTCCATAGCGTCTCCTCACATCACAAAACTCCTATCAAAGAAATCTCAATGACTGCCATACGTTTAATTCCATTATAACACAAGTACCGGTAAGGTAAAGCAGACCTAACAAAGGTTCTCTGTCTTTTCACGGCTGCAATACCGTTTCGATGGCTTCGGCCACCCCGTCCTCATCATTGGAAGCCGTTACCAGTTTTGCCGCTGCCTGCACTGCCGGTTTGGCATTCGCTACCGCCACGCCAATACCTGCGTTTTCAATCATGCTCAGGTCGTTGTTGCTGTCGCCGATGCACATCACTTCTTCCGGTCTGATTCCGTAAGATGCCGCTACCGCTTTGACGGCGTTCCATTTATTCACACCGGGTTCCATCAGTTCCAGAAAGTTATCCCGGGAACTGGTCACGGTTACTTTACCCGCAAACTTCTGCTGGATATCCTGCCACACCTTCTGAAACTCTTCCGGCTTTGTCATGGCCAGTAACTTGTACGGCGCAACTTCCGGGTGATACAGCTTCTCGCCCACAGGTTTTGCCTTGATTCCGGATATCCTTTCATACTCTGCGGAAAAGACGGTTTCTTCTTTTACCCATAGCTCGTCCCCCTGATAGGACTGGATATAATAGCCTTTTTCTTTGCAATAGGCCAGCAGCTCCAACGCAGTGTCCAGCTTCAGCGGATGTTCATAATACACCTTTCCGCTTTTGCTTCCCTTTACCAGGGCGCCGTTATAGGTAACCAGCGGTACATCCAGCCCCAGTGCATCAGCGTATGGTTTGACGGAGACATACATGCGTCCCGTCGCAATCATAAAGACAATGCCTTTGGCAATGGCTTTATGAATGGCCGCCGCATTCCGCTCTGAAAGTTTCGTGTTGCTGTTTAACAACGTATCATCCATATCGCTTGCAATCAGTTTTACAGTCAATGAACTCTCTCCTTTTTCTTTACTTAACTCTGTTCCAACATATTAGCAAAATAAAAAACGATTCGTTCCAACATAAGAATACTATTCCGGTTTTGTTCCGGTTTATTTTAAAACCGTTCCGAATTCTGTCACGGGTTTTACGTAATTCTGTCATCCAAGGTGTATTCGTTAATCTCTGTAACTATAAAGCAAAGTGCTATCAAAAACAGCGCCGTCTCTATATCCGGTTTAATCTCCCAACCCGGCAGGCAGGAAGCCGTCGCCCCGATGATACAGCCGCAACCGCTCATACCCAACACACACCGCTTCGTTTTTTTGCGCAACGCCTTGCACAAAAGGAAAGAAAGCAGCGCGGAGCAAAGCCCGATCAGCGCGCTCCCCAGCATGGTACCGCCCAGGGTTACTACTGTTATGAATGAAGTATTGTAGATTGCAATAAAAACCAGCACGCTTATTGTAACAAATGCTGTATAAAAATTATACAAAAACGATTCACCCGGTCTTTCTTTTTACAGCTGAACGTTGTACCCGGTATCACTTTCATTATGCAGGGATATACAGAGTCAGGGTTTGCCAATCATATCGTTCTTTTTCACTATATCACTGTGGAAAAACTCATACAGTGTACGGGCAGCCGGTTTGTTCATTCCCTCCACAGCCGCCAGTTCTTCCTCTGTGGCCTGCTTCATAGCCTCCAGTGTTAAAAAGGCTTTCCACAACGATTTGCGGCGTGCGGGTCCGATGCCTTCGATATTATCCAAAACGGACACCAGATTTTTCTTTTGCAGCCGTTTCCGATGATAAGTGATGGCAAAGCGGTGGGCTTCATCCCGGATATGCTGGATCACATGCAGCGCCGGAGATTCCCGTTCCAGATAAATGCTCTCACTCTGCCCTTCCAGAAAAATTTCTTCATTCTTTTCCGCCAGGGAAATGACCTGAATGTCCAGCCCCAGACCGCGAATCACATGCAGCGCCGCATTCAGCTGCCCCTTTCCGCCGTCAATGATAATCAGGTCCGGCAGGTCTTCATAATCCTTATACCGGCGGTACACCGTTTCCTGCATGGACTTGAAATCGTCCGGCTTGCCTTCCGTGGATTGCAGTTTAAAACGGCGATAGTCCTTTTTGCTGGGAGCACCGTAACGAAACACCACCATGGAGGATACCGTTTCGCTTCCCTGGTTGTGTGAAATATCAAAACAGTCCATTCGCGCCAGCGGTCTGTCGCAGCCCACGATATGCTGCAGTTCTTCCGCCGCTTCCTCGTCGGTCAGCTGCTGCATCTTACCCTTGCGTTCTTTTTCCTGTATCAGTTTTTTCGCATTGTCACAGGCCAGCTGCATCAGTTTGGCCTTGTCGCCGCGCCGGGGCGTTGATACGGTAACCTTGCGTTCCGCTTTTTCCGAAAGCCACTGCTGCAACAGGGCAAGATCCTCCTCTCCCGGCATACAGGATACCAGGATTTCTTTCGGCAGGAAGATGTCTTCCGCATTATAATACTGTTTCAAAAATGCCGCAATGATATCCGCTTCCTCTTCCTTCTCAGCCGGCAGCATAAAATCTTTGCGACCGATAAGCTTGCCGCCCCGGACAAAGAACACCTGCAGGCAAACATTGAAGTCATCCTCGGCATACCCCACCACATCCATGTCTCCGCCTTCCAACACGGCCTTCTGGCTTTCCTCCAGCCGGTTCACCGCCTGCAGCTGGTCACGGTAGCGGGCTGCCTGTTCAAATTCATAATTATCCGCCGCCTCCTGCATGGACTGTTTCAGGTTCCGTCGTAGTTCCTGCGTCTTCCCGTCCAGCACCAGGCAAATGGCTTTGATCAGTTCACCGTATGCGTCCCGGCTGATTTTTCCCGCACAGGGAGCCAGACAGCGTTTGATATGATACTGCAGGCAGGGCCGCTCCTGATTCATGTTGCGGCAGTTCCGTACGGGAAACAGAGAACGCAGCAGTTTCATGGTGGAGCGCAATGCCCCTACATCCGGATAGGGACCGTAATATTTCCCGCCGTCTTTTACCACGCGACGGGTGATGTACATGCGGGGGAACTCTTCCTGCAGGGAGATCTTCAGATAGGGATAGGTTTTATCGTCCCGCAGCATGATGTTGTAACGGGGACGGTATTTCTTGATCAGGTTGCATTCCAGAATCAGAGCTTCGATCTCGCTGTCGGTCATGATGGTTTCAAGGTCTTCCACATGGCTGACCAGCGCTTCCACTTTGACAGAATGTCGGCCCGATGCCCGGAAGTAGCTGTGGACCCGGTTATTCAGATTTTTTGCCTTGCCTACGTAGATGACCCGGCCGGTGCTGTCATGCATGAGGTACACGCCGGGTTTATGGGGCAAAACGGCAAGGGCTTTTTCGATTTTGTCGTTGATAATCATTGATACTTCCCGCTCTTCTTTGCGTCGTCAATAACCCGTTTCAGGTACTGTCCTGTATAAGAATTTTTATTCCTTGCCAGTTGTTCCGGCGTGCCAACACCTACAATAGTACCGCCTTTGTCTCCGCCTTCGGGGCCCAAATCAATCAGCCAGTCCGCTGATTTGATCACGTCCAGGTTGTGCTCTATCACGACAACGGTGTTGCCGCTGTCTACCAGACGCTGCAGTACCTGCAGGAGTTTGTGGACATCCGCGGTATGCAGGCCGGTAGTGGGTTCGTCCAGAATATACATGGTGCGGCCGGTTCCTTTTTTGGACAGTTCTGCTGCCAGTTTGATGCGCTGGGCTTCCCCTCCGCTCAGGGTGGTAGCCGCCTGTCCCAGACGAATGTAACCCAGACCCACATCTTCCAGCACCTGTAATTTATCTTCAATCCGCTTCTGGTTCTTAAAATAGTCCAGCGCTTCAGTCACAGTCATATCCAGCACCTGTGCGATATTTTTTCCTTTGTAGTGAACTTCCAGCGTGTCCCGGTTGTAACGGGCGCCGTGACAAACTTCGCAGGGTACGTACACATCCGGCAGGAAATTCATTTCAATTTTATTAACGCCGTCGCCCTGGCAGGCTTCACAGCGTCCGCCTTTCACGTTAAAGCTGAAACGTCCCTGTTTATAACCGCGGATTTTCGCTTCATTGGTTGACGCGAACAACGCGCGGATGTAATTGAACGTTCCGGTATAGGTCACCGGGTTGGAACGGGGCGTACGCCCGATGGGGCTCTGATCGATGTTAATAATTTTATCAATCTGCTCCAGCCTGCGGATCTCTTTGTGTTTTAACGGGCGCAGCCGTGCCCCGTGCAGTTTGGCCGCCAGCGCATTGTATAAAATGTCGTTGATCAGCGTAGACTTGCCGCTGCCGCTTACGCCGGTCACCACGGTAAAGAGTCCGATAGGAATCTGTACGTCAATTTCTTTCAGATTGTTCCCCGCCGCACCGATAATCTCGATACTCCGTTCATCCGGTTTTCGCCGGCGCTTCGGCAGAGGAATAAACTTTTTCCCGCTGAGATACTGGCCTGTGACGGAATTTTCCACTTTCATAATTTCCGCTGCGGTCCCCTGGGCTACAATAGTTCCTCCGTGTTCGCCCGCCCCTGGTCCGATGTCGATGATCTGGTCCGCGGCCCGCATGGTTTCTTCGTCGTGTTCCACCACCAGCACGCTGTTGCCCAAATCCCGCAGATGGTAAAAGGTCTGCAGCAGGCGTCCGTTGTCCCGCTGGTGCAGGCCGATGCTGGGTTCATCCAGAATATACAACACCCCGGTGAGTCCGCTTCCGATCTGGGTAGCCAACCGGATACGCTGAGCCTCTCCACCGCTTAAGGTTGCCGCCGCCCGGGACAGGGTCAGGTAATCCAGTCCTACGTTATTCAGAAAATCAAGACGGGCGTTGATCTCTTTCAAAACCTGTTTGGCAATGACCTGCTGCCGATGCGTCAGCTGCAACGAATTGAAAAAGCTGCAGGCGTCCCGTACCGTCATCTGTGTCACATCATTGATATTCTTACCGCCGACCAGGATAGACAGCACTTCCGGTTTCAGCCGGCTCCCATGACAGTCCGGACAGATGTTGCCGCTCATAAAGGTTTCCAGTTCTTCCCGCATGGCATCGCCCCAGGCTTCCCTGTAACGCTGCTTCAGCATGGGAATCACACCGTCCCAGGTCCGGTTGTATTCATTGGTGTCGCCGTTGAGATTTGTATAGATGAACCGGAACGTTTCCGCCCCGGCGCCCCACTGCAGCTTTTCCTGCATGGCAGGCTTCAGGTCGTTCCAGCAGTTGTCCACCGCATAACCGTATTTTTGCAAAAACGCAGTCAGCAGACGCATGGTAAACGAAGCCGGATTGCCGGACATGGCCGCGATGGCGCCGTCCGCAAAGCTTTTAGTTTTATCCGGCAGAATCAGTTCCCAGTCATATTCCCGGTTGATGCCCAGGCCGCCGCAGGTAGGACAGGCCCCGTACGGCGCGTTGAACGAAAAGAGGCGGGGTTCGATCTCCGGCAGGCTGATGCCGCAGTCGGGGCATGAGAATTTTTCGGAATACACCTTTGTCTCCCCGCCGATGACCTGCACTTCCATGACGCCGTCCGCCAATTTCAGCGCTGTCTCTACGGAATCGCTGAGACGCTGCTGAATTCCCTCCCGCACGCTCATGCGGTCAATGACAACGGAAAGCCGATGCTTCTTCTTTTTATCCAGCACGATTTCCTCGTCCAGTGTCCGCAGTTCTCCGTCCACCAACATGCGGGCGTAACCGGACTTCCGCATACTCTCAATGATATCTTTGTGTTCTCCTTTGCGCCCATAGACCAGCGGCGCCATGATCATAAACCGCGTGCCTGCCTCCAACGCCAGCACCTGGTCCACGATTTGCTGTACCGTTTGCCGTTCAATGAGCCGCCCGCACTTGGGGCAATGGGGTTCTCCCACCCGGGCAAACAACAGACGAAGATAATCATAAATTTCCGTTACCGTCCCCACCGTGGAACGGGGATTGCGCCCCGCCGTCTTCTGGTCAATGGAAATAGCCGGAGACAGTCCTTCAATGTAATCCACATCCGGTTTGTCCATCTGTCCCAGAAACTGGCGGGCATAGGAGGACAGGCTTTCCACATAACGGCGCTGCCCTTCCGCGTAAATCGTATCAAAAGCCAGAGAACTCTTGCCGCTTCCTGACAAGCCGGTGATCACCACCAGTTTTTCCCGCGGAATCTCCAGCGATATATTTTTCAGGTTGTGCTGCCGCGCACCCCGGATAATCATCTTTTCCTGCATAGTAGTCCTCGTCTCGCCGCTTTTCAAAACTTGTTTTGCTTATTTATCGTTCCGTAAACGGCGCAATTAATTTAAAAACTATTTTTTCTTTTTCCCCGGCTGCAGTTTTTCCCCTAACTGTCCCTTCACCACAATCAGACGGTCCCGGAGTTCCGCTGCTGTTTCAAAGTCCAGTTCCTTCGCCGCCTGAGCCATTTTACTTTCCAGCGTTTTCGCCAGCTTACGCAACGCAGCCGCGCTGCTTTTCTTCAGCGCCTTTTCATCATACGCCTTCTTCGTATCCAGGTCTTCTTCCACTTTTGTCAGTTTAATCAGATGGCGCTGCTCCTTGTATATCGTCTTCGGCGTAATGCCGTGTTCTTTATTAAACGCTTCCTGTATCTCCCGCCGCCGGTTCGTTTCGTCGATGGCGCGCTTCATGGAATCCGTCAGCCGGTCCGCGTACATCACCACATGACCATGCTCATTCCGGGCCGCCCGCCCGATGGTCTGCACCATGGCCGTATCGCTTCGCAGAAATCCTTCCTTGTCCGCGTCCAAAATGGCAATGCAGCTCACTTCCGGCAGATCCAGGCCTTCCCGCAGCAGATTGATACCCACCAGCACATCAAACTCGCCTTCCCGCAGTGCATCAATAATCTGGGCCCGTTCAATGGTAGCTATATCGGAATGGAGATAGCGCACCCGCACTTCGTTCTGTTTCAGATAATCCGTCAGGTCCTCCGCCATCCGCTTGGTCAGGGTGGTCACAAGCATACGCTCACCCCGTTCAACGGTCTTGCGGATCTCGCCCATCAGGTCATCGATTTGTCCTTTGATGGGACGCACTTCCACATGGGGATCCAGCAGGCCGGTAGGCCGGATGATCTGCTCCACTACCTGGGCCGCCTCGCCCAGTTCATAATCCGCGGGAGTTGCAGAAACATAAATCACCTGGTTGATTCTCTCATAGAATTCTTCAAAGGTTAACGGCCGGTTATCGATGGCGGAAGGCAGACGGAAGCCGTAATTCACCAGCATTTCTTTTCTTGCCCGGTCTCCGTGTGCCATAGCCCGTACCTGGGGAATGGTCACGTGGGACTCATCCACCACCAGCAGAAAATCTTTTGGGAAATAATTCACCAGCGTGAAAGGGGCCTGCCCCGCTTTCCGGTTGTCCATGTGGCGGGAATAATTTTCAATGCCGGTGCAGTAACCCATCTCTTCCATCATTTCCAGATCGTAATTGGTACGCTGCTCCAGACGCTGGGCCTCCAGCAGCTTGCCATTGGCTTTCAGTTCCGCCAGCCGCTCTTTCAGTTCCGCGCGGATATCCGCCATGGCCCGCTCCATGTTTTCCTTGCTGGTCACATAATGGGACGCGGGAAAAATCGCCACGTGGGTCCGCTTTGCCAGCACTTCCCCCGTCAACACATCCACTTCCAGCAGCTGTTCCACTTCGTCGTCAAACATCTCGATGCGGACAGCCTTTTCGCCAAAGCTGGCAGGAATTACTTCGATTACATCGCCCCGCACACGGAAGGTGCCGCGATGAAAATCGATATCGTTCCGGGTGTACTGGTTCTCCACCAGTTTGCGCAGGATCGCGTTTCGGTCAATGACCTGTCCTACCCGCAGCGAAACCACGGAGTCGTAATAATCCTGCGGCCCGCCCAGACCGTAAATACAGCTGACGCTGGCCACCACGATCACGTCCCGCCGTTCAAACAACGCGCTGGTGGCGCTGTGACGCAGCTTGTCGATTTCGTCATTGATGGAAGAATCTTTTTCTATGTATGTATCTGTCTGGGGAATATACGCTTCCGGCTGATAGTAGTCATAGTAGGAAACAAAATATTCCACCGCGTTGTCTGGGAAGAAAGCTTTCAGTTCGCTGGCCAGCTGGGCCGCCAATGTCTTGTTGTGAGCCAGCACCAGGGTGGGCCTCCGCACTTTGTTGATGACCTGGGCGATGGTATAGGTCTTCCCTGTGCCTGTCGCACCCAGCAGCACCTGGGATCGCATGCCCTGCTCAATGCCTGCCGCCAGTTTCTCAATGGCCTGAGGCTGGTCGCCCGCCGGTTCAAATGGCGCTTTGATTGCAAAATCCATAGAGACCTCTTACTTCAACAACAATCCCACCGGGCAGTGGTCGCTGCCGAACACGTCCGTATAAATCAGGCTGTCTTCAATCTTATCCTGCCAGCGGTTGGACACCAGCCAGTAGTCAATACGCCAACCGGCGTTCTTCTCTCTGGCCTTGAATCGGTAGGACCACCAGGAGTAAATGCCTTCTTTATCCGGATACAGATAGCGGAATGAGTCGGTGAAACCGGCAGACAGCAGTTCCGTGAACTTGCCCCGTTCTTCATCGGTGAAGCCGGCATTGCCCCGGTTGGTCTTCCAGTTTTTCAAATCAATATTATTGTGGGCCACGTTCAAATCGCCACAGACCAGCACCGGTTTCTTCGCGTCCAGTTCCAGCAAATAGTTGCGGAAAGCATCCTCCCATACCTGCCGGTACGCCAGCCGGGTCAGTCCGTCCTGGGAGTTAGGCGTGTACACATTTACCAGATTAAACTCCGGGAACTCACAGGTGATGACACGGCCTTCGTGGTCATGCTCGTCGATACCGAGACCGTACGTAACGGTAAGCGGCTCTTCCTTCGTGAACACAGCCGTACCGGAATAACCTTTTTTCTCCGCGCTGTTCCAGTATTCAAAATAGTTGGGGAAATCAAAGGTCGCCTGTTCCCGCTGCATCTTGGTCTCCTGCACGCAGAAGATATCCGCGTCCGACGCCGTCATAAAATCCGCAAAGCCTTTGGTCATACAGGCCCGCAGCCCGTTCACATTCCAGGAAATCAGTTTCATAAATATTCCTCTTTCTTTTTAAAACTCATCAACTATAAAACGCAGAACCGGTTCCGCATACTATAACAACATAAAATTACACAGCCCAATTTTCAAAATCATTCATACAACACGGTTTTGCCAAACCCCAACAGCATAAACTCCTACACTACCTGAAAAATATAAAACTTCAGGTAATTCGTCTCCGGCACATTCCATAAAACAGGATGGTCCGGTGCCTGCTGCCGCGCTTCAATCTGGCGCAGCTGCACATGGGCTTCCGCCGCCGCGTCATGCAGCATTTCCACAAACAGTTCTTCTTTCATAAAATGCGAGCAGCTGCAGGTGGCCAGATATCCGCCCCGGGGCAGCAGCTTCATGGCTTTCATGTTGATGTCTTTGTAGCCTGCAGTGGCGTTTCGAACCGTCTTACGGCTCTTGGTAAAGGCCGGCGGATCCAAAATGATAAAATCGTAGTCCCGGCTGTGCTCCGCCTCCAATTTGTCCAGCAGTGCGAACACATCGGCCTGCACTACCTCCATCCGGTCCGCCACGCCGTTTTTTTCCGCGTTCAGCGCTGTCATCCTGCAGGCCTCGCCGCTCACATCCACTGCTGTCACATGATTCGCTCCGCCTTTGGCCGCATTCAGGGCAAAACTTCCGGTATGAGTGAAACAGTCCAGCACGTGTTTGCCTTTCGCAATACGAGCCACACTTTGCCGGTTATATTTCTGATCCAGAAAGAACCCCGTCTTCTGCCCGTTCTCCACATCTACCTCGTACACAATACCGTTTTCACAAATCGTAGTCACAGGAGATGCGGGAGCAACTTCGCCTTCCAGCGCAAACCAGCCTTTTCCCTCTTCCAATCCCTCCAGCAGGCGTATTTTTACATCGTTCCGCTCATACACGCCGGTAATGGTTTCACCCTCTTTTCGCAACAGCTTAACCAGCAGCGGGATCAGCATATGTTTGCGCTGTTCCATTCCCAGGGATAGAGTTTGGATTACCAGCAGATCGTTGTAGCGGTCCACCGTCCACCCCGGAAACTGATCCGCTTCTCCGAAGATTAAACGGCAGCATTTAAAATCGTCCCCGGGCATCACCGTTTTGCGGTAATCCAGCGCGTATTGCAGCCGTCGTTCCCAAAACGCTTCATCAAATCTGTCATTGGTATTGGTGCTGAGGATGCGCACGCGGATCTTGCTGTTATCATTGACAAAACCGGTGCCCAGATATTTTCCCTTATCCGTCACCACGTCCACCAGATTGCCGTTGGCATAACTGCCGTCCACCCGGGTCACTTCTTCCCCGTACACCCAGGGATGCCCGCCCCGGGCTGCACGTTCTCCTTTTTTTGTTATATAAAACTTCGGATAGTTTCGCATTGTCGTCCTCTCGTTTAACTATATTACGCCACACATTCAAACTGCATACTTTGATACGGTGTTACATCTTTACAGATTTCTTCACATAATTTATCATTATATTATATCATATTCTGTTCTTATAATAAAATGTTGATTAATGTAATTGCTGCCACTGCTTTACATGAACGTACACAATTACATTGCGTCAGCTTATCTAAACGAAAGGAACGCACCATGAAATACAACCAGGTTGTGTCAGGAACTTTCCTGCAACGTCCCAACCGTTTCATCGCCCATGTGCTTATCGACAGCAAGGAAGAAATCTGTCACGTGAAAAATACCGGACGCTGCCGTGAACTGTTAATCCCCGGCTGTACCGTTTACTGTGCCGTAAGCGATAACCCGCAGCGTAAAACAAAATTTGATCTGATTGCAGTGGAAAAAAGAGTAGCCTATCCAACAGGAACAAATCGGCAAGGGATTCCTGTAGCAACTACAACTTCATCAGAAGCAATCGAAACTAATGGCGCATCAAATAGCAAAACCGATCCTGGTTCAAGTCATGTGCTCCTCGTCAACATGGACTCCCAGGCGCCTAATGCCGCCGTAAAAGACTGGCTGCAGTCCGGCGCGTCGCCTTTCGGAAAAATTGATTACCTGAAGCCGGAATGCAAATTCGGCAATTCCCGTTTCGATTTTTATCTGGAAAAAGAAAAACGCAAAATCTTCCTTGAAGTCAAGGGCGTCACGCTGGAAGACAACGGCATCGTCCTCTTCCCCGATGCGCCGACGGAACGGGGTGTGAAACACGTTCGCGAACTGATCCATTGTCACGCACAAGGTTTTGAAACCTGCGTTCTCTTTGTCGTGCAAATGGAACGCGCACTGTACTTCACCCCAAACAGAAAAACGCACCCGCAGTTTGCAGATGCGCTTTGTGAAGCTCAAAACGCCGGTGTTCATCTGTTAGCTTATACATGCAAGGTCACGCCGGATGAAATGACAATAGATAAAGAGTTGAAAATCAGCCTGTAAGCAAAATATGACACAGTGTATTTTACGACCAGCCTTACTTTTTCTCTTCTTCCATCGTAAACAGAATGCTCTGGGCGTTCTGCTTCCAGAACGGCGCCAGCACATTTGCCATAACCGAATTGACAGTTTCCTGATCCAGAGGCGCAAACACGCCTTCAAAAAGCAGGTTGAACCGATCCAGCAACAGCTGCACGGTTAGTGTGTTGTATACGATGCCCATGGTCTTTTCGTCCACGTACAACGGCAGATACCCGTTTTGCTGAAACGCCTCCTGCGCCGCCTTTTCATCCGTACGCTGCTCGATCTGGTCGGCAATATGCTGGGGCAACAACGATTCCGTCATATCCAGCAAGCGGCGCCTCACGATACCGAGCCGCGTCCGCATCTCCTCTTTTTGTTCGGCGGTCATGGAGTCCGGTTTAGCCTGACGTACAGGCCTGCCTTTTGGATGGGTATTCGCTTTTGCTTTCCTGTCCGCTTTTTCTTCTTTCAAATGCACAGCGCCTGTTTTCAGATTTGTTTCCGTTTCTGCTTTGCGTCCTGTTTCCTTTTCCGCAAAATCGTCCTGTACCATCTTCTCCATGACTTCCAGTTCTTCCTGCAAATACCGGAACAGCATCAGCGAGCCGGAAGGAACCATGAACCCTTTGATGGCAATGGGCTGCAGCACCGACATGTTTTCACTGAACTGTTTCAGTTTTCCGGCCACGTCTTCTATCGCCTTTTTATCTTTGCCCTGCTTTAAGAATTCCTGCATGTAGGAAGGCCGGCCAATCTCTTCCACGATTTGTTTTATATATTTTTCTGCCTGATGCAACATGATCACCTCATTGTAAAAGTTGCATTTATTGTAGCATAAAACAGCGCCCCTGTCATGGTGAAATCTCACCGTGGCAGAGGCGCTGTTATTTTAGCTTTCTGTTTTATTCAGTAATAGCAGAACAAAACATACTTAGTATTTATTCAAGAGTTCCGCGTACTTGGCAATTTCCAGTTTGTACACGTCGTTACCTTCAATGTCGATACCCACGATGGCGGGGAAGTCCACTACTTCATAATGACGGATCGCTTCCGGTCCCAAATCTTCAAAGGCAACCATTTCTTCGCTGCGGATGGACTGGGAGATTACCGCCGCCGCTCCGCCGATGGCTACAAAATAAACTGCATGATGCTTTTTGCAGGCTTCTACCACCGCATCGTTACGGAAGCCTTTGCCGATCATGCCTTTCATGCCCTGCTCGATCATGGTGGGAGTGTATTTGTCCATACGGCCGCTGGTGGTCGGGCCGGCGCTACCTACTACTTCCCCCGGTTTGGTAGGCGAAGGACCCACATAATAAATCACATTGCCTTTTACATCGAAAGGCAGCGCTTCGCCCCGGCCCAGTGCTTCATACATACGCTTGTGCGCTGCGTCCCGGGCGGTATAGATGGGACCCGTGATCCGGACAAAATCACCGGCGTGCAGATCCTTTACGGTTTCTTCCGTCAACGGCGTGGTAATGTATTTGATTTCACTCATGATGGTACCTCCTCAAATGGTCGCTTCGGAACGGCGGGCCGCATGACAGTTAAAAATTACTGCGCAGGGCATGCCTCCGATATGAGTGGGAGCATATTCCACGTTCACTGCCAGTGCCGTAGTCTTGCCGCCCAGGCCGGCAGGGCCTACGCCGGTCTTGTTCACCAGCGCCAGCAGGTCGTCTTCCAGTTTCGCATACTCGGGGTTGGCGTTGTGTTCGCCGATCTTGCGGGCCAGCGCAAATTTTGCCAGTTCTGTAGCTTTTTCAGCATTGCCGCCCACACCTACGCCAACCGTTACCGGCGGACAGGGGTTGGGTCCTGCGGTCCGGACCGCTTCCAGTACAAAGTTGATGATGCCTTCCAGTCCGTCGGCCGGTTTCAGCATGCGCAGCTGTGACATATTCTCGCTGCCGCAGCCTTTGGGCAAAATCACCAGATGCACCGTATCTCCCGGCACAATTCGGCAGTGGATAATGGCAGGGGTATTGTCCTGCGTGTTTTTGCGCAGGAAAACGGGATCGTCTACAGAAGATTTACGCAGGTAGCCTTCGGTGTAACCTTTAGCCACGCCGGCATGGATGGCTTCCCACAGGTCGCCTCCGGTAAAATGCACTTCCTGTCCGATATCGATGTAGACCACGGTCAGACCCGTGTCCTGACACAGGGGTACCTGTTTCTTGTTGGCCAGCTTTGCATTTTCGATAATGGTGTCCAGAACCTGGCAGCCTAACGGGGAAATTTCCTCTTTCCTGGCAGCCTCCAGTTTTTTCAGCACACCTTCCGGCAGATTATTGCAGGAATCAATGCAACATTCCGCTACGGCCCGGGTCACTTCTTTCACGTCAATGTCTCTCATGTGGATGATCCCTCCTTTTAATGTTTTTAATAAATCCAACCTGCAAAACTTACACTTCCATAAACTCAACCGCCGGCATATGTCCCCTGTTCAGGGTCAGGACAGCAAAACCTGCGTGGCTTCCCTCCCTGGGCCGGGCCGGGCTGCCGGGGTTCAGCAGCCAGATGCCGCTGATTTGTTTAAACACGGGAACATGGGTATGGCCGAAGATTACGATGTCCTGTTCCATGCTCTGTCCCCACCAGGCCAGCTCGCTGATCTGCCGCGTTTCCCCCATGTACAGGTGACCGTGGGTAACCCAGAGTTTAAAGCCTTCGATTTCCAGAAAGCAGTCCGGCTTGGCTTCTACCGGGCCGCGCATCACATCGCAGTTGCCGGATACTGCGTATACGGTCTGGTTTATCATGTTGTGGAGCGCGTTGGCATCCATGGCATAATCACCGCAATGGATCCAGCATTCCACCGGCGGCGCAGTGGCCAGTACTTTACGTATGGCCGCCATGCTGCCATGGGTATCGCTTATAATTCCTATTTTCATAATGTTTGAAATCTCTCTGTTATATGTATTTTGTGAATGACCGAAAACGACACGTCACTGGATAGGTGCAACCTTTCAGTTTGTTTCCGGTTCCGGCTTTGACTCCGGTTTCACTTCCGGTTTCGTATCCGGCCGTGCTTCCCTTTCCGGTTTCGACGCTCCATTTTCTTGTTCAGCTTTCCCGTTCACCTGCTGCTCATTGGAATATTTCCGTCCCTGTTTCTCCTGACGTTTTCCGTTCTTGTTGTTAGCTGCTTTCTTCCACATCGAAATAAGCTTGCGGACCGCTTTACCCCGGTGGCTGATCTTGTTTTTCTCTTCCGCTGTGGCTTCCCCTAACCCTTTGTGCAGCTCTGTAGACCAGAACAGCGGGTCGTAACCGAAACCGTTTTCCCCCAGCGGCTCATGCAACAGCATGCCTTCGCAGCTGCCGTCCGTTTCCGCCACGATCCGCCCGGTGGGATTGGCTACCGCTAACGCACACCGGAACCGGCAGGTGCGGGTAATCTGGAATTTCATCTGCTGCAACAGCAGATCGTTGTTCTCTTTGTCCGTAGCTTCTTCGCCGGCAAAGCGCGCGCTTCGCACACCGGGTTCACCGCCCAGCGCTTTCACTTCCAGTCCGCTGTCGTCTGCCAGACAGAATTCATTTAAATGTTTTGCGTAATACGTCGCTTTGGTTTTTGCATTGGCTGCAAAGGTCCGACCGTTTTCGTTGGGCGGCGGCAGCGGCGGATAATCTGCCAGACATTTCAGTTCAACAGGCAATTCTTTAAACATTTCTTTAAATTCATCCAGCTTGCCTAAGTTGGATGTTGCAATCACCAGTGTTCCCATGCGTTCCTCCTGCATGTGCATTATTTCAGAAGATTATGTACTTCTTCTTTTGTCAGTAAAATGTTCTCTTTGTTGTGGAACAGTTCCATGCGTCCACGGCGTTCCACGTAGAGGGCAAACTCCACATCAGGCATAGCCAGCAATGCTTCTTCCGCTGTCTTTTTGCCGTTGCGGGGCGTTGCCTCAAAGGTAACGGTCAGGTGTCCCTTTTCCCCCGGCGGCACCAGCCGGGCCTCAAAGTAATCGTCGGTACGAGGCGCAGCCGGATGGTTCACCCGGCCCCGCAGCAACACGCCGTTATACTGTTCATCCGGCAGATAGATGCGGACAAACGCGTCCAGAAAGATGCCTTCGTCACGACTTTTGTTTTCATACGGCACATCCACACCGAATTCAATCTTCTCATCTGTTTTGGAAATCAGTTTGGCCTGCGTCCGTTTGTCCCTGAAAAATACCAGCTGCTTGTCCGATGCGGCATGCTTGGAAATCAGCTGGAGCGTAAACAGGACAACCAGCGCAATCAGTACCAGAATAACGCCTACTACGATCATGTTATGTCCCCCTTACGCCTTGCGGTAATTTTTGATGATACAAATCGGCGTTTTCTGGCTGGCGTTGCCAAACGGATTGTCGATCAGAATTTTGGAAACTTTGTCCGGGTCTACTCCGTCGGTCCAGCCGATGATGGCCGCCCGCTTCAGGTCATTCACATCGGCAATGACCGCGCCGTACACGCCGCAGGCTTCTTTCATTTCCTTTACCACTTTGAAAGGTTCCTTCGGGCCATAGACAATATGCTTATCGTAAGGCGGCATGGTCCCGGTCACGTCGTCGATGAGCCGTGCCTGATAGCCAGCCATCTGGTAAAACACGCCTTTTTTCCCCAGCAGCTTTGTTACCGCACCCACAATAAACGCCCACAGTACTTTTGCATTGCTTTCCGTATCAATGAGTGCCTGCATGCAGTACCAGCCGCTGATGCTTCCGTAGGAAGGAAAGAAATGACACAGGGTCTTGGCCAGAAAACCCGGTTTGAATTCCTCGCACCGCATGGCCATGCCCTGGGTGATCGCCACCACGCTTTCCGCTGCACAGATTAAGTCGTCCGGCCCGTACTTGCCTTTTCCGTATTCCTTCACCGCTTCCACGATATCATCCCGGGATGTCAGGATTCGCGTGGGCACCGGTATAATTTCATATTCCATGAATACACACACCTCTGATTCAATTTGTTTTAATATGCCATTTCAAAGCAGCAAAGCCGTACCGGCTTACGATGCTTTCGTTTCTGTTTGATAGACTGCATTGATCCGGTCAAACCATTCTGCCGGAAGCCGCACTATCTTTCCGTTTTTATCTGCGAATACGTTAGTTGTGGTTCCTTCCACAAAAACCGTACCGTCCTTCACACGGATCACTTTGTAATCGAAAACCAGCTTGGCCCGGTTAAATTCCCGCAGCGTGGTCTGTACTTCATATTCATCGTCAAAGCGGGCCGAGTGTTTGTATTTTACCTGAATCTCCCGAATGGGAAACAGGATACCGTCTTCCATTAACACATTCAGGTCTACCCCGCAGGCGCGAAGATACGCTACCCTCCCCATTTCCAGCCAGGGAAGGTAACGGGAATGGTAAACCACCGCCATCAGGTCTGTTTCTTCAAACCGAACCCGGTCACGAATTGCAATCATGCTGCATTCCTTCCTTGTTTATCGTAACTGCATTTTCCATTTTGTTCTGCAAAAAGCTGTCATATCGTATGACCACTTCCATTTTTCAAAACGTATATAATATTATAGCATTTTTACAGGTTCTTGTATACGGAAACGTAAGGAAACGCTGATTAAATGAATTTGTGCGATGACTGAGCGCATTTATTCAACACGCACCACCGTCAGCACGCCGTCCTGCATTCTGAACTTGATTTCTTTTCCGGCAAAACCGAATCCGTAAACCCGTTCCGGGTCATTCTGATAATGAGGCGCCGGATTTTCCTCCAGCACACCCAGCAGTCCCTCCCGCTTTTCTCCCGGTATCTGTTCCAATAATTCTTCAGGGAACACAACCCGGACTTTCTGATAATTCACCTGCCCGGCGAATCCGTCCACCGCATCCGGATGAGAATCCGCGTACGCCAGATAAGGTTTGATATCCAAGATTGGAGTGCCGTCCATCAGGTCTGCGCCGCTTACATAAATCACAGGACCTTTCGGCGTGTCCGGCTCAATCTTTTTGATTTTTACTGAAGAAAGCCCGATGGCGTTGGGACGAAACGGCGAACGGGTGGCAAACACACCGACTCTTGTATTGCCCCCCAGCCGGGGCGGTCGCACCGTGGCAGACCAGTTGCTGCGTACCGCTTCCGAAAACTGCCAGATGATCCATAAATGGGAGAAGCCCTCCAGTCCCCGGAATGCTTCCGGCTGGGCAAATTCCTTTTCAAATTCAATTCTTGCTTCCAGCGCATCCACGATGCCGCTTTGCCTCGGTACGCCAAACTTGCTGGTAAAATCCGTGCGGATGTGGCCGATGATTTTTACAGGATACACTTCTACAGACATAACACGTTCCTTTCACAGTGATAAAAGCAGCCTGCCATTTGGCAAGCTGCTTACTCGTTTTTTATCGTTTTTTATTCATCTTACACAAACGATACTACGCCGGGCAACGTGCTCACTTTGCCTTTCACCTTATCTACCAGTCCGTTCCAGCCTTTACCGATGCTTTGTCCGGCATTGCCAAAAAAGTCGGCTATGCTGCGGCCCCAGGATTTAATCGTACTGCCGGCGTTGCTGCCCCAATTTTTTACGGTGCTCCCTGCACTGCTGCCCCAGGACTTCACGGTACTTCCGGCACTGGTACCCCAGTCTTTCATGGTTTTACCGGCACTGGTTCCAAAAGAAACTGCACCGTCTTTTGCTTTATTAATTGCTTTGGCCGCTTCTTCCGTCAGTTTGATTTCGCTTTCCTGTTCCATGCTGTCCAATGCTTTCTGCACATCATGGATATTCAGCACCGTCGCCACCGTACCACCCAGGAAGCTCTCAAATTCCGTAATGATCCGGACTTTCAGCTTTTCATCCATGGTCGCGTTGATGGATTCGCCGATATGGCTGCCGATTTTCTCGCCAAAATAAGCGCCCAGCAACGCGCCGTTAATAGTAATCGAGCCTAAACTGATGCCGCCGGTCGCGCCTTCCAGCGCACCGCCTGCCGCAGTTCCTGCCGCCGTCCCCGCCAGAAAACCGATCTGTTTGTAATCAAAGCCGGCCAGCATACCGATCAGGGATGTCATAGCTGTATCCGTCAGTTTCTCCACGCCCTCCTTACCGGAGATGATGCCTTTTTTAACTTTTAACACGGTTTTGGCTTCTTCTACCGCATTGATGGCAATCATGGTAAGCTGCCGGGGCGCCGCCTGATTCATTATGGAAATCTTGCCGCTGTCCGCTGCCAATACAAGACCAACCGCCACGGCGGTTTTAATGCCGCGGTCCTTATCTTTTTCCAGATCGTCGCGCATAAGGCGGGCTTCCCTGTCGCTCAACGCCCGGCCTTTCCAGTTTTTGCCCGCAATGGTAAAACCGTTGTTGCGGCCATGGCTGGTCACTTTCGGTGCGTCGCCGGTCAGTTCCACCGCTTTGGTAATATATTTCTTCAGCTGGCCATCCATCCAGCTCTTTTTGCTTTCCCCTTTTTTCACAGCTTCTGCCAGGGAACGGTTCTGCTCTTCCGTTTCGCGGATCGCATCCTGAATCTCCTGGACGATTTCCGTCACTCGGTTTTTCGAAGCATTTTCCATCTTTTCCTGCAGTACCTTTTCCGACCAGGCTTCCACGGACAGCGCCTCATCTTTTTCCGCAAAGCTGACCAGGGCATCAGAGATTGCCTTCTGGATCCGGTCTGCATCCTGGGCCGACAGTACGTCCTCCAGCGAACTCTTAGTCTTCCGTTCCGGCAAAGAGCCAAGATTCAGAGAACCCTGCTTGTTTTCGCCTGTATTTGTATTTTCAGAGGTCTCTCCCTCAGCAAAGGCAATCCCACAGAACAGGCAGAATGAAAGAACCAACGCAAAAAATTTTTTCATCGGTATCCTCCTTTCCGGGTAAACGAGTTAAAAACAGCTTACAAAACATTACGTGCGATACCATAATCAATACGCTATTATTATAGCATATTTTACAACCGGATTTCATCTTTTCTGTTTTCTTCGGTTGCATAGTAAAATAAAAATGTGTTTTTTACATGACAAAGCCAAAACCATTAAACTAAATTTCAATGTATGAAAAGACCTTCAGCCGGTCAGTTTTCGTCTGTCCGTTGCAGGTCTCCTTCTTTTCAGTCGTCTCTGTCCACTTTGTATTTCCGTTCCAGTTCTTTGTAATGGTCCAGCCCGATAAACTGATTGAACTTTCCAAACTCCATCATGCCGGCAGCCGTCGCATTCGTATTTCCGTTTTCTTTCAGGCCGCTGAACAGATCGTACAGTGCTTTGGTAACGGTATACACGGCGCTGCAGGCCCAGAACACAACGGAATACCCCATCTGTTCCAGTTCCTTCGCCGGAATGATGGGCGTTTTGCCGCCTTCAATCATGTTGGCGTCCAAAAAGGCGCCAGAGCCTCTCAGTTCTTTGGCAAACCGTTCAATCTCTTCCCGTGTGCAGAGACCGTCAGCGAACAGCATTTCCGCTCCTGCGTCCGCATACTGTTTGCAGCGTTCGATGGCATCTTCGATGCCATATACGGCCCGGCTGTCCGTACGCGCCATGATCATGGTCTCTTTGTCCACGCGGCCTTCCACCGCGGCGCGAATCTTCTGTACATGTTCGTCCGCCGTGATCACCTGCTTGCCGTCCATGTGCCCGCAGCGTTTCGGCCACACCTGGTCTTCAAAAAAGATACAGGCCGCCCCGGCTTTTTCAAATTCATATTCCGTACGGATTACATTCAGTGCGTTTCCGTACCCGTTGTCACCGTCGGCAATGACAGGAATATCGGTTGCGTCACAGATTTCTTTCAACGCCGTAGCCATTTCCGTCATGGACAACAGCCCCACATCCGGCTGTGCCAGATGCACCGCCGTTACGCTGTAACCGCCCATGGCCACACACCGGATCCCGGCAGTCTGGGCAACTTTGGCAGTCAGCGCATCGCCTACTCCCGGAACACAGACAATATTTTCGCCGGACAGCAGCTTGCGCAACTCTTTCCGTTTTTGTGTCGCAGTTTTCATAAAATCCCCCTCTTAACGATCGTTACCAGATCAGGTCTGCTTTCTTTTTATTGTACACGAATTCTCTCCGGTTTTCCACAGGTTCCTGTCCAATTGCAGAAAATCTTTACATTCCTGAAATTTGTGGTATAATACATTGCAGGTTTATTGTTACGGAGCGGTATCGAAGTGGTCATAACGAGGCGGACTCGAAATCCGTTAGCCGTCCGCGGCACGTGGGTTCGAATCCCACCCGCTCCGCCATTTTTCTGAAACAGCGTTCATGATTAATGTATTCTGCTTTTACATTTATCAAAAACCTGCAGCCTGACGTTCTTCAAAATACAAATGCGTCTCTCGCCATGAGGGACGCATTTTTTATTTTTCTCTGTTATTTTTCTTTTGCCCTGCAATCTGCGAAAAAATCCCTGACCACTGCCGCGCACCGATCCTCCAGAATGCCGCCGATAACTTGCGGTTGATGATTCAGCAGCGGATGGGACAGCACATTGAATAATGATTCCACGGCTCCCGCCCGGTAATCCCGGCAGCCGAAGATTACCGTATCAACCCGGCTGTTATAAATGGCGCCGGCGCACATGGGACAGGGCTCTACCGTCACGTACAGGGTACAGCCGGAAAGGCGCCAGTTATGTAATTTTTCGCAGGCCTCCCGTATAGCGATGACTTCTGCATGAGCGGTAGCATCCAGCCACTGCTCCCGCATATTATGGGCTTTGGCTATAACCCGGTCGTCTTTAACTATAACGGCCCCGATGGGGACTTCTCCCTGTTTTACCGCTGTTTCAGCTTCCTGCAACGCTAACTCCATAAATTGCTCGTGGTTCATTTCCATTCGCATCATCCGCTTCTTCAATAATATAATAATACAATCATATAACCACTTAAAATCGAAAACTGTTTAATTGCGTTTTATGCTGTCAGGGAATGCAACGTATCCTTCCTGTTCCGCTCACTTATCTTCCTGCTCCAGCGTATCCTGTTCTTCCAGCAGTTCTTCCCACTTTTGGACCAACCCGTCAATGGTCTTTACATATTCTTCCCTCTCGGCCGCCATGGCTTTGCTCTTTTCCAGGTCCAGATGATTCTCCGGAATGGAAATCTGCTTGTCCAGCCAGCCTAACATGGCTTCCTGTTCACGCAGCCGCAACTCCACTTTCGCAATCAGTTCTTCCAGTTGCGCCGGACTGTGCCTGCGGGCTTTTTTTATTTCCTGTTTCTTAATTTTTCCGTTCCAGGGTTTGCCCGCATCGCGAACCACTTCCGAAGAAGTTTCCCCGTTTTCCGGCTGTACAGCGGTGTTTCCTTTTGCTTCCTGCTCCCTGCAGGATTCAGGCGCTTCCTCCTTTCGCACCTGCTGTTCTCTTATGAAAGACTCAGCCTCTTCTGCCTGTTTTCTTTTTTGCTTTTCTTCCAGATAAAATCCGTAATCGCCTTTATAATCCAGAATCCGGCGACCCTCAATCTCCCAGATCCTGTCGCATACTTCATTAACCAGATACCGGTCATGGCTGACCACCAGCACGGTACCGTCAAAGACTTCCAGCGCTGCTTCCACCGTTTCTTTCGCCAGAATATCCAGATGGTTGGTAGGTTCGTCCAATATCAGCAGGTTTGCACCGTCCAGCACCAGTTTTAACAACACCAGCCGCGCTTTCTGCCCTCCGGAAAGCGTGCCGATTTCCTTAAATACATCATCACCGTGAAACAGCATACCGCCTAACAGCGAGCGTGTGTGTTCTTCCGTCTGGCCATACTCTGTCAGGAAATTTTCCAACAAGGTCTGTTCCGGATTCAGCCGTTCATAACTCTGTGAAAAATAACCGATTTTAACCCGGTTGCCGATTTTCGCTTCCCCGCCCAGTGCGGGAATCTCTCCCAGAATCGTTCGAAGCATGGTAGTCTTGCCGCTGCCGTTCGGACCGATCAACCCTGCCTTTTCTCCGCGACGCAGCACCAGATCGACATCTTTAGCCAGCACGTTATCCCCGTATCCTACTTTCAGATGTTCCAGGATCAATACACGTTCTGCCGACTCCGGTGCTTTCGGCAGGCGAAGGGAAAAACTTTCGTTTTCCACCGGTGCCTCCAGCCGTTCCAGCCGGTCCAGTCTGGACTGTCTGCCCCGGGCCATCTTGCTTTTGATCCCCGCTTTAAAACGACGGATATAAGCCTCCTGTTTCGCTATGAAATTCTGCTGCGCATCGTATGCAGCTTTTTCTGTTTTAGCCAGAATTTCTTTCTGCGCAAGGTATTTTGTGTAATTCCCGGTAAAAGAGCGGATATGCCCCCCTTCCATTTCCAGAATCCGTGTGGCAACGTGGTCCAAAAAGGCCCGGTCATGGCTGACCACCAGTACGCCGCCTTTGAAATCCCGCAGGTATCCTTCCAGCCATTCCATCATACGGATATCCAGATGGTTCGTGGGTTCGTCCAGCAATAAAAAATCCGGTGAAGAAACCAGAGCCGCCGCCAGGAGAAGGCGCGTCTTCTGGCCCCCGGAAAGAGAAGCTGCCTGCATTCCCCACATGGATTCCGGAAATGCAAGGCCAAATAAAACCATTTTTAATTTTGCTTCATAATGGTAACCGTCCAGGAATTCATAGCGCTGGGTAACGCGGCCGTAGCTGTCCAGGATTTCCTGGTTACCGGATGCCGATGCCTGTTCCAGTTCTGCCAGTTTTTGACGCAGAGACAGGATTTCGGGATTGGCCTTCAGCATAAAGTCCCATACAGACTCCCGGCCAATGCTTCCAAAGCCCTGCTCCACATACCCTACATTAATACCCGGTTCGAAGCTGACAGTCCCCCTGTCGGCATAGTCAGGCCGAAGCAGACATTTTACCAGCGTAGATTTTCCGCTACCATTAACTCCCACCAGCCCGATTTTTTCTCCTTTGGCGATCATAAAGCTGACGTCTTTGAATACTTCCTGCACGCCAAAGGACTTCTCCAGTTTATCAACGATTAATTGCATAGATATTTCCCATTATGTTGTAACGTATTGACTGTTTCCCAACGTAAAAAGTTCCTTAACTCTCAAATCCGTAGGGATGCTCTTTATGCCACTGCCATGCCGTTTTAATTATTTCTTCCGTGTTGCTGTGCTGCGGCTTCCATCCCAATACTTTTTTGCACTTGGCGCTGGAGGCGATCAGCACCGCAGGATCTCCTGCCCGCCGGGCTTCTTCCTCTACTTTAAAATCAATGCCCGTAACCGTTTTGGCCGTCTCAATAATTTCCCGTACACTGAAACCGGCCTCGCTGCCCAGGTTGAACACATCGCTGGCGCCGCCATCAGCCAGGTATTGCATCGCCAGCACATGGGCATCCGCCAGGTCCAATACGTGGATATAGTCCCGCAGGCAGGTGCCGTCCGGTGTCGGATAATCTGTGCCGTAAATGGAAATATGGTCGCGCACGCCCTGCGCCGCCTTTAAAATCAAAGGAATCAGATGGGATTCCGGGTTATGGTCTTCCCCGATGGATCCGTCCAATGCAGCGCCGGCCGCGTTAAAATAGCGCAGTGCCACATAGTCCATACCATAGGCCATGGTAAAATCCTTCATCATAGTTTCAATCATCAGTTTGGTCCGCCCGTAAACGTTAGTGGGAACGGTGAGAAAATTCTCTTTAATAGGCGTTTTTTTTGGTTCCCCATACACCGCTGCGGTAGAAGAAAACACGATATGGTCTACTCCTGCTTCATGCATGGCGATCAGCAGATGCAACGTTCCTTCCACATTATTATAATAATACTTGGCCGGATCCGTCATGGATTCGCCTACCAGCGAAGAAGCGGCAAAATGAATCACACCGTCGATTTCATGTTCTGCCAGGATATGTTTTAAGAACGGCACATCGTGGATATCTCCAGTAATCAGTTGCACATCATCCGGTACAGAGGCCTCATGCCCGGTAGACAGATTATCGTATACAATCGGTGTAAAATCTTTGGACGCTGCCAGCGCCCGTACCGTATGGGAGCCGATGTAGCCGGCGCCGCCTGTTACCAAAATATTCATTCGAAAATCTCCTCATAATTAAGATTTATAAATAAAACCGCTTACACTATTGTACAGCAAGCGGCTCTATTTTCAAAATAAAAGGTTACTTTTATTTTACAACGATTTCCTTCAAATATTTTAGGAAACCGTCATGCAGATCCGGACGGCGCAGGGCATACTCCACAGTCGCTTCCAAAAAGCCCTGTTTGTCGCCCACATCATAACGGCGTCCTTCAAAATTATAAGCATAGACCGGCTGTATCTTCAGCAGGGAACGCAGACCGTCCGTCAGCTGGATTTCCCCGCCAGCCCCCGGATCGGTATGTTCCAGAAGCTCAAAGATCTCCGGTGTGATAACATAACGTCCCAGCACGGCCATGTTGGAAGGCGCTTCGTTCACCGGCGGTTTTTCTACCATATCTGCCACAGCAAACGTCCGGGGATCGCTGGTTCCTCTTGTGGCTACAATACCATAAGAAGAAACCTTTTCATGCGGCACTTCCTGCACACCTAACACGGAAGCGCCTGTTTTTTCATACACATCAATCAATTGCCGCAAGGCCGGTTTTTCATCATTATACACCACATCATCGCCTAACAAAACAGCAAACGGTTCGTTGCCGATAAACTGCTTGGCACATAAAATCGCATGCCCCAGTCCTCTCGGCTCTTTTTGGCGAATATAATGAATCCGGATATCCGAGATACTCCGCACCATTTCCAGCCACTCATTCTTTCCTTTTTCTGCCAGGTTCAGTTCCAGTTCGATGCTTCGGTCAAAATGGTCTTCAATCGCCCGCTTGCTGCGACCTGTGATAATCAGGATATCTTCTATCCCGCTGGCCAGCGCTTCCTCAACGATGTATTGGATCGTAGGTTTATCCACAATAGGAAGCATTTCCTTCGGCGTTGCTTTCGTAGCCGGCAAAAAGCGGGTGCCTAATCCTGCTGCCGGAATTACGGCTCTTGTAATGGTTTTAAAACGTATGCTCATGCTGGTTCACCGCCTATTTCCTGTAATAATTCCTGCGTCTTTTCTTCTAACAGTGTTCTGTTACCTCTGGTTTCCACGTTCAGCCGGATCACCGGCTCTGTATTGGACGCCCGCAGGTTAAAGCGCCAATCCGGGAACTCAATGCTCAGTCCGTCCAGTGTATCGGCCTTGCCGTTTTTATATTTCATTTTTAATTTTTCCAGAACGGCCTTACTGTCCGTGACTTTCCGATTGATCTCGCCGCTGCAGGGGAACGCATCCTCCATGCTGCCAATCAGTTCCGAAAGAGTTTTCCCGCAGGAGCATAACATTTCCGTAACAATCAGCGCCGTAATCATGCCACTGTCACAGAACGTAAAATCACGGAAATAATGATGGCTTGACATTTCCCCGCCGTAAATCACACCGTTTTCCCGCATACACTGCTTCATAAAGGCATGACCGCTCTTGCAGCGGACCGGTACGCCGCCATGACTTTTTACAATCGCTTCTGTATTCCAGGTCAGCCGCGCATCATACATAATCTTACATCCCGGATACTTATGGAGGAAATGCTCAGCCAAAAGCCCCACCAAATAATATCCTTCTACAAATTGTCCTGTTTCATCACAAAAGAAGCAGCGGTCAAAATCACCGTCCCAGGCAATACCGAAATCCGCGTGATGCTTCAGCACCGCTTCCACAGTACATTTGCGATTCTCTTCCAGCATGGGATTGGGAACACCATTTGGAAAGGTTCCATCCGGTTCATAATTGATTTTTATAAACCGGAACGGCACATATTTTTCCAGTTCGTCCAGTACTGCACCGGCGCCTCCGTTACCCGGATTTACTACAATTTTGACCGGTTTCAGTTGAGAACGGTCAATGTATTGCAAAATGTGTTCCACATACGGCTTCAAAATATTCTGCCGGGTCAGGATGCCTCTCGCTTTTCCTGCCATCAGGTGATGGGGGAAATCGTCCCCTCTTACCATCTGCTCAATTTCCAACAGACCGGTATCAATTCCCACCGGCCTTGCATCCCGCCGCACCAGTTTCAAACCGTTATACTCTGCCGGATTATGGCTGGCAGTAACCATGATACCGCCATCCACATTCAGGAATGCAGTAGCAAAATATATCATTTCCGTACCGCACTGGCCGATATCAATTACATTAGCGCCTCCATCCTGCAGCCCGTCACACAACGCCTGAAGCAGTTTAGGTCCCGTCAGGCGAATATCACAGCCTACAACAACAGATTCTGCTCCGAATAAGGCGCAAAATACCTTTCCCACCCGGTACGCCAGCTCTTCATTGACCTCTTCCGGGTAGATTCCGCGTATATCGTATGCTTTAAATGCCTTTGTGTTAATCACCGCGATCCCCCATTCCACCATTATCCCTCATTGAGCCTAAACAAAGCGCGATGAGCAATATCCAAACTTGGTTCATAAATTGTATATTCTACCAAAACACAAAAAATCCTGCAAAAAAGAAAGAAGCGGAATAAAATGGGCCGTAACCCCTTTATCCCAGCTTCCATTCGAGATAACTATAAGAAAGCGGTGATTCATTCGTCTGGCTGCACTTTTTGAAAACAGACCTTGCTTCAAATATGTCGAAAAATAAAAACGGCTACTCTGAAAAACAAATGCAAGCCTTTCAATCAAATATCATAATTCCGTTCCCGTAACACGTTCTCCGCCGCTTCACCCAAAAACCAGCGCATGGTGGTAAAAAAGGCAAGATAATTATTATCGGAATTCGGTATCAGTAATTCCCGGGCCAGCTGGTCCAAGGCCTCTTCAATGGGAACGCCCTGCCCCGTCAGCTCGGCCACCTGCTCCTGCAGTACTTCGATTACTGCCTTGCGAAGCCGTTTCAACCGGGGCGCATTCAGATTCAGTTCCACAATCGTATTGCAGGCCTTTTTGCGTAACATTTCCGGACAGCGGTCTTCGTCTACGGACATGGCGCCGGAAAACGAATCAAAGCAGAACAGCATTTCCTTAGCAGGTATCTGCAACGGGTTAAGGATCTCCGCGTTAATGAATTTCCCGCCTTTGGGAACATCACAGCTCCGGTCTTCCTTTACTTTGGAAAAACGATAATCGGCTTCCGCCACCTTGGGCTGGCTTCCTCCATGACAGGCTCCCAGCATGTTCTTCCATTCCAGATGATAATTGCGCTCTTCACGTTCCGTTCCCACCTTGGGATGGAAGTGTTCTACACGGAAATCGTCTACCCGGTCTTCTTCGTCCGTCAGTTTTATATTAATCTCACAGTATGCGCACAATCCGTGCTGATCGCTAAGCAACTGCCGCTTTACCTGACGATAACCGTCTCTGCTGCGGTGATGAAACTTTTCCCAGGTATCATGAGGATAACGTTGTTTATAGCGAGCCAGCAATTCCGGTTCATCCGGACTCTTTTGCACCCGTTTCATACGTTACGCCACCCTTCCCCTGAAAATGAATACCTTTTAAACTATCACCAGTAAATTTGTTTCTCCGCCAGTCTGAAAACGCAATTCATATCTTCACAGTTTCTTATTTCTTCCTGCGGAAATTACGCACACGGATATCCATATCCGCCCGGAACAGCGCAGGTTCTCTTCCCTGAGACCACTGATCCAGTGTTTCGCGTAACGCCAGCGCCTCTTCGCTGTCCCATTTGTCCTCATTGACCAGTTGCAGATAGCGCTGCAGTGCCTGTACAATAGGCAAGGAGCCAGGCCGGCTCTCCACATGCTGAATATCCCGCAGCAACTGGCTGCTTTCCGCTCCCAGCGAAAATGTCGGTTCCTCAATATCCACCAGGTCGTTATCCCAATGGAGGATCCGAATACATTCCGCAGGCACGCTGGTAAGAACCTGAGGACTGTGAGTTGTAACAATAAACTGTACCTTGGGGAACGCCTTGACCAGGTCATTGACAACGGTCTGCTGCCAGGAAGGATGAAGGTGCATGTCCACCTCATCTATCAGAACCACGCCGGACGTTTTCAGCGTGACATCTTCACCCATATCCGGATTAAGACGAGCCATACGATACGCAATATCTGCCGCCATGCTGATGACGCTTCGGGCTCCGTCGCTCATAGCTTCCAGCGGCAGTTCTCCTTTTTCCGGATGGCATATCAGCAGGTTCTGAGCCGCAAAACTGTATTTTAAATCCGTCCAGCCCATACTTTGTATGCAGGTAACGATCGCCTTGTTGATGGCATTCAAAATTTCACGGTAGGGATTCTTTTTGTTCAGCTTTTTTTCCGCAATGATGTGGTCATATTCCAGCGCGCTTTCCGTAGCATAACGGAACCATTGGGCAAATGTATTATACGAGCCGCTTGGTTCCAGACACTCCACATAGCCGCTGCTTCTGGACAAATCCACTTTCTTCCGTTTGAGCAGCGAACTGTCATTCCACATACGGCTGGTACCGTAATAACCCAAAACCGGAAGGATGATATCCTGGTCCCCCGGCTGATTCAACTCGTCCGCAATTCTTTTCCCATAATCAGAAACGAACTTTGCAGAAACAGAAGAGGTTTTACCCTTGACGGATTTTAATTCCCTTTTCCAGGAATATGCTTTTCCGTCATCGGCTTTTACTTCCGTTTCCAGTACAACCGGAAGCAGATACTTCATTCGCTTAATCTGCAATTCATCCTGCGTTTGCGGAACATCCACTACCATCCGGACATCATTCGGTTGGAAGTTACGTGCCTTAATACCGGGAAAGGCCGCCAGATATGGCGCCATCGTTATTGCAAGGCCATCTAAAATCGCGGTCTTCCCTTTTCCGTTTTCCGCTACAATTACAGTAACTTTGGGACTGAATTGCATAGTAAAATCTGTATAGCAACGAAAGTTCTGCATTCTGATTTTCGATACATACATAGGATGCCAATGCCTCCTTTATAAAAAACCGGACAGGTTTCCCTGTCCGGTAAAGGATAGATTATTTTTTAGCAGCGTTGTTTTCTGCCGGAGCCTGTGCATTCGGATCAACAACGCGGAAATTCATGATAGAGAATTTTCCATTGGTAACTTTAAACGCAACATCCAGTTCCATGACAGCCCCTTTTTCAAATTTGGCCGCATAAACCAGAACATGGCCGTCGGAAAATACCTGATACACGCGAAGGTCTTTCTGAACCATTTTTCCTAATTCTTTGTTCATGTTAGCAAACATTTCCTTATATCTGTCTGCGGTCAAATCCTTGGCTAAGGACGGATCCATAAAAGCGGAAGCTTTCTTATAGTCTCCGCCGGCAAAAAACTGATCCACAATTTTAGTTTCTGCGTCTAAGTCCGAGCCATAGCTGGCATAGCACATCGCAGAAAAGCTCATCATAATCGCCATCAAAAATAACATTACTTTCTTTTTCATTGTTTTCCCTCCTGAAATTTAAAATTTCTATTTTAAATAATATATACGTTTACCTGTCATTGACAGACTCGTATCAGCATAGTAATAGTACTGTATTTTTATGGCAAAGTTGCGTCATTTTGGAAAACTTAAATTCACAGTTCTGACTACAACACTGATTAAAAAACACAGACACATTAATTCTTCTTAATTAAAAACTGACATATCCTCTTTCATGTTCGTTATTGAAGCGCTTCCTCCGGAATTTCGATTTCTCCGGAGAACACTTCAACGGCAGGTCCCTGCAGATAAATATGATTACTGCCGCTTTCATACGTAACTTTTAACATTCCGCCCCGGGCCTGGACATTCAATGGTTTATCCATAGCGCCGGCCTTTTTCAGTTTCATGCAGGCATAGTTCACGGCACAGGCTCCGGTTCCGCAGGCCAGCGTTTCTCCGCTGCCACGCTCCCAGACTCTGAATTTTACTGTGTTCTCGTCAATAATCTGCACAAATTCAGTATTCACGCCTTCCGGGAACAACTTGTGATGTTCAAACTGCGGTCCCAAATTTTCCAGATCCAGCGCATCCACATCCGGCACAAACACAACAAAATGCGGGTTTCCCATAGAAACGGCCGTCCCGTTGAAGAAGAACTTCTCCTTATACGTTTTATTATCCGTACCCACAATGGTCGTCTCCCGCAAAACCAGAGACTGGTCCACGAAAATATAATGATCCGTGATCATGGGAATCATACGGGGACGTGTTTCCGGCTGTCCCATATCAACCTTTGCTTCCGTCACCTTACCGTTATCAATGATAAGGTCAATGGTTTTAATACCGCCCAGCGTTTCAATGGAAACCGGATTCTTGTCAGTCAGATGATAATCATATACGTACTTTGCCACGCAGCGGATCCCGTTTCCGCACATCTTTCCTTCCGAACCGTCAGCATTAAACATACGCATTTTAAAATCGGCCACTTCAGAAGGACAGATCAAAATCAATCCATCGCTTCCTATACCATAATGATACCGGCTTACGTATCTTGCCACTGCTTCCGGATTGGACATTTCCTGCTGTGTACAATCTACGTAAACATAATCGTTTCCGCAGCCATGCATTTTGGAAAATTTAAATTTCATCACTTCATCCCCTTGCCGCTACTTTCCTTCTCTTCACCTTTTATTTATTAGCCATATATTATATTAACTATTATTTGTATCAACATTATAGCTAACGTTAAATCGCTAATACATGATTATTTTATTATATCGTGTTTCACAAAAATGAACAAGTAATAAAACCGGGAAAATCTTAAAAATTATTAAATTATTAAAAGTTGAAGGGAGACAGCGTTCCTAGAAATATACAAGAAGTTAAAAAGAATAAGCAAAAATCGAAAATCCCATACATCTGACCCAAAGTAAAAGCCCCCGCACTTAGTTGTACGGGGGCTTCGTCTCTGACCGGCAACAATCTATCCTCCCAGGCCGCTTCCAGCCCAGTACTTTCGACGCGTGAGAGCTTAACTGCTGTGTTCGGGATGGGAACAGGTGGATCCTCTCAGCCATCGTCACCGGATTTCTGAATGGTATTTTCAGGTTTCTGCTTCGTCAGCCTGCGGCTCGCCTGCTCCACATACCTTGGTATGCCTTCGCGGCTCTCGCCGGCCTTTCCTTGCGGCCTCCACAAAAATCCTGGTTCATGGAATGCGCTTTCCAGGCTTCTGCTTCCTTGCATAACCACTGAAAATCCTCATTCTTCCTTCAGGTCTTTCCAGACCTTCAAAACTTTACAGAAGAAACTACTCACTTTCTAACGCGTCCTCACTCGCAATCTTAAATCAAGCCCTCGACGGATTAGTACCGGTCCGCTCAATACATTACTGCACTTACACTCCCGGCCTATCAACCTTGTCTTCTACAAGGCGTCTTACTGACTTGTGTCATGAGAGATCTCATCT
>Ga0256405_10002804_pt1 | contig 38057 bp, 35 predicted proteins | sample RumenRJG_02DNA_FD_189096 | JGI IMG/M metagenome (GOLD analysis project Ga0256405, IMG submission 189096) | Bovine rumen microbial communities from Lethbridge, Alberta, Canada - RJG_02 | ecosystem: Host-associated > Mammals > Digestive system > Stomach > Rumen | place: Canada: Alberta...
TTTGCAGCGTGAAATCTGATAATTACATAGAGATTCATATTAGAGGAAAGGTTGGTAATGAAGAATTACGACCTGAAACCTATGATATTCGTGAACTCCGAGATATGATAGATATCATATGCGGTGTTATGGGGCATTCAAATAAATCCGGAGATTTGATTTCATTAGAAATTAAAGATGGTTCTGTGCGGCAGTTCTTTTATTCAACTAAGCAACAAGTTATGGTAGCTGCCACTTTGCTTCAACTCGTAGCTTCCAATCCTCATATGGAAAACGTAGATGATCGATTGGCATCAAATATTGAAGCAATTCAAACAAAAGCTATCTCTCAAGGATATACGTATGAGATTTGCACGTCCGAAAATGAAACTCCTTTATTGATATCTCCAATGACTAATTATAAGAGACTTGAAACCCATTGGGTAGATGCTGATTATTATTTGTATGGGACTGTTGAGAATGCCGGAGGAGCAAAAGAAGGAACTATAAGATTGCGATACAAGGGAGAATTATTGACAATTGATGTGGACAAAGACATGTTAGCTTCGTTGGAAAACAATATTGTGTATCACGAATGTGGGGTTTATGTAAAAGGAAGGCAGAATGTTACTACTTACGAGATGGATAAAAGTAGTCTTAGATTAGTAAGTTTTATGGATTATACCAATAAATATAACGAGCAATATCTTAAGGATTGTATAAGAAAGGCATCCCCGGTATGGGCGGATGTCCAGGATCCTGTACTATGGCTGCATGAAATGAGAGGTGACTATGAAAGATAAAGAATTATATGTACTTTTAGATACATCATTTCTGATTAACCTCGTGTCAGAGAGGGCCTTGTTTCATGAAAGGGCATATGAGTTTTTTTATTCATTTATGACTCGTCATTATGTTATGGCTATTTCCACTATAGCTATTTCTGAATATGCTATCAAGGACGATGTGACTCATCTACCGTTAGCAATGCTCCAAATAATTCCTTTTAACTATGGACATGCCGTTAGGTCTGGTGCATTTGGGAATCAAGTGTCATCGTGTAGAAAGCAAGAGCCGGATACATCGAGAGCGGTGGTTCTAAGCGATTCGAAAATGTTTGCACAGGCAGAGTTGGAGAAAATTGATTACGTAGTATCAGCAGATAGTAAAGCACAAAAGACGTATCAGTGGTTAAAAGATGCAAATCTTGCGCATTTTGAATACTTGGATATAACAAAAACGGCAGTTAATGATTTCTTTGGAGAACTTCCATTCCCGATAGAATAGTACTGCTTGTTAAATATCTACTAAATAATGATCGATCGTGATATGTGTGATGTGAAGGATTGATTCCCTCTATTTTTTTTGTTTGTATATTTTAGATTTTCTCTTCTCTTTATTTATCCCATCAGTGCTCGCTGCATAGCATTTTCGGAATTTTTGGTCATTTTTGTGAGGATTCTATCAGTGTCAATTTATTGGTACTGATAAGTGGAATCGATTAGCAGACTATCAGAAAAGCTTGTTTTTATGTAGGTTGATGAGCGATTACACTAAGTTGCACAAAGCAACTATAGAATCCGTATTTTTCTTACCTTTTTTGATTACCTAAAAACACATACACCATACGTTGAAATAATCGTACCCTTGCGGTTAAGAAAATGTTTTTGAAAGGGATGTAATCCCGATTTTTTGTGAGTGTAACGTGTTTTTGTAAGCAGCCAAGCGAGTACTTACAAAGTAGTCGATTAAGTGGAATGGACTATTAAGGGTCCTGCAAGCTTGCTTGTAAGCACAATGAAGAGGCTATTACACTCCAGAGCCGTGTGGGCTCGATAGGCTGTGCGTTTTTGATTATCTCTAATCCCTCCGAGACTGCCGCGTTTTTGATTTATATAATTACTGTTTTTTCCGCAAAAGCGGTATAATCTTCATAATTTTCAAAAAATATATACTTTATTAGCGTAAATTTTAGTAAAATTGCAGTTTTTATTTGTTTATTTGCAAAAATTTTAGTACCTTTGTACCCAAAATAGAAATGAACAATGGAAGATAAATTTGCAATACAACTTTTCGAGGGCAGTAAAGTACGTGTTGTCTGGGATGAGGAGCAGGAGAAGTACTTTTTTTCTGTAGTGGATATTATCCAAGTATTAACAGATAGTGTCGATGCTAAGCAGTATATCAAGCGTCTTCGTTCGCGTGATCCAGAGTTAAATCTCAGGTGGGGTACAATTTGTACCCCTATAAAGACTTTGCTATCTTGACGAATGTACTTACGCAAGCATGGAGCGGAATGACAACAGGAGAGTACAAGAAATTCAAAGGTCTTACTAAAGAGAATCTGCGTGATAACATGACGAATATCGAGTTAGCGTTGAATACACTTGCAGAGGTGGCAACCACAGAATACTCCCGTCAGTCGAATCCGAAAACAATGGAAGAGAACAAGCGCGTAGCGCGTGAAGGAGGTGATGTGGCTCGTGAGGCGCGAGAGACGATGGAGAAACGCCTTGGCCGTTCAGTAGTATCGAAAGAACGTGCTTCGGACTATATCCTTGATGCCGACAAGAAAGAAAAGAAAGCCGAACTGCCATTCGAAGAAAACAAATAGCGACCGATGAGCGGGAAATAATCGAGAGAAGAATAGTTTAATGATGGAATGGTGCTTCACCATTAGCGCGAAGCGCGCTCACCATTAAACAATTAGCAATACTATCGCACCATTAGCGCGAAGCCGCGTCACCATTAAACAATACACCATTGATATAGTCACCATTAATCAATAAACAATAATATCGTTCACCATTAAGTAGCTCCGCTGCGTCACCATTTAGCAATAAGCAATAAGATAGTTCACCATTAGCGCGAAGCGCGCTCACCATTAAACAATTAGCAATAATATGGAGAATAGGAAAGATCAAATATATAAACAAAAATTCATGGCTTTCGCCATTCGGATGGTGAAACTGAAGAACTATCTCAACGAGCAGAGGCATGAGTACAACAACTCTGACCAGATTCAGCGTTCTGGTACTGCTATAGGCGCCAATCACCGTGAGGCAACTTTCTCAGAAAGTGACTCGGACTTTATCCACAAACTGCAAATAGCACAGAAGGAGTGCGGTGAAACGATTTATTGGTTAGAACTGTTAAAAGCAACAGAATATATCTCGGAAGAACAATTTAACAGTTTATATACGGATGCGGAAGAAGTTATGAGAATGCTGACTTCAAGCATAATGACCACGCGCAAGCGCTTAAAGAAATAACAATCCATCATTCGCATCATTAGCATCATTTCATCATTTGCATCATTCCCTTCACTCTTTCACTCTTTAATTCTTTCACTCTTTAATTCTTTAACTCTTTAAACTTTACATCATTAACTCCTTAATTCATTAATTCTTTCACTCTTTATAAAGCCCAATCTTCGTTTTAAGATTAAAAATCTAATTTTTTTAACGAATATTGGGCTTTTTTCTTGCATATGTGGGAATTTTTTAGTACCTTTGCACCCCAAAATTAATACAATGGAAAAATCGTATCAAATAGAAATGCTCAATGTCAAGGATGCGGATGCATTCATCGTATATTACAGGACATCCGATAATAAGTGTCACCTAGTGCTGATAGATGCCGGACGTTACGGAGATGGAGAAAAAGTACAGAAGCATTTGAATACATATTACAGTGGGATTCCTGTCGAATTAGCTATAGTCACTCATCCGGATGATGATCACTATGGTGGATTTATTTATCTGCTTGAGCAAATAAAGAACAAAGCAAAGGGCGCTGTTAAAATCAACAAGTTCTGGATCAATGATCCGCGTAAGCACATAAAAGTTGATGATGTACAGGAGAGTATTCAACGTACAACATTACAGAAACGTTTAGCATCTATATATTCGGTTGGGGATAAGAATTTATTAATATTGATAGAAGAAACAAAGATTTCTACGGAAGAAGTATTTGCTGGTTCACATAAGGTTTTATTTAGAAATGTTTTAGGTTATTTAGCAGGAAAGTTAGCACCAAATACTTCATCGCAGCCATGCTTTATCGTCTTAGGGCCGACAATGGATTATTATGATGAGGTGTGTAAATCCTTCCGGTACGAACACGTCCATGTGGTAGAGACAAGTGAAGAAGACGATGTGGTTGATGAAGATGATTTTAAGCAAACGGATGAATGTTATAGTAAGGTTTTAGATGATGCTCCGGACGACGGATCTGATCATAACAAAAGTAGCATTATTGTATTGTTTCAGTCAATAGAGGGAGATAAAATTCTTTTTACCGGTGATGCTTCCGTGGAGTCGTTTGAACAGATGGATGATGCGCATGAGAAACTATGTCATAATGTTCAATGGCTTAAGGTACCCCATCATGGAAGTAAGAGTAATCTAAATTCCAAGTGGATTAAGATTTTTAATCCGAATACAGCATATATATCAACATTGCGCAGAGGAAAATACCTTAGTCAATGTACTATCAATGCATTAAAGAAGAATAAGTGTACAATCATTTCGACTCATAATAATCAAAAAGCCGACGTAATACGGCATCAAGCACTTCAGAAAAGAATTGGTTGGAGTGCGAAGGGTTTAGTGTGTTGCTGAATGCACATGGAGAAAATTAATGGATAAAGACGGAAAGAAAATAGGATTGGCGTTATCCGGAGGAGGATATAGAGCAGCAGCGTATCATATCGGTACGCTGAGAGCTTTGCATAAAATGGGAATACTTGATAAAATTGATGTCATTTCCTCTATTTCGGGAGGTTCAATTATTGCTGCGTACTATGCGTTACATAAGGACGAATTTCAAGATTTCGAAAGTTTTGAGAAAGAGTTTGTTAAGAAACTTGAAAATGGTCCTTTCTGCCTATTGGTAGGCATCTTGATTTTCATCGTTTTCATCATTTGCATACTTTCCTGCGCTGTAGTTTATGTTATGCATAGTGGGTGTATATGTATGTGCATAAAGATTTTTCTTGCTCTTGCGTACCTGTTTGGACTTGGATATGTAGTTGTTAATCATCACAAGTTCTTCCGTTCAAGCAAAATAGTGCAGTGGTATTACGATAAACATTTCTACAGCTATAAAAAAATGAAGGATTTGCCGGATACTCCCATTCTTGCAATTAATGCTACTGAAATTACTCAAAATCAGTTGATGACATTTTCTAAGTTTAAGGTGGCTTGCGGACGTAAATACCCTAAGGGGGTGATTTCGCCATATGATTTACCGATTTCATTAGCAGTTATGGCATCTTCTGCATATCCGTTATTTAACCCTGTTACGATTACGAGTAACTATTTTGCAGATTCAAATTATGATGGAGAATTGCCATTGTTGATTGATGGTGGTATTTATGATAATCAAGGATTGCATAAACTTAATGAGTCTTATAGTGATTACCATACAGATTTTGCAATCGTTAGCAATGCAGGTAATGCCGAAATGAACGCAAATGGAATGGGAAATGTTGTTGGAGAGTTATATAAGTGTTTTAATCTACTGATGAATCGTATCGAAAAAATGCAGATGCGCAAGATTCTCTACCAAGCCACAAAAGAAGATGAACATTGTGCGTATGTTTCTTTATTATGGAAGCCGTTAGATACAATTATAGATAGATATTTTGATAATATAAGAAAAGGACAGGTTCCAAGTTACATATATAATGCTAATGGTCTTACAGATGAGCAAGTAGAGAAATTAAAAGCTGGACAAATGACAGAAGAAGAAATAAATGGCTGCTTGGAAACAATTAAAGAAAATGTGAATTGGGCAGCAATGCGAAAAGATTTGGAACGGATATTAGATGCTTGGGCTCACGCAAAAAATATCGAAACAAACCTAAAAGGACTATCAAAACAAGAAATAAAGGATTTAAGTTTGTTAGCCGAATGGCAGACTACACTGCAAGTTAGGCTACATTTACCAAATTTACTATAATTATGGCACATTACACGCGTTTTCGCTCATATCAATTGCCGAATCCCGGTTCGTCTTTTTCTTTAAGTGTTGAAAAGCATTTCACACTTATAGAGGCAAGATATAATGCAACAAATGCACCTCATATCAATTGGGAGTTAGAGCAACTATGTAAGTGGGATATTGATACGCTGCATATCACAAGTTGGGATGATGATCATTGTAATTATAATGAATTATGTGATATATTGTCAAATTTGTGCCCTTCAAGAATTGAATTTCCCAGTGAAATCCCGACAACTGAAAATGGAAGAAAATCTAAACAAGCTATTCTTGCGTTTCAAAGCAAGCATTCTTACTGTACTGCTGTACCAATTACGCCTTTACTCGTAAAAAATGACGATAGAACCCCTCTAATTGGGAAAGATGTATTTTATAATCCTATGCAAAATGGTGACAAATCAAATGATAATTCTTTGGTTAAATTATTCCGTGTCGGCTCTTTCCAAGTGTTAAGTTTAGGCGACTGCGAAGATTCTGCGATCGCTAATCGTCTTATGGAAAATGATATTTTGAAAGGTGAAGTTGACATTATGATCTTAGCTCATCATGGAGCCGACAATGGATTTACCACAAAAGAGTTTTTAGAAGCTATAAGACCGAAAGTATGTGTCTGTTCCTCTGACTATGGAAACAAGTATGACCATCCACGCGATATTATTAGACAACGATGTTTGTCGCTCGGCATACCACTATTTACAACTAAGCGTGGAGATATTATCGCCCAAACAATTGATGCAAAACACTTCAAGGTTTCTAATTATGTCAGCAATAATGAGGCAAAGGATACCGTACTAAGCTTCTCAAATAAGACATGGTATATTAGTGATGTTCCCGCATAAATGTATCATATAGATATATGATGATATATGCATTGATAATTATTAAACAATATTGTCAATAAAAAATCTAACAATATGAGCAAAGCAGATATTCAAAGAAATCAAGTACATGACAATCACATGAAATTTGTGATTATACGTCTTGATTACTCAGGCGTGACTGATAGTGCGGAACTAGTAAAATTGTTCGATAAAAGATTCCCAAAAGCGTTTAAAGATAGAGGGTATGTTATCACAAGAGAAATATCGTTAGCACTACGCAAGGAAGATCTCGTTTCCATAAGTGAAGCAGTGTCAGTGCCCATCAGTGTAATAGAAAAAGAAAAAATTGTAAGGTATCGTGGCTTAAATAATGTGCCTGGAGATGTAACTTTGGACATCTCTCAATTTTATATTTGTATGACTATCAAATATAATGAAAACTATGATGGTTTTAATAATTATGTAGAGTATTTCAAAGGAGCAATTACTATATTCAAAGAGAAGGTAGATTACTTCAGCCCAAGAAGATTAGGTATAAGAAAATGTAGAGTAGAAGCATTTTCTCAATTAGAGCTGCTTAATACTGTATTTGAACCTTATGTTTATAATGACCCTAATCTACCAATAGGTAATTTTGGAGATTCGATGAGAGAATATAGATCGTATCTACAAAATGACAATCTAAATAATATACGAACGAACATAATTCGTCGTTTTATGCCTATTGCTGAAAACGAGGTGAGAAAATTCAATACTATACTAGACATTGACGTATATTACCAAGATAGAAAATTGCTGCTTGAAAGAGAGATGAGTAATCTTATTGACGAAGCCAATCAGTTTGAATTTGAGGTATATAAAATGTGTATGAAAGAAGATATGTTGCTGGGACGTTTATGAATGAGGAATACATAGCGATAGAATCAAATTTTGATATACAATTACGTATATATGTCTTAGGCTACTATCCTCAAGGTGAATGTATCCTAATAATTGTTTTTAATGTGTCTAATAATAAAGTGGTAAAATCAATCGTAGTGGATTGCTATTTAGAAAAGCATAGAGAACATTTTATTGAAATCTTGGAAGAGTATAAAATTTCAAAAAGTAATCCTATAGACTTGATTATATGGACGCACCCCGATAATGACCATTCAAAGGGGTTAGAGAAAATTATATCAAAATATGCCAATACGAAAACCATAATTGTGACTCCCGATGGAATGAATATTTGGACTATGATTCGTGCGAATACATTTACAACATACCTGATGGTCTTATACTATGTTAGAAAAAATCGACTATTAATAGAACATGTAAACAATAGTAATCATCGTAAATCTCCAGATGAATATTTGCCGTTATATATTTCTGATGGCGTACTTGACGATTTGCATTTTTCCGTAGAGATATTAACCCCTCATGCTGATAGCATTATAAAGAAGACAGAAATCAATAAAACTTTTAAGAACAATGACATCTCTATTTCTTTTGTAGTTCATTTTGGCATGATGAATTTTTATTTTGGAGGAGATGTTGAAAATGATGCAATTAATAAAATTGATAAATATCGATTAGCAAATTTGTCATATATTAAAATTCCTCATCATGGCTCGAACACATCAAACAAACTTCCTGCTATCATAGAAGAACTGAAATCCGAAAGTGAAGATGATAATTCCATGAATGTAACTTCCGTAGTAACAGGGTATAATATAGGTAAATCTGCCTTGCCCAAAGAAGATGTTCTATCTATGTATGATAATATATGTAATGTTATTGTGAAGACTGATTCTATAACAAGACAATATCATTATGGGATACATGCTATCTGTTATGATATTATGGCAGGAGCAATTTCTAGTTCCAAATATATAGGAGATACAAATATCTGGAATAAGCGTGTATAATATGCAAACATAAAAGATTCTTCCTCTCGTATCTGTCCCGTATGTCTCTCGTAAGTGGCGAATAAAGAAACGTATATAATAAATGCAATATAGATCACTACATATTATAATGCCAATGGCCGGGGAAGGAAGTCGGTTCTTAAAAGAAGGAAAGACAAACACCTAAACAAATGGGCAATGCCATTTGAATTTATGTTTGCTGCGTATGGACTATCTATAGCTGTGACGCAGAAGAAATATAAGCGTTGGTTTACCTATTGGTGCGCGCTGATGTTTATTGCAGCGATAGCCTGGAACTGGTTTAAGATGGCTGGACGAGGATTATAGCGCTACGCATATATGATAGATTATAGATTATAGATGAACTGGAATCGAATAGCAGAAAATTAAAGGTATGGAAGAATTGAATGAGATGATAAAGGACTACTTGGCAGCCAGGGACACCGATTTTGCCATTATGATCAATGGTGATTGGGGGTGTGGAAAGTCCTATTATATAAGGAACGAGTTTCAAGAAGTCGTTACATCAGTCGAGTGTCCGGTTCGCGATGAGACGAAATTGATTTCATACTGGGATAAGGGCAATGAGTTTACACGTAGCCTATGGCATAAAATTAAAGCCAGGTGGACTAAAGAAAAAATCACATATGACGAGAAGAAGTATTATCCATTTTATATCTCGCTCTATGGTGTCTCGTCCGTAGAGGATTTTAATGCTCGTGTGACGGATGAGTTCTTTGGGTTGATAGGCAAAGGGGGAAATATGTTGTCCGCGTTCTTAGATGGCAAATTCAATGTGCGATTGCCTTTTAGTTCAGGAAAACTGATTCCTCATAATGCGGTATTGGTGTTCGATGATTTGGAGCGAATATGTTTGGATAAAATCTCACCCATTGAGGTTTTGGGACTGATAAATTCATTTGCAGAACATAGACATCTAAAGGTTGTAATTGTATGCAATGAAGAGGCATTTCGTCAAAAAGCCGAAGATGGAAGTGTACAACTACAATTAGATGATGAATATAGGCAATATAAAGAAAAGACAATTCGGTTTACCTATACATGTAAAGCCGATATCCCAGCGATTTTAAACCTATTTGTAGAGAAATGCACTGGAGTCTATCAGACATACCTCGAAGAAGAAACAGAGAGGATTTTAGATCTGTTCAACAAAGGAGGGAAGGGGAATCTTAGAACCCTAAAGTTTTTTGTTGACACATACGAGAAGATTTACGAATTTGCAAGTCAATTTGTAAGTGAAAGATACTGCTATCAGATATACAATAAATTACTTATATCGACTTTGATATGTGAGATGGAGTATAAGGACGGTGTATCTAAAGAAGATTTGCTCAAGTTGCATCAACCGATAGAACTACATTTGGATGATCTACTTGAAGATCAAAATCCACCAGCACTAGAAGGGGCGTATAATGAAAACGAGAAGGCAACTGCATATGATGCAGATAAGATCAAGGAGAAATATTCGCCCTACTATGATGAGATGGTGCGTGCACCATGGTTGGTGGATTATATAGCGAGTGGGGCATTGAGCGAGTGGGATATTAAGCAATTTGTAAAAGAACAAGAAGAGGAATGCATGCGATTAGAAACAAGTCCGGCAATGCAGGCTGTGGAAAAGTTGAAACGTCTGAATGAGATAGATGATGAAGAGGTGCAGCCTACCATCAACCAAATCTGGCAATATATCGCAGAGAATAAATATTCCATCAAGGAACTGCTGAATATATATGTGATGTTTATCCGGTATGCAACAGATGGTGTATCAATAGTGAAACTCACCAGCGATAAGGATGCGTTGTTCAAAGAAGCCATCGCAAAAAGTGGCAACCTGGAGGGGTTGGAGCAGGAACTGCACTCAAAGATGTATGGTCCCGGATATGGTACGGAGGCAGATAGTTATATAGCACGGTATAATCAGTTAGTAGTCCATGCCAGGAAAACAGCTATCCAGATAAATAAAGGAGAGTATGAGTATGCAGTAGAGATGTTCTTAAAAACGATAGAAGATGAGGATAAGGCAGTAGAAGGTGTAGCTGAATATAAATACGGAGATAAAAGTGACTTATCGTTGCATGGAGCAGATTTGGATCGGGTGTATAGAGCGATTATTTCACAGCCGAACCCCAAGGCATGTATGATTATTGAATGTGTGAATTATTTGATAGGAGCGGAAACAATAAGGTGGAGCAAACAAGAGTTTCATGCTTTGCAGGAATTTAATAAGGCATTAAAAGGGTTTGTTGAAAATAATCCGGATTTGCCCAGAACAATGTTTTTAAGAGAAACGATAAAGTTGATATCGAATTTCTTGAAAAAATATGATATGTAAATACATATTGCAACAGGAGTGAAGATTGATCGTACCTAAAGATATATATAATTTCGAGTTGTTTAGATGGGTGCAATGGCAACCAGCTACAACGGAAGAAGATGCGTCAATTAAACGCGTCTTAGATCGGTTGTGTACCAGATGGTTGAATTTTGATACGAAACCATTTGCGGATGAGGAGAAACGGATTATCCGCGAGCAAGGTTGGACAGAGTCGGAGAATATTGAGATTGCAGCGAGAGCACAGGATGTGCTGCGGAGAGAAGAACGGGATAAGCGTGCAATGACCAGAAGAGCATCGGATCTGTATATGCAAGTATTTGACAAGACGAAGGATGGTTCTTACTTGCTGCGTTCGATAGAGGTGCGGGATATAAAGGTGATATGCGATGACGCGTACTTTGATGAAGTGGTAATGCGATTACCGCAATTGGATGCTCCTTTGTTGCATCAATGTTTGAAGGCACTCAAGCAATCGTATAACGCTAAGTTATCATCATTGCAGCAAATTGCGGAAGAGCAATATGAGGCATTGTATGCGAAACACGATTATGAAGCGCTGCAAAATGCAATAGACTCACTGCTATTAACCGAGGCTGTCACAAAAGAAGAGGCAGATTTTAGAAGGGCATTAGTATACGAGGCATATGCCGATGCGGAAATGGCGAAAGAAGATGAGCATACATGGATGGTGCGAGGGCCATTCCTATACAAGAGTGCCTATCAGATGATATATCGGGTGAAAGAACAGCATCCAGATGACGAAGAACGCATAAAGGAGAAGATTATTCAAGCCAATAAGCATTTCACAGAGAAGTTGGGGCAGTACGGTGTGAAGATGGAATATAAGGCAGATGAGGAGAAAAAGGAATTTATAAATGCGCTATGTAAAGAAACCAATATAACGTCATTACATGAGGCAGTCGGACTATTGAAATCATTGCCCTTTATAACAGAAAAGGCTGTAGCACATTACATAGAAGAGAGCCGGAAAAAGTATCTATTTTCGACCATGCTGAGTTTGTCGGCAAATGATTCGCAGGGGAATACTGTAGGGAAAGGCAGCTCGGAAGAAGCATTGCGCGTTGAGGCACATAAGATCCATAGGGCCAATATCCATTATGCGATAGAGCAGTTTTTGCGGACAATCATTGCGCAACATGTGAATTGCTCGTATGACAAATGGATAAATTTTATGTCGGAATGGCATCCAACGTATATAGACAAAGATACGACATTGCTGTTTGCTTATGGCTTTACGTATGCGATGGAAGGCGATATGGTGACAGCTGCGCATATCTTGACACCTGCATTGGAGGCATTTCTGCGGCAATGGGCAGAAGCGAAACATGGGTCGTTGAGGCATTATGAGAAAGAACGGGATGACGAACGATTGTTGGATGCGGTGCTGAGGGTGTTGGAGAAAGATTTCGACAACTATGAGGAGTGGTTTGAATACAAGGCATTCCTGACGATGGGGATAGATGAAAATTTCAGAAATCGATTGGCACATGGTATGATGCCGGTATGGGACATACATTATGAGGGGATATATTTGTTTTGGCTGTGTTTGAAGATGTATTATAGAGACTTAGGTAAAGAGATGTAAAGAATAATGGCATTAAGACCAGATAATCATATTACGGGAGATGTCGCAGTAAATTATATTAAGGCACATCTACTACCCAGAGAATGGGTGGCGAATGACTATAAGATTGATTATGGTCTGGATTTGAATGTGGATATATTCATAAATAATCAATCCACAGGATTGTCATTTTGCATACAATCTAAAGGAACTGAAGAATCTGTCAAATCCGGTGAGATTTCCTACGAAATGCCGATGGCTCGACTACAGGATTATAGCGAGCAGACACGTCCTGTATTAATAATTTATTTTAGTGAACCGGATAATGTGTTTTGGGGAATTTGGGCAAATGGTATATATGATTGGTTGAGCGAAAAGCAAAGGGAGCACAAGAGTTACTCTATTCGTTTTAGCAAAAGGAACATTATCAACACCGCTCTATTAGAATCCATCGCATCAACTATCAAATTGGATTTGATTAAGCGAATAGATGTAAGAGCAAACAATACATCGGAGTTTGAGCCATTGCATAACCAGTTGTTTAGTTTGTTAGATAGGACGTATCCGAATCATTTTACTATCAACAATGGATTGTCAGCGAAAGCGATTTATCTCGATTATAAGAAGACAAAGGAAGGCATAGCGATTCGAATAAAAGGGAATCATGAGCGTATCGTAATTCCAGCCGGAGAGGTAGATGAGGCATATATGTGGTATACAGAGGTGAATGTGCAAGAGTCTCCGTTCTTCATACAGGTTTTGGTAGCGGCGATAGGGATGGTGTATGTAGACAAGAAGGATCCTCGATACCCATATACAATATACACGCAGAATGTTGTTGATGAGCTTCTTGAGATTGTACCGGATACGTATTGGCTCGAATGGGTGAGCAAGATGCCAGTAAGGGATTTTGATATACTGAGGAAATTGCTCAATCCTTCTTTCGTGACAAATTATGATACAATAGCGCAGTATGTGTTGTTGGCATTAGTTTTCAGAAATGAACCGGAAACCAAAGAGATACGGGAGCGTTTAGAGCACATGATGTTAAGTTTCCAAACCAATTCAGAAGGTAGAGGCAGATGGTGCTACAATCTTGCTAATCTAACAAGAAACGAGGATTTGCATGAGGCAGCATCACTATATATCCAAGCACAGAAATATTTTCCGGCATATAGGGAGATGTTTTATTGGTGGAAGGAACTTGCGGGAGTGCTGTTCTTGACAGGGCATTACTATTGGTCGCAAAAGTTTTACGAGAAGGCATATTCGTTGATAGATGATGTCGATGTAAGATTGGACATTATCGTGCTGATAGCGGATACATGTTTTTATCAAAAGGACATAGTGCAAGCGCTATCATTGTTGGGAAAGTATATCGATTTGTGTGAAGAGCAGAACAAACAGATACCAGAGAAAATACTATTGTTAATACAGGCATATCAATATTATAAAGAATTAAGAGAGCAGGGACAAAAGATATTTGAGACAGGAGAGGAGTGGCACGCAGAAGGATTGGCTTGTCAAACTGATACGTTGTGCGACAAAGCCAAGATGGCGTTTGTAATCGCATGGGCATATGAGGCGAACAATATTTGTCCACTTGCTGGTGCATTGGCGATGTCTTTGCGTGCAGGAGACAAAGTATTAAGTGCGATTATTTTGCGCACCATACAAACCTCATTTAATAATGATGAAATCAATTGGCTGATCAAAGAAATATCTCAATGGCAGTTGCCAGAGGAGTCGAAGAGGCTTTTGATGGGGTTCTTAGGAGGTAAAATCAAGATTCCGAATTGTGACTAAGACCTGGCAGAAATATGAGGACGAAGTATATGAGGAGTGCTGCCGCATATACGGAGAGGAGAAGGTAGAGAGGAATGTCTCGAAGATAGGTGTGTCCACTAGAGTGCCGCGTCAAATAGATGTGCTGGTGCACACCGATGAAGGCGATATTGCGTTCGATGCCAAGTATTACTCGAATCATGTGGATGTGAAAACGATAGAGTCGATGATAGGGATGTATGGCGATTTAGGGGTGGATAAGTTTGTGGTAGTGACGAATAAAGGATATTCGAAGGCAGCGCTGAGAAGGGCACATTTGGGAAAGGATAATGTGGAGGCAGATGTGTTAGGAATGGGCGAACTTAAGCGGATGCAAGGGTACTGGGCAATGCCATATGCAGGAAGAAACTGTATCATGTTAGTACCTCCGTTTGGATGGATTGTAGATGGAGAGAAATCTGCGCATCCAGAGATGTCAGCAGTGTTATATAGGTGCGGCATCGATTTTGAAGAGATGATATATAAGGAAAGAGAGTTTGCGTATGTGAAATTTTGGGATAAAGATGATGAGATACATACGATCCCAGACTTGATGGAACATCACAGACAAGAGTGTGTTGAAGCAGATGAAGGAGGAGAATGGGAAATATTAGAAGAGATGCCATATGCGATAGCGAAATTTAAACACACAAAGGCAGTCGTGGATGAATATTTCGGGTATCGGGAATTTGAGAATTTTATATTGTTTGTGGTGTTGCTGTGTGGGGAAGAAAAGTGGGGACGGAATCGAAATAAATTACGATATATGTTAGAGCATGCCATACCAGGGCATGTGAGGCGAGTAGATAATCCAGATGAATCAGGACCAAAAGAATAAGAATATGAGAATACTCGAAGTTAATAGATACAAAAACAACCTTTCAAATCATCATCTGCTTTTTGTGACGGAGCAAGACCTATGGCTTCAACAAAGGTTTGAAAAGAACTACGTAGATACGGAAAAATGATAGAAAAACATACATAATGATGTCAAAATAAAGATTTTTTGCAAAAAGTGGCATATACATTTGTATATGTCATTTTTTTTTTGTACCTTTGCACGCTAAATTGTGTGTATGTATTTAAGTGCATGTATTTAAGCGAAAATGAGATGATGAATAATAACATAAAAATATCAGTTGTGTCTCCTGTCTATAGAGGTGAGAAGATGGTGAGTGAGCTAGTTCGACGCAATGTGGAGGCATTGAATACTATCACCGATGATTACGAAATCATTCTGGTCAACGATGCTTCACCGGATGAGTCGTGGAGAGAGATAGAGAAAGAGTGTGCCAAGAATCCGAAAGTGAAGGGATTGAGCCTCTCTCGCAACTTTGGTCAGCATTACGCTATCACAGCCGGTTTGACGTACGCCAAAGGCGAGTGGATTGTGGTCATGGATTGCGACTTGCAAGACCGACCGGAAGAAATCCCGAACCTCTATGCAAAAGCACAAGATGGCTATGATTCCGTGCTGGCTCAACGCATTCAGCGTTCGCACGGCTTGTTCAAACGCCTTGGCTCCAAGTGGTTTTATAAAGTATTCTCGTATCTAACCGAGACGAAACAGGACGCTTCGGTTGCTAACTTTGGTATCTACAACCGCAAAGTAATTAATGCTGTGCTATCTATGGGCGATGCGATGCGCTATTTCCCCACGCAGATTCAATGGGTCGGCTTCAAAAAAGCCTATCTGCCCATCCAACATGACGAACGTGCGGAAGGCAAATCGACCTATAACCTCAGCCGCCTTTTCCGCTTAGCTTTTGATACGATAATTTCCTTCTCTGACAAACCGATGCGCTTAATGGTACAGATGGGATTGTTCGTTACGCTCATTTCGTTCATCGTCGGTATTGTCTTCATCGTACGTTATTGTTTGGGACTAATCGAAGTAATGGGTTTTGCCAGCCTGATTATTTCCCTTTGGTTGTTGGGCGGAATCATCATTTCGCTCATCGGTGTCGTGGGCATCTATCTCGGCAAGCTCTTTGAGAAAGCCAAAGAGCGTCCAACCTTCATTGTTAACAACAAACGCAATATAGACTGATGGAAATACGTGCTTTACAATGGGATAGTGATTTTTTCGGCTTGCGTATAGGTCGGGCAGACTTGCAGACCAAAGCGGACGCGTTCGAATTGCGCGCGGTGCATGAGGAGTTGAAGCGTCAATACGATTTGCTGTATATCTTTGACGCCAATGCGGTTGGATTTGAGGCGAATGGAGCACAACTGGTGGATGAGAAAATCCTGTATAGCAAGCCATGTGAACCTCGCAAACAATACGCAGAAGTGTCCTTCTATCAAGGTGCAATCCCATCCGATGACTTGTATCGCTTGGCTTTGGTCAGTGGTGGCTACTCTCGCTTTAAGTTGGACGAGCGGCTTCCCAAAGGCAGTTATGAAAGGCTATACAACCGCTGGATAGAAAATGCCTGCCCTAAAGAGGGAACGAATAAACAAATTCTGCTCTTCAAAGATGAGCAAAATGTAGCTCGCGGAATGATAACTATTGATCAACAAGGAGAGTTAGGACACATCGGTTTGGTTGCAGTAGATAGAGAAGTGCAACACCAAGGCATCGGTGGAAAAATCATGTCCACTTTGGATGGCTACTTATTCGAACGCGGTATAAAAACGCTTGAAGTCCCGACCCAAAAAGCCAATACCGATGCCTGCCATTGGTACGAGAAGAACGGCTTTGTAGTACAATCCAAAATTCCTATTTATCATTGGTGGCTGTGAGAGCGATAACAAAATATGGCGCATTGGTTGGCATCAACTTGCTTTATGCGTGCGTGACATTATTTACCAAGTTCGCAGCGCAGCATGAGTTTATGTCAATAGCGTATTGCTTAGGTTTAGCCGGAGCAATAGGTGTCATGGGAGCGTACGCGATCTGTTGGCAGCAAGTACTCAAACGCATAGAACTAAGCACCGCCTATATGTTCAAAGGCACAAGCCTGATCTTTGTGATGTTATTAGCCTTTGCTATCTTCGGAGAAGCAATAACAAAGATGAATATTATCGGTGCTTGTGTAATAATTGTAGGTATTGTGTTATACGCCAAGGAATAAACATCACACATCACACATCAAACATCAAACATAGAATGTATTACCTTCTCGTCATATTATCCGTTTTTGCAGCCGCAGGAGCGCAGATGTTGCTCAAACAAGGAGCACGGCAGAGTTATGTCGGCTTTTGGCGGCAATACCTCAACCCTTGGGTAATAGGCGGCTATGCCATCATGGCGTGCAGTCTGGTACTTAATATCTTCTGCATGAGCCGAGGCGTACAAGTGAAAGAAGTAAGTACGATTGAGGCTATGAGTTATCTGTTTGTGCCTTGCTTGGCGTTTGTGTTTTTTAATGAAAAAATTACGGTTCAAAAAGGAATCGCCATCGGAATAATAATTTTAGGAATGATATTGTTTTTTCTATAGTGGACTTGCAAGATGTAAATATATTTAGTTTGTCAAAGCAAGATACGGGTGTCTTGAAGGGTATTGCTATCTGCGCAATGCTTTGTCATCATCTATATGGCTGTCCTATAGAAGGAGTGGAGTCATATACCGGTGTGTTTGCGTGGTTAGGTTCATTAGGTAAAGTATGTGTGGCAATATTTTTATTTTGCTCAGCTTACGGATTATCGGCAGGATATAAGGGTTTGACAACTCTACAGGAGAAGTTGTTTTTTATTCGTAATCGTTTCATTAAATTTTTTATGAGTTATTGGGTAATATTATTGGTAATAGTCCCGCTGGGTGTATTCGTATTCGGACGTACTTTTGATATTGCTTATGCTGGGCTTAATGTGCCGAAACGGATTATTTATGAGATATTTGGAATCAATGGTGGTTGTTCTTATATTAAAACCTGGTGGTTTAATCAGTTAATCATAGTAATGTATTTGCTTTTTCCAATATTGTATAGATTAATATCACATGTACCATTTCTATCCATTATTGTAGCAATAATTTATCTATTATTGGGAGATAAATACACTTTGGGAATTATCGAATTGAATATATGGCTTGTGCCATTTATGATAGGTATATATTGGAATCTTTACGAGAAAAAAATGAGAGAGTTATTTGATGTTTGCCAGTCTCACAAGATTTTGTTAGCATCTGTATCACTGGTGTCGTTGGTGATAGCGGTATTATTGCGAAGCTCACTATTGTATCCGGATAACATCCGCATGGAGACTTCGTTGATAATCGCTATATCCCTATGTACAATATCAATATTACGATTATCACCTAAAATAATGCATCTCTTTGCATTTCTTGGTGGACATTCAATGAATATATACCTTATCCATTCTTTTTTTAATGTGCCGATATTGCATAGCCACGAATGGCTGCGGGGGGGGGGGAATTTTGTTATTCTCATGATTTTGTGTTTGACAGTAAGTTTGGTGATAGAGTTTATGAAAAAACGAGTAGGTGTATATACACTGCAAAAACAATTAATATCAAAGTAGATGAAATACAAAGAATTAATTAAAAATAGTACCTTGATTTTAGCCGCGTTAACCACCTCAGCATATCTTCTGATGTTAGGATGGTTTAATACACTTAGTTTAGACGACTATGGCTTTGCTGAACTGATGTCTCATTCTTCTCCTTGGGATTGGATGAAAGAAATGTATATGACATGGCAAGGGCGTTTCTCGACTTTCTTAGTAAGTGGCTGCATATTTGAGATTTGGGAACGGTCTGACTCGCTATTTAGTTGGACGATCATTCATTTGCTTTTAGGATATGGTGTGACGTATCTATATGCCCGAGATGTACTGCATATTAAGGAACTAACCAATCGAATCGGAGCTACTGTTTTGGTAACCAATATCACCATAATGTCAGTTTTTGAAATTAGTACGTTCTATTGGTTATGCTGTGCCGGATATTTCCTGGTTATCTATGCAACGTTGTTGTTATTCTATGTAATATATGTAGCAAAGTGGAAGGAATGGCTAAAAGCGATAGTGGCTATATTATGCGCACTATACATATGTGGTGCAGCGGAGAACTATACCCCGTTAGTGCTGATGGTATTAGGATTGATATGGTTGCGCGACGTGATACGAGATACAAAAATATCGTCTTTTAAGTCTGCGTTTAGTAATCATTGGTTAGCATTTTCGGTATGTGCTATTTTAGGAATTGGATTTATTGCTATGGTAGCTGCTCCGGGCAATAAAGTGCGCATGCAGAACGGAGAGGAAATCGTAGGTTTTATGCATGATTTTAATGCAATGCTATTCGTTAAGAAGACTATTATTGCGAATGTGATATTTGCATTGCGATTGATTTCTCGTGGACTTTATTGGTTAGGTCTACTCCCGATATTCATGTATGTAGGAAAAATGATGCATGATAACGGAATGTCAATTGCTTCAGATAAAGTAGGGAAACGAATACTGATAGCTACTGCTCTATTAGCAGGATTTATCTTTATCGCAGTAACAGCATGCGTATATGGAATCGGATATTATCCACCTTTGCGGAGTATGAGTTTTATCTCGTATTCGGTTGTTGCCTATCTGTGTTATGTAGGATGTTTGATTGGCTACCAAATGGCAGAGAAGAAATCCAAGTGGGTAACGATTTTAGCAGTGTGCTGCTTCACGGGGTGGATCGTTTTCGCAGGGTATGAGTTCACAAAAGAATATCCCGAAGTGAAGCGCTATCACGATTTTATCAATGCACGAAATGCCTTGGTGCAACAAGAAGCCGCAAATGGACGAATAGAGTTGCTTTATATTGATGCATACGAGGCTCCGCAATGGAAGAATACCTATTCGTATCTTCGTACCACTATTAATACATGTGTGGGCTCGAAGAAGGTGGTAGAAGAGCCGTATTTCCCTTATATGATATCTAATTTAGATAAAGAAAACCCTGAAGATTTTAAGAACATGGGTGTACGTGTTTATAATGGTGCTAACTTTGAAATTTTGGAAAAATGATGAATACTATCCCCTTTAACAAACCGCACCTCACAGGCAAGGAGGCGCACTACATGTACCAAGCCGTTTACAACGGCAAGTTGTCCGGCAACGGAGAGTTTACGAAGAAATGCCAACGTTTCTTTGAAGAACGTTATGGCTTCAAAAAGTGCTTGCTCACAACAAGTGGTACAGACGCTTTGGAGATGTGCGCGATGCTGTGCGATCTCAAACCCGGTGATGAAGTCATCATCCCGAGTTATACCTTCGTGAGCACAGCACTTGCTTTTCTCCGCGAGGGAGCGAAAGTAGTGTTTGCAGACTCGATGAAGCGTAACCCAAACCTCGATGCAGAAGTACTCGAATCGCTCATTACTTCTCGCACGAAAGTGATAGTTCCCGTGCACTATGCCGGTGTTGCATGTGATATGGATGCTATCATGTCCGTTGCGAAAAAGTACAATCTTCTTGTGGTTGAAGATGCCGCGCAAGCGATAGATAGCTACTACCACTCACCTCTCACCTCTCGCCTCTCACCATTAGGCTCGATAGGGCATCTATCAGCCTTTAGTTTTCACGAGACCAAGAACATCACAGCCGGTGGAGAGGGTGGTTTGTTGGTGGTGAATGACGAACGTTTCATCCGTCGTGCAGAGATTATTTGGGAGAAGGGGACGAACAGAGCAGAATTCTTCCGTGGAGCAGTAAATAAATACGGCTGGGTAGATATGGGTAGCTCGTTCCTTCCGGCAGAGATCAATGCTGCTTTTCTCTGGGCACAATTGGAGAACCTTGATGAGATTCAGAATAAACGTAAACAGCTATGGAATATATATTATGAGTTAATGAAACCACTTGCGGAGAAAGGCTATTTCCAATTGCCGGATATTCCGGAATATGCATCCAACAATGCGCATATGTTCTATCTGACATTCCCTTCCTTAGAAGCCCGCACAGCACTCATCAAGCACCTCAAAGAGAACGATATCATGGCTGTGTTCCACTATCTGAGTTTGCATAGCAGCGCATATTATCAAGATAAGCATGATGGACGAGAACTCCCTGAGTGTGATCGATATGCCGATTCATTGGTTCGTTTGCCGATGTATTATGATTTAGAGATAGTGGATGTAGTGAAGATATGTAATGTCATCAGTAATTTTCTTGAAAATGAAACACAAAATTGAGTTTTTGAATGAAAAAATAATATAATTTTGCAAAATTTATCCCTTGTGTTTGTATATATGAGATTTTTTTTGTAATTTTGTGCGCTAAATAGTTTGCGAAAAAGATAGCAAATGTAACATGTTATATAGGAGCAGAAGTGAATGCTGGAAAATGATCGAGCATTGTGTTGTTAATAATTACGCATGTCCTTTTGGACTAAAAAATATAAAGATATGAAGGAAACAAGACCCCAATTAATCGTATTAACGCCAGTCTTTAATGAGGCGTGGATACTGCCGGCCTTTTTAAGGGCAACTTCTTTATGGGCAGATTATATTATTATTGCTGATCAGATGAGTACGGATGGGACTCGAGAACTATATGCGCGGTATAAAGAATTAAAGAGTGAAGGGCTTAAAGAGTTAAAGAATGATTGCAAACTAATCGCTGTGGATAATCCACGGAAGGAGATGCATATGGCAGCTACGAGAAGGCTGCTATTTGATGAAGCCAAGAAAATTAAAGGGGATAAAATATTGTTTACTCTAGATGCTGATGAATTCTTAACTGGTGACTTTCCGCATACAGAAGGTTGGAAGACTATTTTGAATTCAGAACCAGGAGACACGTTCTGTTTTAAATGGATGAATATAGATTATAGTCTAACTAAATATTACGAAGGACCATTCTATTTTTGGGCATTGCATGTCGAGGATGAAACACTGAATGGGATATTTCCTGATAATTTTATACATGAATGGCGTATCCCCTGGCCTGAAAATGTGAAACAAATATATAACATTGAAGATATATCGTTTTTACATTTTGCTCGAGTAAACACGTTGCGGCAACGCAATAAAGCGCGTTTTTATCAACTATCCCAAACAGCTCCAATGGAAAAATACAGTGGGGTACGGTTTCATAGGGCATATAATATGCAATCGGAAACAGTGATGCATAAGTTACCAAGCAGTGTCTATTCTTGTTATTTAGAGCATGGGCTAAACATTATTCAATCATTACAATTAAATGACGAAGGGGAACACTATACAAAAGTGTCATTACAGCGCATACAAGACAAGGGGATAGACTATTTTCATAAGTTGGATGTATGGGATGAACATTTTCTCCAAAAATTAGGATTAAAAGATCCAAGGAATGTGATTGATAAAATTATACATGCATACTTACGCGTAACACAAAAGTACTCTGATACAATACTGGTCCGCGGTATAGATTGGGTCATAAAAAAGATCTATTAAAATAGTACTGCACAATTTTCATCTATATATGAACGTATAATACATGAATACTTTGTAATGGATGCGGAAGAACCTTACAAGAATCAATTAATAAAAACCAGTTAAGTATATTTGTGAAGTGAATACTAATAACAACCAATTGAATCAAATGCCGCCGATTCCAATGGCATCACCACCTATGCTGGTTCAGCCAATGTCGCAAGGGGGAATTGCAGGGACGCAACGATTTATAAGTAATAATAGAGGACGCATTCTGACAGTTCAACAAGAACGAACCGTCCCTCTTTGGCTCACAAGCAAATCTGCAGTGTTCTTTTTTGTGGCGATGATTGCTTGCTGGGCTGCATATGGATTTATGCCGGAGTTTACCTTGTGGATAATCGCATCGATTTCGGTCGTATTGTTCTTCTATGGATGTTCTTCCATGTCCAGAAGTTTAAGCCGAACAAGTGAACGCCATTTTGTACGAAATGTTTTTATCGTAGGCTTTATTATCCGTCTTTTGTGGGTGTTATATTGCTATTTCTTCTTTAATCCGGAATACTACAATAATGTCTATGGAGATGATGCGGATACGGGATGGTATATGGATTTTGGTAGGGACTTTGCTGATTGGTTTCGAGGTCAAAAGCAAATATCTTTTGGACGCTTGATGGATGATTGGACGATGGCTGTCGATGATATGGGCTATCCAATATGGCTGGCAATAGTTTATTTCTTAACATTTGGATCCAGCGATGTATTTATTCCTTTTGTTGTCAAAAGCGCTTTGGGGGCGTATTGCGCAGTATCTATTTATCGAATAGCGAAGAGACATTATGGAGTAGGCGTAGGACGTATGGCAGCATTGTTTGTCATATTTAATCCCAACATGATCTTTTGGTGCGCTTCGATGATGAAAGAGGCGGAGATGGTGTTTCTCTGTTGTTTGTGCGTGGATTTAGTGGATCGAACATTTACATCAGGGCAGAAACTATCCTTCAAAGGGTTATTGCCGGGTGTATTGGTGGGTATGGTTTTGTTCTTCTTTCGTGCTCCTTTGGCTATTGTATTATTTCTTGCAATGTTTGCTCATATCGTGATGGCATCTGGCAAGGTGATGGGTGCAGGAAAGAAAATCATAGCCGGTTTAATGGTGGGAGTTGTGTTATTGATAGGAATGGGTGATAGTTTGCGGACCCAAGCAGAGAGTATTGTAGAGGATGTACAGTCGGATAAGCAAAATGTGAATATGGAATGGCGAGCGGAACGTAAAGGGGGAAACGCTTATGCAAAGTACGCAAGTGCTGCGATATTTGCCCCTCTTATCTTTACGATACCTTTCCCTACATTTAATGCGGCATCTTCGGAGCAGATAATTCAGCAGATTCTGTCGGGGGGAAATTATATTAAGAATATCTTATCCTTCTTTGTCATCTATGTAATAATCGTTATGCTTTTAAGTGGAGAATGGAGACGACATGTTTTTATACTTGCATATACTTTGGGATACTTGGCATGTCTTGTGCTTAGTAGTTTTGCACACTCTAGTCGTTTCCACATGCCTATCTGGCCTTTCCTTTTGTTATTTGCTGCTTTAGGTATTCAAATGGGGAAAACTACGCCACGCATACGACGATGGTATCCTATTGTTCTTGCAGTAGAGGTAGTCGCTTGTCTTGCTTGGAACTGGTTCAAACTCAAGGGAAGAGGAATGATATAAACATCTACTAAGAATTAATTATTTATAATTTGTTGAGTTGAATAATATAAAACTTTTAGGAATATGGAAAAGGAGTTAGTGATTTATCTGTCCTCGAATGAGGCGGCGAAAGCGGATGTATTGTTTGAGAACGGTGCTACATTGTTGACTATGAATCAGATGTTATGGGCAATGAAGGAATTAGGGGAGAGGATTCTAAATTAATTGAATATAAAAGAATAAGTACTATGCGCGTATTAGAAGTTTCGCGTTATAAAAATAATTATGCGGATCATCAGTTGCCGTTCGTGACGGAGCAAGGGGAGGCGATTCGTGCATTAGGACATGAGGTGGAGTATTTCCTTGTAAAGGGGGACTATATCAAGGCGGTTGGTGCGTTGAAAGCAAAAATCTGTGAGTATAAGCCAGACATCGTGCATGCGCATTATGGATTGTCTGCTATCACAGCAGAGTTACAATCTTTAGTGCCGGTGGTGACAACGTTTCATAATGGAGAGACGCATAAGTGGTACGTGAACATGATGACATCTCTTATGTCGCTCCGCGCCAAACATGTAATATACGTCGCTCCGCATATTCGGGAAAAGGTGTATTTTAAGGCAAAGAATTATAGTATAATCCCATGTGGCGTTACATTGAAAGATTGTTTCTTGATGGATAAGGCAGAAGCTCGTCGCCAGCTCGGCTGGTCTCCCGACAAAAAATACATCATGTTTGGAGGCGCATTTAATAATCTGCGGAAGAATTATCCGCTTCTTAAAGAAGCAGTAGACAAACTCTCGACTCTTGACTTCCAAATCTCATCTATCGAATGCATCGAAATGAAGGGGTTGAGTAGGGCAGAGTGCATATTGAGGATGAATGCGGTAGATGTCTTTGCGTTACCAACAAAAAATGAGGGGTCTCCGCAAGCGTTGAAAGAAGCGATGGCTTGCAACTGTCCAATTGTTGCGACGGATGTAGCGGATATTAAACATTTGCTTGGTGATCTGCCCGGACATTACGTCTTGCCTAACAAACGTGGTACGCATGCTGATTGGGTAGGAGATGAACATTCAGCATCTGAACTTGCAGGATTGCTTAAGCAGGCCTTTGCGTTCAATAATCGCACCAATGGTCGTGAGCGGATTATAGAACTCGGCTGCACTAACGAGTTAGTAGCGAAGAGAATCGTCAAAATTTATGAAGGGATTTTGAAAAAATGAACCACTTTGTTAAATATACCTCGATACTGTGGGAGCGAATGAGTCGTCAGGAGGACGATGCTATGCCAAGAAAGAGATGTTGCAACACGGTAGAATAATGAGATAGAAGAATGACGAAAGTGGTGACTGAGTGAAGTATAGTGTTTATTAAGTAAATTAGATACAATATGAGCAAATACACAAATCTGGTAGCCATATTAGATGGGTTATGTAAGGAAGGTATGGTTGATTATTCCCGATTTTTTAAATGGGAAACAGAAGAGGAAATTTTAGCATCGCGGTGCAGAGCATATATTCACTTATTATTAAAAGTTCGTTTTGGGTTATTAGACCCCAAGACTAGAGAGTACCATGTGACGGATGGCGCAGATGATGGAGGAATAGATGCATACTATATAGACAAGACTGAACGCATAGTATATCTCATCCAATCGAAATTTCGTCCTAATATTATAAATTTTGAAAGCAAAGACATATCATCTGATGAGCTTTTGGCGATGGATATTGAGCGAATAATACAAGGATATGATACTAATGCAAAAGGTGTTCGATACAATGGGAAAATTCGTCAACTTAGGGACGATATACGTAAAATAGAAAATATAACCGATTATACGTACAAAGTGATTATCTTAGCAAATCTATCTAGAGTAGATGATGCTAAAATAAAACGCTTGATAGGTAACTTCCCTTATGAAGTATATAATGCAGAGTGGGCGTATAGTAATTTGGTTTTCCCAATTATAAGCGGAACATTCTACAAGCAAGATAGATTGACAATTATGCTAAACGTTAAGTCGAATACAGAAGGAAATAGGATTGAATATCTATCGACGACAGCTAACGGGAATTGCACAGTGAATATCATTTTTGTACCAACATGCGAGATAGGAAAGATACTATATCAATACAAGAATACGATACTGCAATATAATCCTCGATCGTACCTGGGTATGGAAGAGAATCCGATTAACGCTAACATTAAGAGATCGATTGAGATCCCGAAAACCAATGAGTTCGCGCTGCTGAATAATGGAATAACCATGTTGGCTGACAAAGCCAAATATAGCGCCCGCACAGGCAGAGCGGGTGAAGCACAGATATCACTAATTAATCCGCAGATAATCAATGGTGGACAAACGGCGTTTACGCTAAGCAAGATATACGAGAAGGCGTTACAGAAAGGCAATCTCTCAATTTTCGAACCGAAAGAGGTGCTGCTTCGTGTGATATCGTTTGATGAAGAAGAAAATAATCCGACAAGCGATGACAGAAGTCGGAGGATGCAGTTGATAGAAGATATATCTACAGCTACGAATCAACAAACTGAGGTGACTGAGGCTGACAGACGTGCCAATAGTCATGTGCTGATGGAACTTCAACAACTCATATTCAAAGATTTTGGTATGTATTTCGAGCGCAAGCAAGGAGAGTTCACGGATGGATTGGAAAAGGGATATATTGGAAAAGAACAAGTGATAGACAAGGAATCGTTCTTAAGATGTAGCATTGCGGTTTCCGGAAAACCGTCCCGTGCACGTCAAAAGGCAATTAAGATTCTTTTTAGAAAGGATATGTTTGAAAGTAGTTTGCCCAATGCTGATGACTATAAGCGATTGATGTTTGCATACTTAGTGTCGGCCAAACTGACGCCTTCAGTCCTACAGACGCATGGCATAAAATTATACGCGAGGTATGCGATCGTATATGTGGCGTCTACTCGTTTTCAAGATGATTTGCCGATAGATGGATATGAAGATAGGATAGGAAGTATCGTGAATGATTTGTTTGCACAATGGGAAGGTTTTGAGGATTATGTGCAGTCGATAGATATAAATAGGTGGCGTTATTTTAAGGAAAAGCGCGATGCAACAACGAACGAGATTCGAGTTAATGCAAACTGGCAAGGTTATTACAAGGGTGTGACACTGAATAATGATCTGCGTGCGTATTTTGTAGATAGGAGTGAAGATTGATGGAAATAAAGAATGATAAACAAATAGATGTTGCAGCGTGGAGTGAGTTGGTAAAAATCTCTTCTACCGGCACATGGTTTCAAACGCCGGAAGCGTTTGAGTTTTTTCAATCGCAGCCTGAGTTTTTCAAACCATTTGCGTATGGGGTAGTGAGCGAAGGAACTCTTCGTGGAGTGTGCGTGGGGTATGTGACAGTAGAGAAGTCTGCGATGAAGCAGATGCTCACTCGTCGTGCAATCATAATTGGTGGACCTTGTCTTGCTGATGATTGCAATAATGATGAGGTTACTGAACTGATGAAGACCATTCGAAAGGAGTTGCAAGGTGAGGCGATATATGTGGAGAGTAGGAACTTCAATGATTACTCCAAATGGAAAGAAGCTTTTATGAGAGCTGGTTTTGAATATGTGCCGCATCTAAATTTCCATGTAGATACATTGTCAGTTGAAACAGTAGAGGCAAATCTTGGAAAGAGTAGGAAGCGAGATATTAGGACTACAATCAGAGAGGGCGTTGTTGTTAAAGAATTAAAGAGTGAAGGAGTTAACGATTTCGAGAGGGAACGGATGGTGCATGAGTATTATGAGATACTTAGCAATCTATACAAAACGAAAGTGAAGACTCCATTGTTTCCGGAATCGTTCTTTCAAGCATTAGCCAAGCATCCTGATGCTCGATTCTTATTGACGGAACTAAATGGTAAGATCATTGGCGGTACTGTCTGTGTAGCTCAAGAAGAAAAATGTCTGTATGAATGGTTTGCATGTGGAGAAGATGGAGTATATCCTCATGTATTCCCATCATGTTATGCTACATATGCGGGAATACGTTATGCAGCAGAGCATAGTATGACAAGATTTGATATGATGGGTGCTGGGAAGCCAGATGAAGCATACGGAGTACGTGATTTCAAAGCTAAGTTCGGAGGCACCGAAGTCGAACATGGTCGATTCCTGTGCATCACGAAACCGCTATTATATAAAATAGGTGTATTAGGCGTAAAGATTTTAAGGAGGTTAAAATGATTATTAAGCATTTTTGGAATTTTTTGGCATTTTTTGAAATTAAATAGGATTGACATCTTGGATGTGAGGTTACATTATTCAGAAACTATCTATAAATTTATTTATAAGTAGGTTATGAAGAATGGAAACTCAGAGTACTAAAAGTACTAATCCTATTTAATAATTTTTCTTTAACTTTTTTTGGTTACCTAAAATTAAAACTATAATTAGTATAATCGAATTATAATTGATATAATTTTCAAACGATGAACGTTTTAATCGATATAGGACATCCGGCACATGTGCATATGTTCAGATGCTTTGCTCATGAGATGATAGGACGAGGACATCAGGTGCTGTTTACCATCCGAGACAAGGAGTTTGAGAAGAAACTGCTGGATGCAGAAGGATTGCCATACGTCAATCTGGGACGGAAGAAAACCGGCAAACTGAGTAGGTTGTGGTTTAACTTCCAATGCGAATGCAAAGTGCTGCGGATTGCTCGTCGGTTCAAGGCAGACTTGTTCCTGAGTCACGGATCAGTGGTGGCAGCGCATGTGGCACGGATGTTGGGCAAACCGGCTATCGCGTTTGAAGATACATTCAACATGGAGCAAGTGCGGATGTACCTGCCGTTCACGTCCGTCGTGCTGACTAGCGATTATGAGCATCCCATTCATGATGCGAAAGTGCTCAAATATCCCGGATACAACGAGCTGCTGTACCTCCATCCGCATCGGTTCACGCCGATGAAGCGGGAAGAGGTGTGCCGGTTATTGGGCATCAAACCGAAGGAACGGTATGTGCTCATGCGGTTCGTGTCATGGCATGCTACGCATGATAAGGGACACAAAGGCGTCTCGTTCGAGAACAAACTGGCAGCCGTGCAGCAGATGAGCCGGTATGCGCGAGTGTTCATCTCGTCGGAGAGTCCGTTGCCGGAGGAGTTAGCGGCATACAAGCTGCCTACGGCACCAGAAATGATTGGACATGTGATGGCTCACGCAACGCTCGTCTTTGGCGAATCGGCGACGATGGTGTCCGAAGCGGCGATGTTAGGTGTGCCGGGTATCTATCTGGACGACACCGGACGTTACTACACCCGTGATCAGCAAGAGCATTACGGATTGTGCTGGTGTTATACTGAGAGCGAATCAGACCAGCAGGCTGCTATCAGTCAAGCCGTTTCTCTCCTTGCCCAAGACCCAGCCTCACTCGCCGAGGAGATGCGCCTCCGCTCCCAGAAGCTCCTGAGCGAGAAGATTGATGTTACAGCCTTCCTCACTTATTTTATAGAAAACTACCCACAATCTGTAGATGCTGTCCGCATGGCTGATAAGAGTTTTTGGGAGAAATTTAAGTAGTACCCTGGTCCTTTTTGAAAGAGTAGTGTGTTGCGGCTTGGTCCTTTTTTGAAGGGATAAATATTAGAGTATAGTTAATGTATAGCCTGGTCCTTTTAAGAAACAATTGTGTATTATGGCTTGGTCCTTTTTTGAGGAGATTTATATTTGAGTAGAATTAACACATAGCCTGGTCCTTTTTTGAAAGAGTAATGTGTCATGGCTTGGTCCTTTTTTGAGGAGGTAAATATTAAAGTAGAGTTAATACATAGCCTGGTCCTTTTTTGGGGGGATATATATTTGAGTAGAATTAATACATAGCCTGGTCCTTTTTTGAACAGTTGACAAACATATGAATACCAAAACGAAAGTAGATGATCGTGTGAACCGACTTGTGCTCATCATTGGAACGGATGTGCTTCCGCGTCGTGAACTGATTGCAGCGCTTGAACTTCGCCAAAGTGCGAGACGCAATTTTCGCGACAACTACCTCAAACCGGCAACGGCTAAAGGATTAGTCAAAATGCAATTCCCCGAGGTGCCAAGTCGTCCGGAACAGGCCTACAAACTTACCGCTAAGGGACTGGAGTTGTTCTCTAAGTTGAAAGAGGTGGCAGAAGAGTAGGGAATTCGCAGTCAAGATCGATTGTGCTAAGTTTCTGACCTATTTTATCGAATCCTATCCGCAATCTGTAAATGCTGTCCGCCATGCCGACGCAGAGTTTTGGAAACGGTTTAAGTAATCGAAAACAAAAACAATAAAAACAGGGACAAAAACATCAAAAAACAGCCAAAAAAGATTTAAAGAAAAATATATCGAAAATACCGCTATGGATGATTGATTAGGATACGGACGGGACGTCCCACATATAATTGCTGATAAGTTTCCTTGTAAACGAGTTTTCAGATAACCTTCTCATCAATTCTATGTATGATATGAATATCATCAGTATCCCTAATCCATTCAACCCATAGCGGCAAAAATAATAAAAATATTTTCTCTTTATAGGTCATTGTTAGTCAAAAACGACCATAAATATCCCCAAAACATAGCAATTCTTTTACAAAAGTAAGAAATAAATGAAAAAGTCTCACATAAATTTGGATATGTGAGATTTTTTTTGTAATTTTGTGCGCAAAATTATGTGTAAACGATAATGATATGAAATATCCGATTAGTGTACAAAGTTTTGAGAACCTTCGGGATGAAAAGCGTAACGGTTAATGAATGGAAGGAAGCGTAAATTTAAATAAATGGAATAGTATGCCAAATAATCATAATGTTTTTATAAGTCATTACAGCGGAGATGTCCAGCGTTTGCGTGATTTAAAAGAACGCTTGCAGTCGGTAGGTTGCATCGCGAGAAATAGTTCTGCGGAAGAGGATCGAGATGGCGGTTTGGTTCGGCATGGACATAAGGTGAGTGATGCAACAATTGCAAGATATCTCCGAGCCGGGATTAAATGGGCAAAAACACTAATAGTGATTATAGGAGAACATACTCACGAGAGGCGATGGGTGAATTATGAAATCAGAAATGCATACCTGCAAGGCAAACAAATAATTGGCATATATGATTGGGGATGTAAGGATTCAGTGGAATTACCAGAGGCATATAAAAGGTATGGAGGATCTCCAATAGGATGGAATTCGTTAGACAAATTATCTGATATGCTGAATGGAAGAGTTCCTATTCCGGAGAAGCCTGATGGAACACCAGCAGAACCGATTCACAATATAGTCCATATTCCATGTTAAATTCTGAAGTTATGAATTGTTACAGATATAAAGTGCATCATGATTATGGCTTTGCCCCAAATCCTTTTTGGGGATTCATGACATTGGCAACGTGTAAAGGTCAAATTCGTCGATCAAATAGCCTCCATGTCGGCGATTGGATAGTTGGGTTTGGTAGCGTTGCTATGGGAAATCTTGGACGTATGATTTTTGCGATGAAAGTAGAAGAGATTATTACGTTTGACGAATATTGGAAAGATGTGCGTTTTGAATGCAAGAAGCCGGTTTTAAATGGAATGTTAGTACAATTATATGGGGATAATGTTTATCATACAGATCCAATATCCGGACGTGTTATCCAAGAAAAATGTGCACATACTAACGAGGATGGAAGTGCCAATGAAAAGCATCTTAATAGAGATTCTGCAGGGAAAAATGTACTAATATCGAGAACGTTCTATTATTTTGGAGATCATAGTGTAGAACTGCCTCGCGAATATGCATATATTTGTATTCCAGAGAGAAATGTACGGGGTGATATTCAATACACAGATTTGGCGGGAGAGGATGATAAAATTACTGCGTTTGCAAACTGGTTATCTGAAACATATGAAGTAGGAATTCATGGCGAGCCATGCAACTGGAAAGAACATGGTTTGCCTAATCTTGACGAAAGTATTGATTATAATGAAGAATAAAGCAGTAATTCCGAACGATGCCGTTTTGCATTATTATTTTTATTTTATGCAGGAGCGGATGAATATCTTTTGGCGCAAATGTCAAAGGCCGAATGATACGTGTTGGACGGATGACGCGATATTTCGCACCTTTAAATTCACGAATGTTTACCGTGCAACAGATCGGGTAAGTCAGTATCTACTCAAGAATATCATATATGGCAAATATGCGGCAAAAAGGGAAGAAGATATGCTGCTTCGGATATTGGTGTTTAAGATTTTTAATCGTCCGGATACATGGGAATATTTGATGCGTGAGTTGGAAAAGCCATTGACGGTTGATAGTTTTGATCCTCATGCTATAGCGAAGTTATTGACGAGACGTCAAGAGGAAATGCCAATTTTCAATAACGCCTATATGATGACAGGTAGTCATCGAGATTATACGACGTGGCCAACCAAGCATGAAAAATGGTTGCAGATGGTAGAACGGGAGATTTTGAAAAACGGACGGATGTCGCAATTAGTGAGAGCTAAGAGCATAGAGGAGTTGTATGATTGCTTGCATAATTGTTCTTTTATAGGAGGATTCTTGGCATATCAGTATGCAATAGATATGAATTATGCGCCATTCTTTAGTTATGACGAGAATGGTTTTGTGAAGGCAGGAATAGGTGCTATTCGAGGAATCAAGAAATGCTTCGTGGAATACGGAGATGATTATGAGGATGCTATACGGTATGTGCATGAGCATTTGGAAGAGTTGCAGAGACGATATGGTTTCACGGAATTTAAACCATTGCCTGGGCATGAACCAAAATTGATTGATTTGCAAAATTGCTTCTGCGAGACGGATAAGTATCTGCGTGCTAAAATGCCTGAGTTGAAGGTAGATAATGTGCGTATCAAGCAGAAGTATAATGTGCATGCGTCACCGATTGAATATGTATTCCCACCGGCATGGAAAGTAAGCGCAAAGCTTCAATATGAACCGGAACGGGAGCGATTGCTGTTTTAGATATGAGATTACAAGAGATATCCATAGAGATTACACAACAGTGTCCGAATAACTGCATACATTGTTCTTCCTATTCATCATGGGAACAGGTGCGGACGATGCCATATGAATTGGTGTGCTCGGTTATTGCTGATGCTGTGGAATTAGGTGCGAGAAAGATATGTATATCCGGAGGAGAACCGTTCTTACATCCGCAGTTGGCAGAGATTGTGGATTATGTATATGGACTGGGCGCGAAATGTGTGATTTATACGAGCGGCATTTATTATGACGGGAATACGTATCAATCGATTCCAATGAGTGTTTTGCTGCGAATCAAAGAGCATGTAGAAACAATTATAATCAATTACGAAGCGGCAGATAGCGAGACGTATAACACGATAATGGGGACACAATGTGGTGGGTATGAGTTGATGCGTCAAACGATTGCATCTGCAGTTAGTGTTGGGGTTAGAGTAGAGACGCATGTGGTGCCGATGAAAATAAACTGTCAACAGATTCCGCAGATTATTCAACAAAGTAATGAATTGGGCGTTAGTCAAATCAGTTTTTTAAGGATGGTTAGGCATGGACGTGTGTTGGATAATAAGGAATTGACATATTTAACGGAAGAAGAGGAAAAGAGTGTACGAGAAGATGTAAAGCGGATACGAGATGAGAAGATGGCTTCAATACGCATGGGGGTACCATTCACTGATTGTGCTAAACGTATGAGTTGTAATACAGGGATAGTTAAGTTGAATGTACGGTATGATGGATTGGTTTATCCATGTGAGGCATTCAAAAATGATTTACCGGATGGATTTGTGGTAAGCAGACCGGATAGTGTGTATGAGAAGAGTTTGAAGAAGATTTATGAACATTCGGAATATTTGATAGAGATTCGACAAAGATTGAATGAATTCCAGTTCGTAGATTGTGATGAGAGTTGTATGAATCAGTATTATAACAAAAAAAAATTATGAAAGCACCTTTAGCAATATATGTTGTGTATCATACGCAATATGCGGAAGCATCTACATTATTTGCGGATATTTATAAATGGTTATGTCGTGACATTCGTAATTCGTTATCTGACGGATTAGATATACCTGTGTATTTCGCTACCGAAGAGACTAATTTTACGATTGATTTTGAAAGAGCGGAAAAAACATTCTTTCTCGTATTAGCTGACGATGAGTTGGTACGAGCAAAGGATAGTATAATACCTAAAATCAGCGAATGGCGAGCACTTGATCCATCTGAAGATAAGATAATGATTTGTCCCGTGAAATTGTCTGATTATTCATTTGATCTTTTCTCATCGGATGTGCCCGAGCAGTTTATCATATTGCCTTCGTTTGATGTCAAAACCAATTGGTCGGAATTTCAAACACGAATATATGATAGCTTGATAAGGTTAGTTCAAATCAAGCATGATAAACTACGGATTTTTGTGAGCCATTCGAAAAAAGATAAAGGCAAGATAGGCGAAGTACGGGCAAGGGAGTTGGTACAATATCTGAATGAAGAAACGAAATTGGATTCGTTTTTTGATGTGAAAGATATATTGGATGGCAAGTGCTTTGATAAACAGATTGAGAACGGGGTAGAAAACGCACTGCTCATGGTGCTATATACGAATACCTATTCGGATCGAGAATGGTGTAGGAGAGAGTTGATCGCAGCAAAAGATCATGAAGTTCCGACAGTAGTTGTGATGATGTTGGATGGTGTGGCAAAACGTGTGTTCCCATATATAGGAAATATACCATGCATTGAATTTGGAGGTGATTGGCGTGAGCCGATTAACTTGTTGTTGCGAACAGCGTTGGATGAATATCACGAAAAGCAGTTATTGGAATCGTTGTGTGCTGATAGAAGAAGCGAGGTAATGGTTAATCCATTTCCTCCTGAACTTTATAATCTTCGTTTATTGCAAGATGGCATAACTCAAGTGCTATATCCGGAGCCTCCATTAGGACAAGAAGAATTATCTATTTTAAAACAAGCTCATGAGGCAGTAGATTTTGTTACCCCGATGGAATATGCATCAGTTGGAATGAATTTAGAAGGGAAGTATATCGCCATCTCTATATCAAATAGCGAAGATGCGCATAAGTACGGTGTAGGTCAAGAGATGCTAGATGATATATCTATTGAAATTTCAAAGCATATACTGAAAGCTGGTGGGAAGATGATTTATGGAGGAGTGCTGAGGGATGGAAGTTTTACAGAACTATTCGCAAATCTCTCAGATCAGTATGGCGCATTTGAGAAGTCTGCATCAACGGAACGATATTTCAAAAATTTCATAGCATGGCCTAATTACGAAACGATAACAGCGGCAGATGAGAATAAGTATGACCATAATCGAGTAGAGTTGGTGCGTGTTGAGAAAGCGGATGACAAACCGACATCTTTAACAAAAATGCGAGTTGAAATGGAGAATAATGCGCATGTTCGCATCGTTGTTGGAGGTAGGATGATGGGCTATTCAGGAATTATGCCTGGTATTATTGAAGAATTTAAAATTGCGATTGAGGCGGATCATCCGGTGTATGTGGTTGGAGGTTTCGGAGGTGCGGCACGATATGTCGCGAATGTGTTATCAGGTGTGACAGAAGTAGAAGATTCGTTTGCATGGATGAAAGGGTTGAATATTTCAAATTTGCGGAATGGATTGAGTGAAGAAGAAAATAAACGATTGTTTGTCTCAACGAATGCTATGGAAATAGTATCGCTCATATTAAAAGGTCTAAAAAATTCATTATAGTATGAAGCATAGAGTTTTTGTAAGTTATCATCACAAAAATGATCAAGCATATAAAGAGTATTTGATCAATTGGGCAGAGGAGAATAATATCTTTGTAGATTGGTCTGTGGATACAGGAGATATTTCCGACGACTTGTCTGATGAACAAATACGGGAGAAAATTCGTGACGAGTATTTGCGAGATTGCAGAGTGACAATTTTGTTGGTCGGCACAGAAACTAAATATAGGAAACATGTGGATTGGGAGTTGTATTCCAGCATGCATAATACGCAACTCAACAAGAAATCCGGTATTATTGTCATTCTTCTTCCATCTGCGAAATCAGAGTTCTTTACCGTAGGTGATGATAATGAGAAAAGTGCAATATATCCAACTGTGACTGATTGGACTACTATTAATACATACGCGGAATTTGAACACAGGTATCCGTATATGCCAGAGAGAATTCTTGATAATTTGGTTAATCCGAATTGCAATATTGCAGTAATTAATTGGAAAGACTTAACGGTAGATGGTTTGAAATTGATGATTGATAATGCATATCACAATGCTGATACGAACTCGTATGATATGCATAGAGAAATGCGCAGAAGGAATTATAATGGATAATATTTAAATAGTTTTCCCTCTCTGTATATCTCCTTTAGATATACTTTATAAGAATGGTATAAGTCATTAATCAGTTGAAAGAAGGACGAATATATTTTATAGCCCACCGATTTCGGTATGTTAAAAAATACAAAGTGAGTGATATGAGAAAAAACGAAAGTAATATCATCATTTATAACACCATCGATGGGAAGGCGAGTGTGGTGTTGTATGCGCGAGATGGAAGCGTGTGGATGAACCAAAATCAGCTTGCGGAACTTTTTGACACCTCTAAGCAAGGGATAGGTCAGCATATTGCTAATGTATTGAACGAGAGAGAATTAGATGCAAATTTAGTTGTAAGGGATTATTTGACAACTGCCGTGGATGGAAGAGGCATACGACTTGTAGCATAGAAAATAATAGTTATGGAACAGGAATTGCAGTTTTTATTGTATGATCTGCCGGACGATAGTGCGAAAGTACAAGTAGTCGTTCGGGATGAGACTGTATGGATGACCCAAAAAGCTATGGGTGTGCTGTTTGGGGTTCAGGCTCCGGCAATCAGTAAGCATCTGAAGAATATCTTCGGAAGCGGAGAACTGAATCCGGAAGTGGTTATTTCCAAAATGGAAACTACCACTCAACATGGCGCTATAGCAGGGAAAACGCAGACAAGTGAGACAAACTTTTACAACTTGGATGCCATTATCTCCGTGGGTTATCGTGTGAACTCGACCAAAGCGACGCGGTTCCGGCAATGGGCAGCGCTTGCAAACTCCTCGATACACGAACTCAAGCACAGCTTGGTTAAAGGTACTCGGAGTTGCTACGCTTTCCCCACTGCAAACAGCCAAAGGCTTGGTTTACATTGGGGACCCCAGGTGATAGAGTATTGTACGGCTAAAGCAGCTTAGGAATATGCAACAGATAACGGACATCTATGCGGAGTGCAGTATTGACTACGATCCGAAAGCGTTGACGACCAAGGAGTTCTACGCGATGGTGCAGAACAAGTTCCACTACGCGATAACGGGACGTACGGCAGCCGAGATCATTTATCACAGCGCAGACCATACGCAGGAACATATGGGGTTGACGACATGGAAGAACTCACCGGACGGACGGATCTTGAAGTCGGACGTGACGATAGCGAAGAACTACCTGAGTGAGCAGCAGATACGT
>Ga0256405_10002805_pt1 | contig 38035 bp, 34 predicted proteins | sample RumenRJG_02DNA_FD_189096 | JGI IMG/M metagenome (GOLD analysis project Ga0256405, IMG submission 189096) | Bovine rumen microbial communities from Lethbridge, Alberta, Canada - RJG_02 | ecosystem: Host-associated > Mammals > Digestive system > Stomach > Rumen | place: Canada: Alberta...
GATGAAGAAGGCCGACGACGTAACACAGGACGAGATCCACGCGATCACGACTTTCATTCAGGACCACTACCGCGTCGAAGGCGACCTTCGTCGCGAGGTCTCGCAGAACATCCGCCGTCTGATCCAGATCGGGTCCTACCGCGGTATCCGCCACAAGAAGGGCCTTCCCGTCCGCGGACAGCGCACGAAGACGAATGCCCGCACCCGCAAGGGCGGCAAGCGCATCTCTATCGCGATGCCCAAGCAGGCCGGCCGCTAAGGAGCTTTAAGAAATGAGCGAAGAAGTCAAGAACGAGGTCGCCCCGGCCGCTCCGGCCGCGGACGCTGCGGCTCCCGCAGCGGAGGGCGAGGCCAAGGCCAAGAAGAGCGGCAAGTCGATTCCCGCTGGAATCGCGTTCATCCGCTCCACTTTCAACAACACGCAGGTTTCGATCGCCGACGCGCGCGGCGGCGTGATCTCCTGGAGCTCGGCCGGCAAGGCTGGCTTCAAGGGCAGCCGCAAGTCCACCGCGTTTGCCGCCACGATGGTCGCCCAGGACGCGGCCCGTGTTGCGGTCGCGAAGGGCATGCACGAGTGCGAAGTCCGCATGCAGGGCGCAGGGGCTGGCCGCGAGAGCGCCGTCCGCGCAATTCAGGCTGCGGGCATCCGCGTAACCCAGATCACGGACACCACGCCGGTTCCCCACAACGGTTGCCGTGCCCGCAAGCGCAGGAGGGTCTAATCATGGGTCGTTATACAGGTCCAGTTTGTCGTCAGTGCCGCCGCGAAGGGCGCAAGCTCTTCCTCAAGGGGGCTCGTTGCTATATGGCCAAGTGCCCGATCGAACAGGGCACGGGCGCTCCCGGCATGCACGTCGGCCGCCGCGCCAAGAAGATGTCCGAATACGGAACCCAGCTTCGCCAGAAGCAGGCGCTCCGCCGTCAGTACGGCATGGGCGAGCTCCAGTTCCACCGCTTCTTCGAAGAGGCGCTTCGCCGCGAGGGCATCACGGGCGAAATCCTTCTCCAGATGCTCGAGATGCGTCTCGACAACATCGTCTACCGCCTCGGTCTCGCGCCGAGCCGCCGCGCCGCGCGCCAGTTCGTGCTGCACGGGCACATCCTCGTCAACGACCGCAAGGCGGCCGTTCCGTCGATGGTCGTCAAGGTTGGCGATTTCGTCTCGGTGAAGGATTCCGCGAAGTCCAAGGACGCCGCGAACCGCTCCGTCGAGGCAGCTACGGGAGCCCAGCTTCCCGTGTGGATTCAGTTTGACAGGGCCAACCTGAGGGCCGAGGTTCTCGCCGTCCCGACTCGCGAGCAGATTGCTCCGATCGTCGACGAGCAGGCCATCGTCGAACTTTACTCGCGCTAATCGTCAGTTTCAACCACTTCACAGGGAGGTAAACAATGCCTATCCGTTTGAGCCGCTTCGAAATGCCGAAGGGCGTCCAGAAGGACGAATCCACGGCCACCGCGACGTACACCCGTTTCACGGCGGAACCTTTCGAAATCGGCTATGCGCGCACGATCGGCAACTCGCTTCGTCGCGTCCTGCTCTCGTCCATCGAGGGCGCCGCCATCTCGGCGGTCAAGATCAAGGACGTGAACCACGAGTTCAGCACGATCAAGGGGTGCGCCGAGGATGTCACAGACATCATCCTCAACCTCAAGCGCGTTCTCCTCAAGACCTATACGCGCGACGCCCAGACGATCACCCTCAAGGCCAAGGGGCCTTGCACCGTGACCGCCGGCGACTTCGCGACCGAGAACAACGTCCAGGTGCTCAATCCTCGTCAGGAGATCTGCACGCTCGACGTCGACGGTTCCATCGAGATGGAGTGCGACGTCCGCACGGGCCGTGGCTTCTGCCTTGCCGACGGCAACAAGAAGCCAGACCAGGAGATCGGCAAGATCGCGATCGACTCGATCTTCTCGCCTGTCACGCGCGTCAACTTCCTCGTCGAGAACACCCGCGTCGGCCAGCGTACCGACTACGAGAAGCTTGTGCTCGACATCTGGACTGACGGTCGCATCGACCCCGAGGACGCCCTCAAGACCGCGGGTGCCGTCCTTCGCCGCCACCTCGACGTGTTCGTCGACTACGCCGGTGAGGAGACCCTCGAGTTCGAGGATACCGAGAAGAAGGACGCCGACGAGCGCGAACGTCTCCGCAAGCTCCTCAACATGTCCGTCAACGAGATCGAACTCAGCGTCCGCGCGGCGAACTGCCTCAACAACGCGAATATCTCGACGGTCGGCGAGCTTGCCATGAAGACCGAGGCAGACATGCTCAAGTACCGCAACTTCGGCAAGAAGTCGCTCACTGAGATTAAGGAGAAGCTCGTCCAGCTGGGCTTGAGCCTCGGCTACAAGTTCGACGCCGACCTCCTGGAGTCCAAGAAGTAATTAGGAAGGTTTAAAGAAATGCGTCACCAGAGAGTAATGAAGAAGTTCGGGCGCTCTTCCGAGCATCGCGCGATGCTCATGAAGGGCCTCGTCACCAACCTTATCCTCGCCGAGTCTATCAAGACGACCCTGCCGAAGGCCAAGGAAGCCCGCAAGGACGCGGACAAGATCGTGACGATCGCCAAGAAGGGCGATCTCGCTGCCCGCCGTCTCGCCGCGAGCCGCCTCCTCCAGCCGAAGGCCGTCAAGAAGCTCTTCGACAAGATCGCCCCCGCGATGAAGGATCGCAAGGGCGGCTACACCCGCATCATCAAGCTCGGAACCCGCAAGGGCGACGCGGCTGAGATGTGCATCCTCCAGTGGACCTGCGCGGCGGAACTCGCCGCCCCGGCCGCTACCGAAGAGCAGGCGAAGGAGGTGAAATAATGGCTATTGTGCTCAAGCTCAAGAAGGGCGAGTCCGTTGAACGCGGGCTGAAGCGCATGAAGAAGATCCTTGACAAGGAGGGTCTTCTCAAGACCATCCGCGACCAGCGCTACTTCGAGAAGCCGTGCGTCAAGGCGCGCAAGAAATCCCAGCGCGCCCGCATCCGCAACCGTTCGCGCCGCGGCCGCATGGAGCTCAACTAAAGCTCCTCGCGGAATCTAACGCGAAAGCAAAGGAGCCGTGCATCTTCGGATGCGCGGCTCTTTTCATAAGGACTGCCGCGCTCTCTGGTAGATTCGCCACACGGGAGCGCGGCGATTTTGCTATAATATGCACACCATGAAATACGACAAGAACCACGCGCTTCTCGAGTGCGCGATACCTGGACTGCCGCAGAAGAGCGGCAAGGTCCGCGATGTTTTCGACCTCGGCGACAAGCTTCTGATGGTCGTGACAGACCGCATCAGCGCTTTCGATGTAATCCTTCCCTGCGGAGTTCCCGACAAGGGCAAGGTCCTCAACCAGCTCTCCCTCTTCTGGATGGAGTTCTTTGGCATGAAGAACCATCTCGTGACGGCGAATGTCGACGAGTACCCGGCCGAGCTTCAGCCCTACAAAGAAGACCTTCGCGGACGCTCCATGCTCGTCAAGAAGGTCAAGATGGTTGAGGTCGAGTGCATCGCCCGCGGCTATCTCACGGGCTCTGGGTGGAAGGAATACCAGAAGTCCGGCACCGTCAACGGCATGAAGCTGCGCGAGGGATATGAGAATGCCTCGAAGCTCGACGAAGTCCTTTTCACCCCGACGACGAAGGCCGCGATCGGCGACCACGACGAGGCGATCAATTTCACCGAGACCGTCCAGCTCGTCGGCGAAAAGACCGCGACGCTTCTCCGCGACACGACGGTCTCGCTCTACTCGAAGGCGGCGGACTACGCGCGCGAGCGCGGCATAATCATCGCCGACACGAAGTTCGAGTTCGGCCTTGACGCGGACGGCTCGCTCATCCTCGCGGACGAGGTGCTTACGCCCGATTCGTCGCGCTTCTGGCCCGTTTCGAGCTACGCCGTCGGCAAGAACCCGCCGTCCTTGGACAAGCAGTATGTCAGGGACTGGCTCGACTCAATCAACTTCAACCACCAGCCGCCGGGGCCGGTCCTTCCCGATGACGTCATCTCGCGCACGCGCGAAATCTATCTGAAGGCATACGAAGACTTGTCCGGTCGCAAGCTGGAAGTCTAAGACCTCCAACCTTTCAACTTTTCAACTCTTCAAGTTTTCAACTCGTCAAGTTTTCAACTCGTCAACTTTTCAACCTTTCAACTTTTCAACTTTAAAATCAGGAACCACACCATGGGAATGTTCGACCAGATTAAAGAAGCAATGCAGATGCGCAGCGAAGCGAAGCGCATCCAGAACGAAATCCAGAAGATCAAGGCCGAGTACTCGAATGGCGGCATCACCGTCATCGCGAAGGGCGACATGACGATCGACAAGATCGCTATTACGCCCGAGGCCTACGACGAGGTCAAGGCGGGAAAGCCCCAGCGCTTTGAGACGATGCTCTTCAACGTCGTCAACGGCGCTCTCAAGAAGGCGAAGGACGCGACGCAGACCGAGATGCAGAAGATGATGCAGGCGGGCGGCGCAGGCGGCCTCTTTGGAAAATGATAGCGCCAGTTGCCGAGCTGGAGAAGTGCCTCGCGAAGCTTCCGGGGTTCGGCCGGCGCTCGGCATCCCGCGCCGCGCTTGCGCTCGTCCGCGAGCCGGCGCGTCTCGCGGAACCTCTTGTCGCGGCGCTAAGGGCGGCTCACGATTCCGTGCGTTGCTGTTCGCGTTGTGGTGCGTTCACGACGATAGACCGCGATCCTTGCGACATGTGCACTGACGCGACGCGCGACGGAACTGTCATCTGCGTCGTCGAGGAACCGGCGGATATCGTGTCGATCGAGGCGTCGGGCGCGTTCCGCGGCAGATACCACGCGCTTGGCGGCAAGCTCTCGCCCGCGCACCGCATGGGCCCCGAGCGCCTTAGGATCTCCGAGCTTGTTGCGCGCGTTCGCGATGAGGGCGTTTCCGAGGTTCTTCTCGCGCTTTCTACCGACATGGATGGCGACGCCACGGCCGGCTACATTACTGAAGTTCTTAAAGGTGTCACAAGCCGCCGAGACGGCGGCTCCCCCAGTCACGGCGACAGTGACGGTGGCTCCCCCAGTCACGGCGACTCTGACTGGGAAAGCCGGCATCCTGCCGGCGTCAAGGTCACGCGCCTTGCGTTCGGGCTTCCCGCCGACTCCGGCATCGCCTATTCCGACCCACTCACCCTAAAGCGAGCCATTGCTGGCCGTCGCGAAGCATAACCCTCACCTTTCAACCTTTCAACCCTCAACCTTTCAACCTTTCAACTTCTTATGGCAGGCGAATACCAGTTCAGTTTGATTGACGTCACCAAGCAGGTCGGCACCAAGACGATCCTGAAAGACGTCAACCTCTCGTTCTTCTACGGCGCGCATATCGGCGTTATCGGCGCGAACGGCGCGGGCAAGTCGTCGCTTCTCAAGATCCTCGCAGGTCTCGACGCCGACCTTATGGGAACGGTGCAGGTCGCGAAGGGTACGAAGGTCGGCTATCTCCCGCAGGAACCGGAGCTTGACGACTCGAAGACCGTCCTCGAAACGGTGATGGAAGGTGTCGCGGACGCGCAGGCGATGGTGACTCGCTACGAGGACCTCTGCTGCGAGCTCGACGACCCGAAGGCCGCGGCGGAAATGGAGCGGCTCCAGGCGATTATCGACGCGAATGACTACTGGAACCTTGAGAACCTCGTCGAACGGCGTATGGCTGACCTCGGCTGTCCCGACGGGTCGAAGCAGGTCGGCGTCCTCTCAGGTGGCGAGCGTCGTCGCGTCGCGATTACTCGGCTTCTTCTCTCGAATCCCGATGTCCTTCTTCTCGACGAACCGACGAACCACCTCGATGCCGAGACGACGTTCCGTCTCGAGGCGTACTTGAAGGAGTTCAAGGGAACGCTTATCGTAGTAACTCACGACCGCTACTTCCTTTCCGATGTCACCGAATGGATCCTTGAGCTTGACCACGGCATCTGCTACCCCTACAAGGGCAACTACGAAGAGTGGCTCAAGCAGAAGGAGGCGATGCTCGCGCGCGAGGCGAAGGTCGAGAAGTCGAGGCAGAAGCTTCTCGAGAACGAACTCAAGTGGATTCAGACGAATCCCTCGGGACGCCACGCGAAGGCCAAGGCCCGCGTCGAGCGCTACGAGGAGCTGCAGAAACAGGAGGTGTCGACGCGCGAGGACGATCTCGTCATCCGCATCCCGCCTGGACCACGGCTCGGCGACCTCGTCGTCCGCGCAGAGCATGTCAAGATGGCGTTTGGCGACCAGGTGCTTTACTCGGACCTCAACTTTGACCTGCCGCGCGGCGGCATAGTCGGCGTCATCGGCGCGAACGGAGCAGGCAAGACGACGCTTTTCAAGCTCATCACTGGGCAGCTCAAGCCGGTTGAGGGTTCTTTCAAGGTCGGAGACACGGTGAAGCTTTCGTATGTCGACCAGACGAGAAGCGAGCTCAAGCCAGACGAGACGGTCTACGAGGCGATAACTGGCGGCGGTGAATTCGTTAAGCTCGCGGGCACCACGATGATGAACGGACGCGCCTACTGCAGCCGCTTCAACTTCCGCGGCCCCGAGCAGCAGAAGAAAGTCGGCGTCCTCTCGGGCGGCGAACGCAACCGCGTACACCTCGCGAAGCTTCTCACCTCGGGTGGAAACCTCCTTCTTCTCGACGAACCGACGAACGACCTTGACGTTGCGACTCTCCGCTCTCTGGAAGAGGGTCTTCAGGACTTCGGCGGCTGCGTGATGGTCGTCTCGCACGACCGCTGGTTCCTCGACCGAATCGCGACGCACATCCTCGCGTTCGAAGGGAAGGGCAAGACGACTTGGTTCGAGGGAAGCTATTCCGAATACCACGAAGCGCTCGCAAAGCGCAAGTAGCCGCCGATTTAGCGAAGCATGGAAGACTGGCTTGACTTGAATCCCGATCCGGCGCATGTGAGGCGCGAGCGCGAAAAGGCGCGCGAGCTTCGCAAGACCGACTGGTGGCGCGCGCTTGTCGCGAAGGGCGTCTGCCACTACTGCCATCGGAACGTCGGCGCGGAGAACTTGACGCTTGACCACGTCGTGCCGGTTTCTCGCGGCGGGCGGTCGACGCGCGGCAACTGCGTTCCATGCTGCAAGGAGTGCAACAATACGAAGAAGTCGTACACTCCCGCCGAGCAGGTTCTCGCGCGACTTTTTCCGGACGGTGCGCAACCCGAGGCCTGATTTCTTAGCGTATGGGCGAAGGAATCGCAGCCGAAATACTTGTCGTTGACGACGAAAGAGCCGTCAGGCGCGGCGTCGCCGCGATTCTCTCGGGCGCTGGCTATGTTGTGCGAGAGGCGAAGAACGGCAAAGAGGCGCTGCGGCTTTTTGGGGAGTCGAAGCCCGACCTTGTGCTTCTCGACGTCATGATGCCCAAGATGGACGGATTCTCAGTCTGCGCTGCGATACGGGAAGTTGACGCAGCGGTTCCAGTTCTTTTCCTCTCGGCCCTTGGCGACGAGGAGAGCCAGCTCAAGGGCTTCGGCTATGGTGCTGACGACTACATTGAAAAGACGCTCCCGGCCCCGCTTTTCCTCGCGCGGGTCGAGGCGGCTTTAAGGCGCTCGCGCGCCGCCGATCCAAGCGGCGACTTCAGCTTTGGAGAGTGGCGCATTAAGGTCGCGCAGCGTTCTATGCGCCGTTCCACAGGCGAGACGGCGGAACTCTGTGACAGGGAAATCGCGCTTCTGCGGCTTTTTGCGGCACGGCGTGGCGAAGCGCTTGCCCGCGACTGGCTCGCCGTGAAGCTATGGGGCAAGAACGCCGCCGTGAGCGACAATTTGCTTAGCGTCCTCGTCTATGGCCTGCGCGGCAAACTTGCCGCGGAAGGGCGGGCGATACGCACCGTCCGCGGTGTCGGCTATGCGTTTGCGCCGTCCAGCTGAGCTGTCGGCATACGGTCAAACGGCCACGAAATATGGTATAATATACAACATTATGGCAGAAGAAAACAAATCGTCGCTCGACGCACTATCGGCTTTGTGCAAGCGTCGCGGATTCATTTATCATTCGTCTGAAATCTATGGCGGCATGCCTGGTTTCTGGGATTACGGCCCTCTTGGATGCGAGCTCAAGGCCAACGTCAAGCAGGCGTGGTGGCAGTTCACCGTTCGCGGGCGCGAGGATGTCGCGGGGCTTGACGCCACGATCATCATGCACCCGAAAATCTGGAAGGCGTCGGGTCACCTCGACACGTTCGCCGACCCGATGACGATGTGCAAGGACTGCAAGAAGCTGATGCGCGCCGACCAGATCAAGGACATCTACGCCGACCAGAAGAAGAAGCCCCAGCCGAAGGTCGCAGGGAGTGATTTCTTCTGCCCGTACTGCGGCGGCGAGCTCACGGAGCCGAAGCCCTTTAACCTCATGTTCAAGACGGTGGTCGGCCCTATCGACGATCCCTCGAACGTCGCGTATCTTCGTCCCGAGACGGCACAGGCGATCTTCGCGCAGTTCCTGAACGTCACCGCGACTTCGCGTATGACCGTTCCCTACGGCATCGCGCAGATGGGTAAGTCCTTCCGCAACGAGGTGACGCCGAGGAACTACACGTTCCGCTCGCGCGAGTTCGAGCAGATGGAACTCGAGTTCTTCATCCGCCCCGACGAGGCGATTGAACTCCAGTACGGTCACGTGGTGACTCTTGCTGACAATCCCGACATTGCGGGCCCCGTCCAGGACGACTGGGGCTGGGAAGTCTGGCACAAGTACTGGGTAGAGCAGCGGAAGAAATTCCTCAACGCGGTCGGCCTCCCAACCGAGAAGTTTGTAGAGTACTGGCAGAAGCCCGACGAGCTCGCTCATTACGCGCGCGCCTGCGTCGACATCGAGTACGACTTCCCGTTTGGCCGCCAGGAGCTTGAGGGCATCGCCGCTCGCAGTGACTTCGACCTCACGCAGCACCAGATACACTCTAAGGTGCCGCAGCTCGTCTTCGACGATCCGCTGAAGCAGGCGTGCAAGAAGCTTACGGACGAGGACAAGGCCGCGTTCATCGCGAAGACCCAGGCCGCGTGGCTCAAGCGGGTCGAGGCCGCGCGCTCGGCGAAGGCCGGCAAGGAGGTCGTCCTTTCCGCCGAAGAGCGCGAAGAACTCGCGGCGAAGGCGAAGGCCTTCTGCGAGAACCTCTTCGACGGCAAGTACGTGCCGCACGTGATTGAGCCGTCGGCCGGTGTCGACCGCCTTATGCTCGCGCTTCTCTGCGAGGCGTACGAAGAGCAGAAGCTCACCGACGAGAAGGGCAAGGAGGACATCCGCACGGTGCTCCACTTCAACCCTAAGGTCGCGCCGATCAAGGTCGCCATCTTCCCGCTCATCAAGAAGGATGAGGCGCAGTTCAACTTCGCGCGCGACATCTTCAGGAAGCTCCAGCAGAAGGTCAACTGCATGTGGGACGTCTCTGGTGCGATTGGTCGCCGCTACCGCCGTCAGGACGAGGCGGGCACCCCGTGGTGCATCACCGTCGACGAGCAGTCGACCAAGGACGGCACCTTCACTGTCCGCGAGCGCGACTCGATGGAGCAGAAGCGCATGACGTACGAAGAATTTCTTGCCATGATGTACGCAGCGCTGGAATTTTGATATAATCTACGCACACGAAAGGACATACAAGATGAAAAAGCTCATCGTCGCAGCATTCCTGATCCTCTCCGCGTCGGTCGCGTCTGCAGACGCCACCTGGTGCCAGCTCAGCTTCTACTCGCCGGGCGACTTGATGCTCCCATGGGCGCGCAGCGACGTCTACGGTCTTCGGCTTGACCTTCCCTACGGCAACAACAACGGTAAGCTTGTAGGCGCCGATCTCGGTGTTGCGGGCGTTCTCAGCGAGGGGATGACGGGGCTTCAGATCACTTGTTTCAATCTTGCTTATCTTGCGTCAGTCGAGGGATTTCAGATTGGCGTCTTGGCGAACAGGGACAGGGAGTTCCACGGTTTTCAGATTTCTGGCATCGTGAACTGGCACGAAGATGCGTCTGCTGGCGTCCAGATTGGCACAGTCAACTATGGCGGCGAGTTTGCTGGGTTTCAGATCGGCGGTGTCAGCTGGATGCTAGGCAACTATGCGGGCGTGTCGTTCGATGCGGCACTTGTCACTCGTAGCAACTTCACCGGTTGGTCCATTGCGGGCTTCAACTACGGCCACAGGGATGTCTCTGGTCTCCAGATGGGTGGCATCAACGTTGCGGCAGAGAGCTCAAGCGGACTTCAGCTCGGATTCGTCAACCTGGCGAAACACCATGAAGGGCTCCAGCTCGGGCTTCTCAACATCAACACCGACGGCTTCCTTCCCTGCTTCCCTGGCATAAACTTCAACTTTGGCCGCTGACGTTTCGCCATTGACTTTGTGGCGCGGAAAGCGTATACTATCCGCCACTTTCACCTCATGGGAGGTCCCGACGTCGGAGCGTAGCGCAGTCTGGTAGCGCGTTTGCTTCGGGAGCAAAAGGTCGAGGGTTCAAATCCCTCCGCTCCGACCAAATAAAAAAGCCGCACTTTGAAGTGCGGCCTTTTCTGTTTTTCGGGTTAATGAACCCTGGATTACTCGCCCCAGACGATCGTGGTGGTCGATCCGACGATGCCGAAGATGTTCTTCGTCTTGAAGTCTACGTGGTGAACCTTCTTGATGTTGCCGTTGTCCATTGCGGCCTTGAGGGAGGCGTCTCCCTCGCAGAAGCAGATGATTCCGGAAGCGGTCGCAGTGCCCATCCTGGCGGGTTTGACTTCGTTGTCGACGAAGCCGGCAGGGCACTGGACGTCGAGTGCGATGGGGGCAACGACGGAGTTGGCGGGAGTAACGCCGACGCAACCGGAGGCAACGGCAGCAAGCGCTGCAACAAACATCAGTTTCTTCATTGTTGTGATTCCTTATTTTCCCGGTCCAGACGTTGAACCGATGTACGTATCATACACTTTTTCCGTCGTTCGCGCAAGGGCTATGCGGCGGCGTCCGCGATCTTCTTCTCGAGCTCCGCCTTGAGCGAGTTGAATTCGTCGGACTCGAACGGCTTGTCGTTCCAGTCGATGAAGGTCTGCTGGAGGTCCATGAAGAACTTGCGCATGTCCGCCTTGTCGTCGATAGAGTATTCGCCGAGAAGGGCCTTCTCGACGATGTCGAACATTACCTTCTGGCGGGCGACCGGCGTCGTCGCGTCGGATTCGGAGAACGCGTTCTGCTGGAGGTAAACGGCGTCGAGGAACTCGGCCTTGAGGTAGGTCGTGAAGTCTGCGAGCGAAGTTCCCTCTTCGCCCACGACCTTCATCATCTGCCCGACCTCGTTGCCCTTGCGCAGTATCGCGCGCGCCTTTTCGACGCGCGGCTGCTCGATAACGGAATTGTAGTGGCTCCAGCTGTCGAGAGGGTCGATTGCGGGGTAGCGGCGAGCGTCGGAGCGCGCGCGGGAGAGTCCGTGGAAGCCGCCTACGACCTTCAGGGTCGCCTGCGTCACCGGCTCGTCGAAGTTGCCGCCCGCGGGAGAGACCGTGCCGCCGATCGTGATGGAGCCGGTCGAGCCGTCCTTTAGCATGACGCGGCCCGCGCGTTCGTAGAACGCCGCGATCCTTGATTCGAGGTAGGCGGGGAACGCCTCTTCGCCCGGGATTTCCTCGAGACGGCCCGAAAGCTCGCGCATCGCCTGCGCCCAGCGCGACGTGGAGTCTGCGAGCACGAGGACGTTTAGCCCCATCTGCCTGAAGTACTCAGCGAGCGTTACCGCAGTGTAGACCGACGCCTCGCGCGAGGCGACTGGCATCGACGAGGTGTTGCAGATGATGATCGTGCGCTTCATGAGCGACTGGCCCGTCTTGGGGTCGACGATCTCGGGGAATTCCTTTAGCGTCTCTACGACTTCGCCGGCGCGTTCGCCGCACGCGGCGGAAATCACGATGTCGACCTTCGCATAGCGCGCGGTGGTCTGCTGGAGAACCGTCTTGCCAGCGCCGAAGGGCCCTGGGATGCAGTATGTGCCGCCTATGGCGACAGGGAAGAACGTGTCGATCGTGCGGACCGTCGTCTCGAGCGTCTCGGTCGGCGCGAGGCGCTCCTTGAAGCACTTGATCGGCACCTTGACTGGCCAGCGCTGCATCATCTGGACGGGAACGTCCTTGCCATCGGGACCGGTAAGCGTCGCGATCGTGTCGGTCACGGTGTAGTCACCGGCAGGGGCGAGCGATTTGACGGTGTAGACGCCGCGGAGCGCGAACGGAACCATGATCTTGTGCCCAGGCATCGTCTTGTCGTCGAAGATGCCTTCCGTCACCCAGCCGAGGAAGTCGCCGGCCGTAACGCGGTCACCGACCTTTGCAATCGGGTGGAAGTCCCACTTCCTGTCGCGGGGAAGCCCGGAGAGGTACATGCCGCGCTGGAGGAAGAACTCCGCGTCCTTTGAAATCTTGCTTGCTTCCTTTGCGAGATCGGCAAGTGGGTTCTGGAGGCCGTCGTAGACCTGCGCAAGCATGCCGGGCCCGAGCTCTGCGGCAAGCAGTTCCCCCGTGAACTCTACGCGATCGTCGACCATGAGGTCTGTCGTCGCGTCGAACACCTGCATGTCGCAGCGCGTGCCGCGCACGCGCACGATCTCCGCCATTAGCTTCTTTTCGCCGCACACGGCGTAGCCGACTTCGTTCTGCGCCACGGCGCCGTCAAATGCGACCGTGATCATGTTGCCGTTGACGGCGACGATTTTTCCGGTAGTTGTCATACTTTCGATTCTTTCGTTTCTGCCGTAAGCCTGTCAAATGCCGCGTTGCCCCTCTCTGCCGAGACGGCGGAGCGGCGCAGCGCGATCCTGAGCCGAACCGCGTAGGTGGCGAGCGCACCTGAACCAAGCGGCGAGGCCGGCGGGGTAAGTTCGCCTGCGGCGTCCCACCAGACCCTGTCGATCATGTCCTGGCGCTTCGCGACTTCCTTCTCCTGAAAGCAGGCGGTGACGCGGTTTTTCCAGTAAAGTGAGCAGCCGTCAGCTGGGCGCTCATACTTCGCGCCGCCTCTCGCGACGGCCATGGCGTTGCGGAGCTGTGTTTCGAGGTCGTTCCATCCCGACGAGGCGACGAAGCGCTCCGCGTCTGGCGCGGTTTCCGCGAACTTCTCCCACGTAATTGGCGCAGGCGCGTCAAACGCAAGCGTCGGGAGACTTGCGACTATGTAGTCGGTGGGCATCACTTGAGCAGCTTCGCGAGGTCTGGCCTGAGGCGCTTTGCAAGCTCGTCCGCAATCACGTCGCCGGTGAACGCATGCTCCACGCGGCCGCCGTCGGTCTTGACGGAGAAGCCGGTTCCGAGCGTGTCGTCCATGACTACGGTGACGTTGCCCTTGGAGGCGAGCTGCGCCTTGAGGGCGGCTGCAAGCTTGGGAGCCGCCGCGACTTCGACGGAGCCGACGAGATCCTTGATTGCCTCGGCGACGAGTGCGGCAGCCGTCTTTTCGTCTGCAAGAGCGGCGTCGACGTCTGCCTTGAGGACTTTTTCGAGAAGGGCGGTCACGGACGACTCTATCTTGAGTATCGTGTCGCGCTCGGCCTGGCGTACCGTCTCTGCGGCGCGCGCGGCGTAGTCTGCTGCGGCCTTTTCCGCGTCTGCCTTGGACTTCGCGGCCTCGGCGTTAGCCGTCTTCACGATGTCGGCGGCCTTTGCCTTGGCGTCGGCAATTATCTTGTCGGCTTCGGCACGGGCCTTTTCAACGCCCTCGCGATTGATCTTCTCCAAGAGACTCTGCAAATCTTCAGACATGTCGTTCCTCCAAAAAAGTGTTATAAATTATATCTTTTTTATTGCCCGCAAGTCAAGGCAGCGACCGCATTTTTTGGTATAATGAGGGCGGTAAAAACATCAGAAACGAGGAATCGAGACATGAGAGCATCAAGCATAGCCGCGACGGCGTTCCTATTTTCCGCAATAACTGTCTTTGCGGCTCCAGTAGAATGGGATTTCCCGCGTATGGGGAGCTGCCACGAGGGTATTGCCTTTGGCGATGGCAAGACAGGCGTCCTCGTCTGGGGTGGCGGCGACGAGATTCGCCTCACCGTCGGGCGCTCCGACCTCTGGGACCACCGTGGCGGATATTCCTGGATGCCTGAGCAGAACTACACGAACATTGTCGCCGCCGTCCATTCTGGCGACAAGGACCGCCTCTACGGACTCTTCAAGAAGGAGACGCCGAAGGGACTGCCGCGCAATCCCTACATGCTTCCGCTTGGTCGCGTCGTGATCAAGGTTCCCGGCAAGACGCTGAAGCGTGGCACGCTTGACCCGTTCACCGGGCTCGGTAGTCTTGAGTTCGCCGAAGGCGGCGCGGTTGGCCTTGCGATGTCGAAAATGGTAGGTGGCACCTTTGCGATGGCGTTTCCCAAGGATGTCGCGTTTGAGGCCAAGACGATTCCCGCAACCGACTTCCCTGTCTATGAAAGACAGCTCAAGCCGATTGGCTTTGAGAAGGCGAGCGTGTTTGATGTTATTGACGGGGACGGAAGCTGCGGCGGCCTGCGCTGGAATCTACCCGCAGATCCATCCGTCTGGCTTTCCTGGTTGAAGAAGGACAGCGTGATTACTCTCAAGACGGGTCGCGGCGGCGACAAGACAGTGTATGCGGACGCAAGGCATTTCGACAGCATTGCGAAGGAATCGGTCGCGTACTGGAAGCTTTTCTGGTCCGAAGGTGCGCGCGTGAAAGTGCCCGATCCCGTGATCCAGCGCGTCTACGACTACGGCATGTACCGCTTCGGCGCGATGACCGATCCGGACGGCGTTCCGGCGGGGCTCCAGGGCGTGTGGCTCGAGGATGACAGGCTCGTTCCGTGGAACGGCGACTACCACTTCAACATCAACGTGCAGGAGTGCTACTCGCCCGCGTTCCGCGGCGGGCATTTCAAGAACCTTCTGCCGCTTTTCAGGATGGTTCTCTCGTGGCGGCCGCTTCTCAGGGATAACGCGAAGAAGTTCGTCGGCATCGACAACGGCTATGTCCTTCCGCACTCCGTCGATGACCGCGGCGTTTGCATTGGCGGCTTTTGGACCGGCACTATCGACCACGGCTCTACGGCATGGGTCGCTGCGATGATGATGCGGTATGTACGCTATTCGGGCGACGTCGAGTTTCTAAAGGGCGGTGCGTTCGACTTCATGAAGGGCGCGATGAATGTCTACCGCGCGATGATGGAGGAGGAGAACGGCAAGCTCACGCTTCCGCTCGGGCCTTCGCCTGAGTGGGGTGGTTCCGACGTGAGAAGCGCGGTCGGGCGCGATCCGAGTTTCCAGCTCGCTGCGGCCCATCGTCTCGCGCGCGATCTCGTCGACGCGGCGAAGCTTCTTGGTGTGCAGCCGGATGCGATGTGGCTCGATGTCGAAAAGCGTCTTCCGCAGTATTCGGCGGGGGAGAGCGGCATAGAGCTTTTCCGCGGTCAGGCGCTGACGGAATCCCATCGTCACCACTCCCACATGGCGGGGTTATATCCGTTTGACACGCTCGACCTCTCCGACAAGGAGACGCGCGATGTCGCGGCGAAGACTTACGGGACGTGGGTCTACCGTGGAACCGGGCTTTGGTCTGGCTGGTGCGTGCCGTGGGCGTCGATACTAAACACGCATGTCGGGAACGCCCAGGCGGCGGTGGAGTTCCTCAGGTCGTGGGATGCGTACTTCTGCAATCCCGGCCACGGCTCTTTGCATAATGCGTACGCGCCTGGTTTCTCTACGTTCACGATTTTCGGCAGCTTTGCCGGCTCGGGCGACGGGCAGATAATGCAGATGGATGGGCAGTGCGCGGCGGCGACGGCTGTCCTCGAGATGATGGCGCACGAGGTGAATGGCAAGGTCGAGTTTTTCAAGGGCTGCCCCGAGTCATGGCGCGAAGTCTCGTTTGAGAATCTTGCGCTTTCCGACGGTCGCCGCGTCAATGGCCGCCGCATCGACGGGAAGATTGCAATCGAGGAAGTGAAGTAAGCGCCTTAGCGCGGACGCGGTGGGGCGTGTTTCGGCTTAGGGCGAGAATCGCCGCGCCGCCCGATGGCGAGGCCTACGCCCGACCTGCTCGCCCGACCCGCAGTTTGCGGGCACCCCACCGACATGATTTTTGACGCGCGCGTCTTCACGCGCGCCCTTTACGCTGGTAGTCAAAATCACGTCGGGCCCGCAAACTTGCTCGCCCTCGCTTTCGCTTCGGGTTGGTTCGTGCACTGCACGAACCACCGACAAGCGGCGGCTACCTCGTGCGCCAGTCGGCTCTCCGGCCTCTCCGCTTCGCTTCGACCATCGGCTCGGCTTGGCGATAGCCTTGCGGCTGAAAGCAAAACCGTATGCCGCCGAAACACCCCCACCGTGTCCGCGTCCTAACGCTATCTGACTCTAACCGACGCTATCTGCCACGACCCTAATCGACTCTGCTCGGCATAACTCTATGCTGACTCTAACAGACTCTAACGGCCCTTGATTCATCCTTGCTCACTTAACTGTCATTTCATCGCGGCAGATTCGCCGCGAGCTGGATTTTGTCAAAAGTTAACCGCTCCACGCGGAGCGGTTTTTGGTATAATGATGGCGTTCCAAGGGAAACATCCTGTGGAGCATGTTCTTTGACATCGGTTGGGAAGTGACAATCCCAGCCGTCGGGCTGAGGCCGAAAGGCTAAGGCCAAAACCTCGTGAGGAAACGCGACACTTTTGCCGCGCTCCAACTTGAGGAGTTGCGGAAACGCATCCGACGCCCGCAACAACGTACGCAATCTTGCGTATTTGGCTTTGAGAGAAAAACGACCAAATTTCATTCAAAGAAGCCGAGTATGTGAGATGCGTTGCGTGGTTCATTCCACGTGGCGTGTCTTATGATCGTGTTTCTTTGTAGGCGCTTGGTCGTGCCTCTCTCAAGACATGAATTATAGGGCACGCCACTCTTTTCCTGCGCATTGGGTTGGCTTGTAGACAAATGATGATGGCGCAGAGAAAGGGTATGAACGTGGGGTTAAACATCGAAGACAAATGCGCATGGGATCGGTTTTTTGATGCGTATGCCGGTTTTGTTTATTCAATTGCACGGAGCAAGGGATTGTCCCATGAAGATGCCGAAGATGTTGTTCAAGACGTGTTTTGTGATTATTCTAGGAACTATGAATACGACAAGACCAAAGGTTGTTTTTTGTCTTACCTTGCGAGGCTTGTTAATTGGCGTATTGTGGATAGGCTTAGGGCTGAAAAGCACAACTCTGACCTGAAAGCGAGATTTTGGAAAGAGTTGAGGTTGCCTGCTTCAGATGAGGATCATATTTCTTCTGAACGCGAGTGGCAATTGGCCGCGATGGAAGAGGCGTTACGCAGAATGAAGGCGTCAGTTAACCCAGTGCACTACGCGGCGTTTATCGCGAGCGCGGTCGAGGGACAGGACACTAACGCCGTCACGAAGCTTTACGGAATCTCGCGCGACAGTCTGTATCAGATACGCAAGCGCCTCATGGTTAAGTTGCGCGAGAAGCTGGCGGAAGTCCTTGCCGATATGGACGTGCCCTGTGCGCCTTATCCTCGGCCTTGATAGCATCCGTAATGAGGGTGACGAGCCCATTCTCGTTCTTTTCGTCGAGCCACGCCCACTGTCCGTTTGGGTTCATCTCAAGAAACCAGAGTTCACCATCTTTCCGTATGAAGTCGAAGCGCCCGAACCGGTAGCCGGTCTCGTTCATGAATCCTCTAATTGCGCACTCGTCTTTTACGGCGAGGGGACATCTTGGCCATGCATGGGGATTCTCCATAAGTGATTTGCGCGAATCTTCTCCACCGAAAGAATTGCGCGGCGCATTCGCCGCGTATGTCTTTCCGTCAATATAGACAACAGTCACTTCATCTTCGCCGTCGATCTTTTCCTGCAGAAACCAGGGATAAGATAGGTCGAGTTTGCAAGGATCGACTTCTTTAACTAGAAATACTTTGTCTTGGCCGATAGGTGTTCCTGTCAGTGACTTTACAACCCATCTGCCGCGCTTTAGTTCATCTGGCATTTCCCCGTGGAAGAAATGCCATGGCGCGACGCGGAAATGCTTTTCTGCTGCGAGTAACTGGCGCAATTTGCCGTATCTGTTGCTCTGGCTACGGACGAGGACGGTTAATCCACGGCTTTGGCATTCGCGGTAGAAGTCTTGAAATAGTTCGTTTGTCTCTTCGCGACACCAGTTCTCTACGCAGCCGTGTTTGGGGACATCGATGAGATCAAAATAGATCGGTTTGCGCAGATAGAACGAAGTAAGCGTCTTGTCGGTGATCTCCCTGCCTGCGGACTTCCCCACAATGCGGAAGCCATCGCGATGGAAGTCCCATGCAAAATTCTCCGGCTTGTCGATATTGAAGCGAAGTAAGTAGTGCGCGTCCATCTCTTTCATGACGATGTCCGTAGTCGTGTCCTGGCTGCATGTGGCGATGAAGATCATGGCGTTGTTCCCTTTGTAGTCAAGAAATAAAAGGGGCTGGCAACGCCAGCCCCGATTGTGGCTTGTGCAGCCGAGAGACGCTCAGTCCCAGGTGTTCGCGTCATCCATGGTGAAGCCACCGAAGGGTGCAGGTGACTGTGTGAAGTTAGTGGAGGCGGCGACATTTCCGCTTTCCACGGGACGAAGGCCAGATACGCTGGTCGCGATGTCGTTAGGTGTCATTTTTTTGCTTTTCCTTTGTTTTTGGTTAACCAAGTGTAGCGGACACTTATCCACTACGTCATAATATACGAGGCATTTTCCGGAATCTGACAAGAAATCGTCTCGTCGCACAGATCGAGTATCGCGTCGTCATGGCTTACGAGAAGGACGATGCGTCCTGGCGCGAGTTTGCAAAGCAATTTTTCAAAAGACGCGCGCGCTGTTGCGTCGAGGTGGTTTGTCACCTCGTCCAGCACAAGCACGCTCGGGTTTCTTACAAGCGCACGGGCGATTGCTAGACGCTGCTGCTCGCCTCCGGAGAGCGACTGTCCGTGCAGTCCGATGAGCGTGACGAGACCGGCGGGCAGTCTTTCTACAACCTCACTAAGTCCGCTTGCAATGACAGCCGCTTTGACATCGTCATCTACGAACGACGGGTCGCGCAAGGTGATGTTATCGCGCACTGTGCCGGTCACAAAAAGGCTGTCCTGAAAAACAATGCCGATCCTGCGCCTGAAATGGCCTTCGTCCATCGTCTTGATTGGCATTCCGTTGACAAGGATCTCGCCCGCCTGCGGCTCGAGCGCTGCGGTCGCCAATTTGAGAAGGGTCGTCTTGCCGGTGCCATTGGCTCCTGTCAGCGCGTATATCCTGCCAGCATGGAAAGTTGCGGAGAAGTCCTTGACGACTGGTCGGTCTGGCGCACCGGGATAGGCGAATGTCACGTTGCGGAACTCTATGGTTTCTACATTCTTCACTCTTTTGCTGCCGCGCATGGTCGGAGGGTGCAAGAGTATTTCGTTGAGAGAGTCGATTCCCTCGCGAAGTGACGCTGTCTCTGGAAGGAGCGAGACGATTCCCTGGACGGACTGCATCGCCGCGAGGAAAAGCAGCTGATATACGACAACATCACCGACGGGAATCGCACCTTCAGCGGCATATGTGCCAGCGACGCCGAGCACCGCGATCTCGCCGAGGACGAGTATTGCGCCGAGAATGGCGCCGAACGCGACGGAAAGTCTGTCCATTGCGCAGTTTCCCTCCTTAAGGGCGCCGAGCGCTTCTCGTGGGGAGTCGGCAAAGCGGCGCTCGGCGTCGAGCGTGCGCAGGAAGGGCATCGAACGGAAGAAGTCGAAGAGCGTTGCAAATGCGCCGTCGCTTCTCTTGCGTACGGAGTGAGAGTTCTCCGCGAATCGCCGTGCGAACGGAAAGAAAAGGGCGACAGCGAGCGGTATGAACGCCATGAAGGAAATCGCAAGCGTGGGCGAGCGAGAATGGAGGGCTGACCCTGCGGCGAGCATGGTCACCAAGGCGACGACAAGACGGGGATAGAGTCCGCTGACGAACCCGCCAACGGCAAAGGTGTCGCGCGTAAGCTTTGCGACGAGCTCTCCGTTTGCTATCGGAGACATTTCGGCTGGGGAGAAGTTCATTACGGTGTCTATTACGCGTTCCTGCAGCTTAAGCTCAATGTGCCTTGCACGCGAGAGGACGAGCTGCTGGAGGCATGGCGTTAGCGCCGCCTTTGCAAGCAGCAGGGCAGCAAGTGCGGCGAACGGCATGATCGACGACTCGCCGTCTACGAGCGCGTTGATGAAGCGCCCAGTTGCGAACGGAACGGCGATGCCTGCGATTGTCTGCACGACAAGAAGCGGCGAATACACAAACATTACGGCTGGCGACGACAAAATCGTTGCCCACAAAAACCGTGTTCGACTGAAACTTGAATTGATTTTTTCTTTTGACACCATACTTAAAATATATATACGAAACTGTCTGCAAAATCTGACAACAAACCTGCCTGCAAATTGCGGGTTGGTATCCCTCGGACGAAGTGAGCCGTGAAGTGAACGCTATGCGTGGTGCGAGCAGGTCGGGCGTAGGCCTCACTATCAGGCGCCTTGGTTTAACCGCAGGGTTGCGGCGAGACGGCAAGGCGCTCGGCGAGGGTGGTGCGGCGCTCGCGCACGACGTTCGTATCGATTGCGCGGTTTACCGCGTAGGGAACGCCGATGAGAAGGACGAGCTTCTTTCCGCGCGTGATGGCGGTGTAGAGGAGATTCCTCTGGAGCATCACGTAGTGCTGCGTGTGGATTAGGACGATCACGGCTGGATATTCCGAGCCCTGCGACTTGTGGATCGTCGTTGCGTAGGCGAGCACGAGTTCGTCGAGATCTCCCGCGTCGTACTTTACTGGCCGCCCGTCGAACGTGACGACAAGCGAGCGGTCCTCCGCGTCGACTGCCTTTATGAACCCGACGTCGCCGTTGTAGACATCCTTGTCGTAGTTGTTCCTGAGCTGCATCACGCGGTCGCCCACGCGGAACGTCGTTCCGCCGCGGATCAAGGCCGCGCCCGAGGGATTGAGCGCCTTTTGCAGTTCGACATTGAGACTCTCCGTGCCGAGAAGGTTGCGGCGCATCGGCGTAAGCACCTGCACGTCCTCGAGCGGGTCGAGCCCGAACTTGCGCGGAATGCGCGTCGTCATGAATTCGATTGCGCGCCTAAGGCACTGCTCAGGGTCTTCGCACCGGACGAAGTAAAAGTCGGTATCGCCGCTTCTTATCTCGAGCGGCTCGCCTGCGTTAACGTGGTGGGCGTTCGTGACGATGAGCCCGCCAGCGTCCTGGCGGAAGATCTGGTCGAGGCGCGTAAAAGCGATATTGCCGGACTTTATGAGATCGCCGAGAACGTTCCCCGCTCCGACGCTCGGTAGCTGGTCTGTATCGCCGACGAGCACTACCGCCGCCGTGGAGGGAATAGCCGAGAACAAGTCGTTAGCAAGCTTGATGTCGATCATCGACGTCTCGTCGAAGATGAAGACATCTCCCTCGAGCGGGCTTTCCTTGTTGAACGTGAACTTGTTCGTTACGGGATTCCACTTGAGAAGACGGTGAATCGTCTGCGCTGCTGCGCCGACAGACTCTGACATGCGTTTCGCTGCGCGGCCCGTCGGCGCGGCGAGGACTACTTTAAGTTTTTTCGCGCCGTAAATGTCGACGAGTGCGCGGATTATCGTCGTCTTGCCAACGCCCGGCCCGCCGGTGATGATGGAGAACTTGTTATAGAGGCATTTCTCGAGCGCGTTCGTCTGCTGCGCGGCGAGCGTGAAGCCCGCCTTTTTCTCCCACCACTCGACGGCCTTCACCGCGTCTACAGGAGTGAAGCCCGGCAGGGAGTCTCTTATGCGCCGGACATGCGAGGCCGTCTCGCGCTCGGCCCACCAAAGCGAACGCAGGTAGATGCGGCGAGGGGAGGTGTTTGAGTGTTTGAGTGTTTGAGTGTTTGAGTGTTTGGGTTGGCTGGCTGGTAGTGGGATTGGCTGGCTGGCGGGCGCGGCTTCGCTTTCTGCGATTACGCGGCCGTCGGCAATTTCCTTCTCAAGTGCTTCGCCAAGAATCTCGGTCGGTATCTCGGTGAGTTCGTTTGCGTGGAGAAGGAGGTCGTTCTCGAAAGTCCAGCAGTGCCCAGAGTCCTCTGCCTCAGTCTCGAGCGTGTAGGAAATCGACGCGCGTGCGCGAAGGGGAGAATCCTTCGGGATGCCGACGGAGAGCGCGATGCGGTCGGCGGTAGCAAAGCCGATTCCCCAGATGTCGCGGCAGAGCTTGTAGGGGTCGGCCTTTACGATTGCTATTGCGTCTGGACCGTATTTGCGGACGATCTTCGTCATCTTCGCTATCGAGATGCCGTAGGTCTGGCCGAAGATCATATTCTCCCTCAGGGTCTCGTTCGCATGCCAGCTTGCGCGTATCTGCTCGATCTTCGCTTTGCCGAGCTTTGGCACTTCGACGAGCCGTGCCGATTGGTGGGAGAGGACATTCAGGGTGTCTTCGCCGAAGGTTTCGACGATGCGCTTTGCAAGAACCTTGCCGACGCCCTTTATGAGTCCCGATGCGAGATAGCGCTCTATGCCGACGAGGGATCTCGGCGCTACGCAGACGATTGACTCGGCCTTGAACTGTCGTCCGTGGACCTTGTCGGTCACCCACGAGCCGGTCGCGGAAATCTCCTCGCCTTCCCATACCGCCTGTGCCTTGCCGACGACGGTTATCTCGTTTAGTTGCCTGAGAGCGAAGCCGGAAGGGAGTTCGACATGGAGGACGGTGTAGCCGTTCTCGTCGTTGTGGAATACGACCGACTTGATCGTTCCCTCGACTGTCTCGCTCGCTTCATCTGCCATTTGCGAATATTATACCAAATGTAAGTCTGCGGCGTCCGAAGGCTCCGGGTGTACCGAGACTTTTACGAACGAAAGCTCGGCATGTCGGCATCGTATCGATTCCACATATACGGTTCCATATGTGCCGGCAAATTAGCGCTAACGCGCGACCACGAAACGCGGCGCATCAGACGCGCGGCTTGGCCGCGTGAGACGGCGCGTAGCCGCCGTTGCTTGAAGGCCGCTTGCCAGCTCCTCCACTCCCCCCACACACAACTCACCCACTCACTCAAGCGTCCTTCGCACGTCGTCTCCGTGCCGCCTCGACCTTCGGTCTGCGTCTGATGCCCACGACACGAATGCCGCCTACGCGGCACACGAATTTTCACGAATGGAATCACAAAGCCCATTGCTTCCCTGAATCCGCTGCCTATCTCGTTGTGGACTTCATAGATCGCTCTACGAATTGCGTAGCATTCATCTGGGTAAATCAATCCTTTGTTCATAAGGCGATAGTTATAGCAAAAGTTGCCCAAATTCGTGTAGCCCCGAAGGGGCGTATTCGTGTGCCGCGTAGGCGGCATTCGTGTCCTGCGCAATGTCGCAGACCGAAGGTCGTAGCGCAGTGGCGATGCACGGCGAAGGTCTCGATAGTCAATAGTCTCCTTGAAGGGCAAAAGGGTGCTCAAACGAGACCTTCACGCCGATGCATCGACTCTGCGCACAGGCGGCGAAGCCGCGCGACTTGCGCAGGGTTCGTGGTCGCGCGAAGCGCCCCCATCCCATTGACTTTGCATAAATAGCTCGTTGCACCCTCCGTATCAAATCCTTCGCTATGCCGCAGACATATGGGTGAACCTTCTTGGGGTGGATGGCGTTTAACGGGGTATGAAAAGCAAGATTGTCGTTGTTTGCGTCGCTGTTGCTGGCGCATTGATTGGAATGGGTGATGAGGCGGGCGTCTCGACGAACGCGGTGGCCGACTTGGGGACGGTCGTCGTCGAGGGGTCGGCGTTGTCTAAATATCGGCCCGAGACCGTAGATGGCGCGACATTCACCGGCCTTGCACCCGAAAAGTCTCCGACGGTCGTCGACACGCTGACCGAGGACTTTATCCGTGAGCACAATCCGACCGACCTCCACGATCTTCTACGCTACGTGCCTGGCGTCGAGACTGGCGGCAAATCGCTTCTCGTCCGCCAGCCGGGAACATTCCAGATACGCGGCATGGGCGGCACGGAACCCGCTTTCGACGGCGTTGTGCCGATCGGGCTTGGCGCTGGGCTTTTCATGGACCCGTTCCTTATGGAGCGCGTTGAAATCGTGAAGGGCCCGATCGGCTCGCTTTCCGGCGGCGCGGGATCGCAGCAGAACAACTCTGGCGCGGGCGGCTCGGTAAACATGTACCTGAAGGGCGCGAATTTCCGTGGCGACAGGATCGACTTCCAGGAGAACACCTCCGTCGGGCGCAACACGTGGCGCCAGCGCGGCATGATTGACGCGAACGAGGTCTATGGCGACGACAAGTTCGCCGTCCGCGCAATCGGCGCGTTCGACGTTTTCTCGCCGGCCTATCTTGGCGAGGGTTCGCAGAAGGGTGCCGACCCGCGGCAGTCCTACACGATTGCGCCGTCGTTCGCGTGGCGTCCTGTCGAAAATGTGACGATTGGGCTCAAGTCGATGTTCCAGAAGACCGACCAGCCGAGCTACATCGGCGTCCCCGTCTGGCATGGACGGCCCGGCGGCGGCTACAGCTGGTACGAGTCCTCGTGCCGCAAGGGCGACCGCTCGAAATACGACTCGATGTACCTGAATCCCTACGTCGACTGGCAGGTCACAGACGACTGGCTTCTCAAGTTCGGCGGCGCTTTCATGTTCTCCGACTGGGAGCAGAGGACGCGCGAGCCGTACATGGCGAACGCCGAACTCGCAAATTTCTACAAGACCGGCGAGTGGACGAGCGGCGAGAAGTACATGACGTCGGGCTTTTCCGAGTCTGACCGCATAAGCCGCAGCTATAATCTTTACGCGCGCTCTGTCTACACGAAGGAGGAACTGCCGTGGGGCTTCAGGAACACGCTTGTCGTGCAGCCCGACTTCTGGTACCGCGAGTCGACGAGCGGCTTCGGCGCGCCTGTCACGCGCTACGGCACGACGCTCCAGGACTCTCTCGGCTGGGGCTGGGTGACACTCCTTGGCGGCGTCCGCTACGACTGGTTCACGGAGAATCCGCAGACGACTACTGCGTCCAATGGCACGACCACGCACTACCATCGCGCAAACGAGTTTGCGTTCTCGCCGCGCGGCGGTCTCACGGTCCAGCCGCTCGACTGGCTCGTATTCTTCGGCAACCTTTCCCAGACGCGCACTCCGACACTCGGCTACCGCGATGCCGACGGCAACAGGCCGACCGATCCGTGGACGGCGACGCAGATGGAAGGGGGCTTTCGCGTCCGTCCCGTCGAGAAGCTTTGGTTCTCGGCCTCTGTCTACCGCATCGACCAGCGCAACACTCCTGTCGCCGAGACAATCAACAACGATACGTACTACTATTTCGAGGGCAAGAGCAACTCGCGCGGCGTTGAGCTTTCGCTTGCGGGCGACATCACCGAGAACTGGACGGTCCTCGCGATGTACGCGTACAACCGCTACGAAAACCGCAGCGCGACAGGAACTGCACCGTCGGTCTTCCGCCGCAACCCCAACCACACGTTCTCGCTCAACACCTCCTACCGGTTCGACTGCTGCGACCTCCTTCGCGACATCGTGGTCGGGTGCGGCTACCGCTTCCGCTCGAAGAGCTTTGCAACGATGCGCGGCACATTCGTAGACAACAACCTCTACTTTGCGCACAGCCATGTCTTCGACGTCAATGTGTCCGTCCCGCTGACGAAGTTTGGCGGCCCGGAGGACTGGACGCTGACGCTCGGCATCCGTAATCTCTTTGGCGAGAAGTACTTCGAGTCCGCGCGTCACTTCTACGAGTGTCTCGTCGGCGAACCGCGCACGTTCGAGATCGGCATCCGCGCGAGGTTCTGACGGGCAATCCTCCGGAGAGTATGGTATAATACCCATGTCACATGGAGGATTGTATGGTCGACTACAATGCGCTGAAGAAGAAGTTTCCGACGAAGGATCCGCAGAGGAAAAAGAAGATTGCAGCCATAAAAGCTATAAAGCGCGAGTATGCCGCCAAGCGCGCGGCTCTCGGCGGGGGCGCGCCGAATCTCAAGAAAGGCGTCGTCTTCTATGCCGTCGTGATTCTCGGGCTCGCGATCCTCGGCTCGCTCGTCCTCTCCGTGACCGGCAAGGGCGGCCCCAAGGAAATCTCACGCGCGCAGATGCTCGTCAGGAAGTCGATAGACTCCGTCGCAGTCGCGCTCGGCCGCTACCGCTACCACGTCGGCAGCTATCCGTCGAACGAGGAGGGGCTTGAGGCGCTCGCGGCGATTACGCCGCGTAAGAAGGGCTGGAACGGCCCGTACGTGAACCATGTCGTGAAAGACCCCTGGGGGCATGACTACGTATACGTCAACAACGGCGAGAACGAATACCCGACGCTCTACTCAAAGGGCCCCGACGGCAAGGCGGGAACTACCGACGACGTCCTTCCGGATCGCGCGCTCTACGACGCTCCTTTCAAGGACACGTCATGGACGAAGGGGTGGATGCCGTACTACCTGCGCGGCTACGTGCTTGCGCCTGACAAGCGCACTAAGTCCGCGATCGAGGAAGAGGTCAAGGCCGTGCTCGCGGCGGAGCAGGGGCCTGCCGAGGGCGAGTTCATCCTGCGCGACGGCTGGGAGTTTTCGCGCGATACGACGAATGGCGACGGGCGCTGCCTTCGCACCGTAGAACTGCCTCTTGGCTCTGCCGGCAAGTTCGTTGCGCTCAGGTTCTGCGGCGTGATGGCGAGCACGGAGGTATTCCTCAACGGCGAAAAGGTCGGCGGTTGTGACGACGGCTGCACGTCGTTCGAAGTTGACATTTCCGCGAAGATCAAGTTCGGTGAGAAGAACGAGCTTCTCGTGAAGTCAAGCGCGGCGAAGCGCAATGTTCTTTTGAACTCTTGTGCCGACGTCTGCCGTAGTGTCACGCTTGTCGTCGAGGACGCGGAAGACCGCGCGATCTGGGGCTCGGTCAAGATTACGACGCCCGAGATTACGCCCGAGCGCGCGAAGGTGCGCGTCGAATACCTTACGCCCGTGAGCGAAAACCAAATTGTCAACGAGTTCGAGGTAGAGCGTCCTGTTCTCTGGGATGTCGTGAACCCGAAACTCTACGAGACGACGATCTGCGGAAAGAAGTACCGCTACGGCTTTCGCACCGCCGAGTTCACCGAGAACGACGGCTTGCGCCTAAACGGGCGTCACGTCCAGCTGAAGGGCGTGAACTTGAATCCCGATTTTGGGCAGCTCGGCATGTCGTTCGACAAGGGCGCGCTACGCCGCTTGCTTGCGACCTTGAAGGACATGGGCGCTAATGCGATAAGGATGCCGAACAATCCACCGGCGGATGAAGTGCTCGATCTCTGCGACGAGATGGGGATAATGGTTCTTGCATCCTTGCCCGAGAAGAGCAATCCTTGTGTCGTTGCACTGCCGCAGGCGGCTAATCTCGAGGCGGTTGAGGAGCTGTTGGACGCGTGCGCCATGCCAAAAGAACGCTATTGGCTTTACCGCTCGCAGTGGAACGACAGGAAGGACACAATCCTCCTCCTGCCGCACTGGAACTGGGACGGGCGCGAGGGCGAGAAGGTCACGGTCGTATGCTGCACGAGCGGCGACGAGGCGGAGCTCTTTGTCAACGGCGAGAGCGCGGGTCGCAGGAAGAAGGCAAAGGACGCAGGAACCGTTGTCGGCAAGGACGACCCGAACTACTACAAGGTAACGGAGCGCTATCGCCTCGTCTGGGAAGTTCCGTACGAGCCGGGTGAGATCAAGGTCATAGCGTTCAGGAACGGACGGCCGATAGGCGAGGACTTCCGCAAGACGGCGTACAAGGCGGCGGCGGTGAAGCTTACGCCTGAGCAGACCGAACTCGCTGACGGCGAGCTCGGCTTCGTGAAGGTCGAGCTCGAGGACGAGGATGGAACTGTCCTACCTCTTGCTACGGACCGCGTGAGTTTCAAGCTTGAGGGGCCTGGTGAAATCGTTGCCGTCGGCAACGGCTCCCAGAGCGGGCTCGATTCGTTCACGGACACCTCTTCGCATCCGCTCTATTGCGGGCGCGCGCTCGTGGTTGTTCGCAGGGCCGGTGGCTCTGGCCTTCCGCTAAAGCTCACGGCGTCAGCGCCGTCGGTGAGATCTGCGTCCGTGACCTTCAGCCGCAAGTAGGGCATTTTATGGTATAATATGAAAAACGCGTCTCCGCGTCGTCGCGGGTCGCGTTGGGGCAAGTCGACATGGGATCGCTCTTCAGCATAGCGGCGATTGTGTTCTGGGCGCTTTGCGCGGCCGGGATAGCGTGGTATGCCTCCGAGGTCGCGAAGGACGTTACCTACGTCACGCTCGCAGACGGCCGCCGTCAGGAGCGGTCGATACCGATGGTGTTCAAGCTTCTTCTCCCGTTTGTGGGCAACCTCGACAAGCTTGTATCCCGTCCGATGTTCGCGAAGCAGATCGAGACGGCCGACTGGATGCTCGTCGCGGCGGGCTTCGAGGGCCTTATCTCCGGTCGCGAGTTCGTCGCGCTCAAGATCCTCTGCCCGATCGTCCTTGGCGCCGCGTGGACCGTTCTAATCGCGCTTCTCGGCGCTGCGCTTCCCGACTCGCCGTTTTCGGCCGGTTTCGTGCCGATAAGCTTACTTGGCTTTGCTCTCTTCTATCTCCAGCCGATGATGTGGCTAAGGGGAGCCCTCAAGAAGCGCCATCTTGCGATAATGAAGGCGCTGCCGTTTGTCCTCGACATCCTTACTCTTTCTGTAGAGGCCGGCATGGATTTCATAAGCGCGCTCCAGCGCAACTGCCAGTCGCGGAAGCTCGACCCTCTCAACGAGGAACTTCTTCGCATGACTAAGGAGATCCAGGTCGGCTCGTCGCGCCGCGAGGCGCTCAGGAACATGGCCGACCGCGTGCGCCAGAGCGACCTGAGGTCGGTCGCGTTCGCGCTCATCCAGGCCGACGAGCTGGGTGTCTCTATCGGCGCGATACTCCGCATACAGTCAGAGCAGTTGAGAAGCCGCCGCTTCGACAGGGCCGAGAAGCTGGCGCACGAGGCGCCGACGAAAATGCTCGGGCCGCTGATGCTTTGCATTTTCCCCGCAGTGTTCATAATCCTGCTCGGGCCAGTCCTGTCGCAGGCGATGAAGGGGATGCTGTAAACAGAGGAAAGACAAAAAATGTCGAAACGACCAGAATTGCTTATCACGTCCGGCCCGATGTCCGGCACGCGATTCGAGGTGGGGCCAGGGGGCGTGCGTCTCGGCCGCTCATCCTCGAACGACGTGAGCATACCCGATGAGGAGCTCTCCCGCAACCACTGTCTCTTCGAGCAGTCCGGCGAGTCGGGGATACGCGTGACGGATCTCGCGAGCGCAAACGGCACGTTCGTCAACGGCGAGCAGCTTGGCTCTGATTCCCGCGGGCTCAAGGTGGGCGACTCGATCGAGGTCGGCTCGACCGCGATCAGCGTAATCGGCGAGGATGCGCCTCTTGCATCGCGCCCTGCCGGCGTCAAGGTCGCCGCAACGATCGACCTTGGCCTTGGCTCGGCTCCCGCCGCCACGCCGCAGGGAGAAGTCGCGTCGCGCAAGCCGTCCAAGGCGCAGGGCGGCCGTCAGCGCACGATGATCGCCAATGTCCTCTGGATAGTTGCCGCGCTTACGGTGGCTGCGGCGATAGCCGTCGTCCTCTGCGCCCCGCGCGAATCCGAGAAGCCAATTGCTCCCGTCGTAGAGGAGAAGCCCGAGCAGAAGCTCGTCTCGCTACGATACGAGAAGGTCGAGGCAGACGCCTCGCGGGTGTTTAGCTACAGGATGGAGATCGACGAGTCTGGGGTCCTGCGCGTCGCGTTCGACGACGTGCCTGGCGAGAACCGCCACGTCGACAAGAAGGCGAAGCTTTCCGACAAGGCGAAGAAGAGGATCCTCGAGATTCTCGAAAAGCCCGGGTTCGCCGCGCTCGAGGACGAGTATGTCGGTTCGAGCGTGGAGGACGAAAACGCTCTCAAGAGCTTCAGGATCCGCGTCGTCCGCTGGAACAGCGTCAAGGACGTTCTCGTCGAGAACACTCAGGAGCCCGACGCCTTCCGCGAAGTGAGGGATTCGCTCGAGGCGTTCTCCCGGAACGAGCTCGGCATCTGGGCTATACAGTACTCGAAGGAAAAGCTGATCGAGCTCAGCGACGAGAGCGCGAAGGTCGGCGACTCCAAGTGGGACGACCGCGAGGTCGAGTACGGCAACCTAAGCGCCGCCGTCAAGGCCTACAAGGACGCGCTCTTCTACCTTGAGACGATCAATCCGAAGCCCGACGGCTACGCGGAGATAAAGGAGAAGCTCGCGCGCACCGAGGAGGAGCTCAAGCAACGCTACGAAGACCAGCGCTTCCTCGCTGACAAGGCGATGAACCTCGGCGACTGGGAGGCGGCGCAGAACGAGCTCAAGATACTGTGCGAGCTTGTGCCGGACAGGGACGACCCGCGCCACGCCGAGGCCAACGCGCGTCTCGTCGACGTCGAAAACCGCATGAAGAAGGCGAGGGGTGGAAAATGAGGGGAATCTTTCTTTCAATAGCGCTCGCCGCGTTCGCCGCATTCGCAGAAGAGTCGAAGGCGATACGCTGCGACTTCTCGAGCCAGCCGGAGGGCGCCACCGTGGTTGTCGACGGCGTTACGCGCGGTGTCACGCCGCTTACGCTCTACGATCTTGCGCCTGGCCGCCGCCATGTCCGTTTCGAACTGGCCAACTACGACGGCGTCGACGAGTTCATGTTCCTGCGTGAAGGCGGCGCGGTCAGCAAGAACGCCGTGCTCCGTCCTGTAAAGGGGATACTGCTCCTCGTCACCGAGCCGGAGGGGTGCGACGTTTCGCTCGACGGCATGTCTCTTGGCAAGACGCCTCGCCTCGTTACGTCGCTTGACGCCAAGGACACGTATCGTCTTCTCGTGCAGAAGCCCGGCTACCAGCCGCGCACCGTCGAGGTAAAGTTCAACGGGCGCACGCCTCTCGTAAAGAACGAGTCGCTTGTCATAGATTCCGGCGTCGTTGAAGTGACGAGCGATCCTGCCGGCGCCGAGGTTATGGTTAACGGACATCCCCGCGGGAGGACGCCGGTGAAGGTTGGTGGCGTTCCAAAGGGGCGTGCGACCGTTGCGCTCAAGAAGAACGGCTTTGCGGAGGAATCGCGCGAGCTCGCGATCGTTGCAGGCGAGAGCCAGACGCTGTTCGTGAAGCTCAAAGGGCTTCCCGGCACGATGTCGCTCTCGTCTGTTCCTGACGGGGCGAGGTTCTACGTCAACGACAGGCCAGAGGGGAAGGGCCCGATATCTCTTACTGGGCTTAATCCCGGCAGCTACACGATCCGAGTCGAGAAGGAGGGTTTCGCCACTGCGACCAAGACCGTAACGCTCGAGAACGGCGGCTCGATTGTAGAGGAATTCCGGCTCGACAACGTAATGGGGCGCATCGAGGTGAGGACGATTCCGTCCGGCGTGGACGTGTTTCTTGACGGCGGCCGTGTCGGTACGACAAAGTCGAAAGGCGACGATGCCGAGGCGAGCGAGGTGCTTGCGATAGAGAACGTGCACGAGGGCGAGCATACCCTCGTCTTTAAGTGCGAAGGTTACGCCGACGCGACGAAGCACCCAGTCGTCGAGAACCGCAAGACCCAGACTGTAAACGCACGGCTTAAGCGCGTCTTCACTCCGAACGTAGAGATTACGACGGATAGCGGCGTTCACCGCGGCGTTCTCATCTCCAACACGGCGAACGGTGTCGAGGTAGAGGTTTCCCTCGGCATCAACCGCATGTTCCCGCACACCGAGATCAGGAAGCTCGAGTTCATCAAGTAGGTGAAGCGCCGTCTTGACATCCTTCTCGTGGAGCGTGGCCTTGCCGAGAGCCGCACGCGCGCGCAGGCGCTCGTTATGGAGGGCAAGGTGCGCGTCGCGGGGCAGACCGAATACAAGGCGTCCCGGCAGATCGACGACGAAACACCAGTCGAGATAGAGTCGCCGCCGCGTTTCGTCTCGCGCGGCGGCGAGAAGCTCGAGGGCGCATTCGAGTTGTGGGGAACGGCTTTGAGCGCCGAGGGCAAGACATGTCTCGACGTCGGCTCTTCCACCGGCGGCTTTACCGACTGCCTTCTCCAGCATGGCGCAAGGCGCGTGATGGCCGTCGACGTCGGCACGAACCAGCTCGCCTACAGTCTGCGCACGGATCCCCGCGTGTGGGTCAGGGAGAACTTCAACGCCCGCTACATGAAGCCCGAGGACCTGCCCGAAGTTCCGACGCTCGCGGTCACGGACGTTTCCTTTATCTCGCTCAAGCTCATCCTGCCGCCGATACGCGACGTGCTCGCGTCGGGCGGCGAGATCGTCGCGCTCATAAAGCCGCAGTTCGAGGTCGGGAAGGGCAACGCCCCCGGAGGACTCGTCCGCGACGAGAGTCTTCGGCTTGCCGCGCGCGACGAAATCGTCCGCTTTGCAAAGGAGGAGCTTGGCCTCGAGCTTCTCGGACTTGCAGAATCTCCGATCAAGGGCCGCGAGATGGGAAATGTCGAGTATCTCTCCTGGTGGGCGAATCGCGAGAGAAAGTAAGGCCAAATCGCAGATGACGCGCTGGCGGGGAAAATGGTAAAATATCCCTCTAAAGCGGATTTAGGCAATGACAGCGATAATCGACTACAAGGCCGGAAACCTCACGAGCGTGAAGCTTGCTTTCGCCGCGCTCGGAGCGGAGGCGGTCGTAACGAGCGACCCGAAGGTGATAGCGGCGGCAGACCGCGTCGTGTTCCCGGGCGTGGGTGCGGCGAAAAGCGCAATGGAGAACTTGCGTGCGCTTGGACTCGTCGAGCCAGTGAAGGATGCCGCGGCGACAAAGCCGTTCCTCGGTATCTGTCTCGGCATGCAGATACTTTTCGACCACAGCGAAGAAGACGGCGGAGTTGACTGCCTTGGAATCATCTCGGGCCATGTCCGTCGATTTCCGACGGTTCCCGGGTTCAAGGTCCCCGAAATCGGCTGGAATGGAGTGGAAGGACTCGACGGAAAAGAGTTCTACTTCGTGCACTCCTACTATGCGGAAGTCGTTCCAGAGACTGCGGGCTTTACGGAATACGCTGGGGTGAAGTTTACGGCGATGGTCAAGAAGGGGCGTCTCTGGGCCTGCCAGTTCCATCCAGAGAAGTCCGGCAGAATCGGCCTTGAGTTGCTGAAGGAGTGGCTGTCATGCTGACGAAGCGCGTTATTCCCTGCCTCGATGTCCGCAACGGGCGTGTCACGAAGGGCGTCAAGTTCAAGAACAACGTCGATCTCGGCGATCCTGTCGAGATGGCCGTAAGGTATTCCGATGGCGGCGCAGACGAGCTTGTCTTCTACGACATCACGGCGAGCGCCGAGCGCCGTCCAATCGACATCGGAATGGTCGAGGCGGTCGCAAAGGCGATAAGGATTCCGTTTGCAGTCGGCGGCGGCATAAGCTCGGTCGAGGACATGGAGCGCGTTATCCTCGCTGGCGCGGAGAAGATTTCCGTGAACTCCCTTGCCGTCCGCAACCCTGGCATAATTGCCGAGGGCGCAAAGGCGTTTGGCGCACAGTGCATCGTCCTCGGAATGGACCCTGTGAAGAGCGACAAGACTGCGAGCGGCTACGAGATTACGACGCGGGGCTTTCGCGAGTTTACCGGAATGGACGCCGTAGAGTGGGCGAAACGCGCCGCGGACCTCGGAGCGGGAGAGATCGTCGTCAATTCCGTAGACGCAGACGGCACGCGCGAGGGCTTTGAGCTTAATATCACGCGGCTTATCGCCGAGGCGGTGGATGTTCCGGTTGTCGCGTCAGGCGGTGCCGGCAAGCCAGAGCATCTCGTCACTGTCTTTCGCGAGGCGAAGGCGGACGCGGCAATCGTCGCCGGTATGATCCACGCTGGCGACTACACAATTTCAGACATAAAGGCGGCCATGTGCGCGGCGGGTGTTCCGACGCGCATGAGCTGGTGACTCAATGGACAAGATAATCATCCTTGACTACGGTTCGCAGTATACGCAGCTTATTGCGCGGCGAATCCGCGAGCAGCACGTCTACTCCGAAATCGTTCCTTTCAACATCACCGCCGAGAAGGTGCGCGAGTACGCGCCGAAGGGCGTCATCCTCTCCGGCGGGCCCAACAGCGTCTTTGAGGAAGGGGCTCCTGGAATCGACCGCGGCATCTTCGAACTTGGCATCCCGATTCTTGGTGTCTGCTACGGCATGCAGCTGATGAGCCAGGAGCTTGGCGGCAAGGTCCAGCCGGGCGAGAAGCGCGAATACGGCAAGACCGAGATGACGGTCGAGCCTGGTAACGAGCTCTTTAAGGGGCTTCCCGACAAGTTCGTCGTATGGATGAGCCACGGCGATCGCGTAGCGGCGATTCCGGCAGGGTTCAAGGTCAGCGCAAGGTCGGCTAACTGCCCGTTTGCCGCTGTGCGTGACGAAAGCTGCCGATTCTTCGGAATCCAGTTCCATCCCGAAGTCGTGCACACCGAACACGGCAAGCAGATTATATCCAACTTCATCTTCAATATCTGCCGCGCGAACGCCGACTGGCAGTTGACGACCTGGATCGACGACACAGTCGAGAAGATGAAGCGCCAGGTTGGCGACGACGAAGTTGTCCTCGGCCTTTCCGGCGGCGTCGACTCTTCCGTCGCGGCCGTCCTTCTCCACAAGGCGATAGGTCCGCGGCTTCACTGCATCTTCGTCGACAACGGGCTTCTTCGCTATCGCGAGGCGGAGCAGGTCGAGGAGATGTTCGCCAAGAACCTCGGGCTTGACCTCACCGTCGCGCGCGCGGCGCAGAAGTTCTACGCGGCGCTCAAGGGCCTTGACGAGCCGGAGGCGAAACGCAAGGCGATTGGCAAGACCTTCATCGACGTGTTTGCCGACGAGGCGCGCAAGTTCAAGCACTGCCGCTTCCTCGGACAAGGCACGATCTACCCCGATGTCATCGAGTCGTCGCACGCGGTAAAGGGCCCGTCGCAGACGATTAAGTCTCACCACAATGTCGGCGGTCTTCCGCCAGATCTCAAGTTCGAGCTTGTCGAGCCCTTGCGCGATCTCTTCAAGGACGAGGTCCGCGCCGTCGGGCGCGTTCTCGGAATGGCCGACGAGCTTCTCGACCGCCAGCCGTTCCCAGGCCCCGGCCTTGGCGTCCGCATCCTCGGCGAAGTGACCGAGGAGAAGGTGAAGCTTCTGCAGCTGGCGGACATCCGCGTGCAGGAGGAAGTGAAGAAGCTCCCGAACTACAAGTCGATCTGGCAGACGTTTGCTGTGCTTCTTCCGGTGAAGTCCGTCGGTGTCATGGGCGACCAGCGCACCTACGAGTACACGTGCGTGATTAGGTCGGTCGACTCGATCGACGCGATGACGGCAGACTGGACGCGGCTTCCCTACGAAACGCTTGGTGTCATTTCGAACCGCATCATCAACGAGGTTCGTGGCATAAACCGCGTCGTCTACGACATCTCCTCGAAGCCGCCTGCTACGATAGAGTGGGAATGACCGATGGGGATGTGATTCCGCGGCGGGAACGCAATGCGACAATAAGGCGCGCATTCATCGATTCCCTGCCGGTCTTGATGGGCTACACCACGATGGGATTTGTGGCGGGAGTTCTTCTTGCCGCGAAGGGCGACGTCGTGCTTTCTCCTCTTTGGGGTTTTCTTTCGTCGGCGCTTTGGGTGACGGGAACGATGTCGATCGCAGGCGTTGGAGAGATTGCACAGCGCACTTCGTGGGCGGCGTTTGCGCTTATGACGCTCGCCGTGAACTTCCGCTATGCGTTCTACGGATTTACGATGCTCTCGCGATGGAAGGACGTGCCGTTCTTCCGCAAGGCGTACTTGATACTGATGCTGACGGACGAGAACTATGCGCTTGAGGCGGCATGCCAGATTCGCGACCCGCGGCGAAACCTCCTGTACTGCACCGTGCTTTCGGCGCTCAACCACTCCTACTGGATTGTCGGCGTTACTGTCGGTGCGATTGTCGTCGTCGTTCTCGGCCATGTAGTCGATCCAGACCGTCTCCGCGCATGGACGAACGGCATGGAGTTCTCGATGGCGGCGCTCTTCCTCGTCATCTTCACGGACCAGGTTCGCAGCCGGTTCCGCGCGACGCGTTGAATGACCAATCGCCGTAAACTTGGTATAATAACCGTATTCAAGGACTGAGCTTTATTATGGCACTTGGAAGCACGATAGCGGGAACGTGGTATCCCGGAACGGAACGCGAAATCCGCGCTCTCGCCAAGAAGTGGGAGACGGCATGCGGCGAGGCGAAGTCGGGCGAGAAGCCGAATGTCCTCGTCCTTCCGCACGCGGGCTGGGCATATTCCGGAGAAACGGCATGGACTGCGGTACGCACAGTGCGCGGCGCGAAGTTCCGCCGCGTTGTCGTCCTCGCGCCGAGCCATCGCGCGTGGATCGAGAACCGTCTCGTCGCTCCAGAGTCTGACGCAGTCTCGACGCCGCTTGGCGAAATAAAGATCGACCGCGACTGGCTCGACCGCCTCGCGGTCATCGCGCCTGTTGCGCGCAATGACCGCGTGCATTCCGCCGAACATTCCGCGCAGATCGAGTATCCGCTTCTCCAGCTTGCGCTTGGCAATGGCTTCACGATCGTGCCGCTTGTGATGGGTTCCTTTGGGCAGGACCAGATGGGGATGTGCGCTCGCGCACTGGCACGGTTGATGGACGCGGAGACTTTGCTTGTCATCTCGTCAGACTTTACGCACTACGGCGACGACTTTTCCTATACTCCCTTCGGCAAGAGCGGCGGCGAGGATGTTCGCCGCAAGGTCGCAGCTTCCGACGACGAGGCGTTCCAGCTTATTGCGAAGGGCGATGCCGACTCCTTTGCCGCGTTCGTAAAGCGCACTGGTGCGACGATCTGCGGGCATGTGCCGATCGAGCTCGCGCTCCGCGCATTTACGAAAGGTGCGTCCATCGTCAGGCAGAAGTACGCGACGTCGAGCGACGGTGATGGAGACTATTCGCGCTTTGTCTGCTATGTCGCCGCAACTGGATGCGTAAAGTGGCAGGGAGAGACTGGCGCGGTTCTTTCCGCCGACGACAGGGCGTATCTTTTGCGCGTCGCGCGCGCAGCGATTGAGAAGGCGGTGAGGGGCGGGTCGCGGCGCGGTGCAGGCATTGACGTATCTGATGCGCCAAAGTCGACGCGCGCCAAGATGGGCGCGTTCGTCACGCTGAACGACAAGACGACCGGCGCGCTGCGCGGCTGCATAGGCGAGATTATGCCGATGCGCCCGCTCGTCGAGGCGGTGGCTGCACGCGCCGTAGACTCGGCGCTTGGAGACCCGCGCTTTTCGCCCGTCTCGGAACGCGAGCTTGGCGGAATACGCGTAGAGGTCTCGGCTCTTACGCCGCCGAAGCGCGTTGCGTCGTGGCGAGACATCGTGCTCGGGCGTGACGGCATGACGCTTGAGAAGAACGGATGCTTCGCCGTGTTTCTCCCGCAAGTTGCGCCCGAGCAGGGCTGGGATTTGCCGACGACGCTTTCGTATCTCTCGCAGAAGGCGGGGCTTTCGGCGGACGCATGGCGCGAAGGAGCGACGTTCGAGACTTTCCAGGCCGAGGTGTTCCATGAGTGACGCGGGCGAGGCCGTTTGCAAAACGTGCCCGCGCCATTGTCGCCTCGCAGACGGCGCGATTGGTTTTTGCCGCGCACGGCGGGCGGAGGATGGCCGAGTTGTCGCGGCGAACTGCGGTCAGATTTCGTCGCTTGCGCTTGACCCGATTGAGAAGAAGCCGATTGCGTTTTTCCATCCTGGGAGCAACGTCCTTTCCATTGGTTCGTTTGGCTGCAATCTTCGCTGCCCGTTTTGCCAGAACGACGGAATCTCGCAGCATGGCGCGGATGAAGTGCCGTGCAGGACGGCGACGCCTGTCGAGCTTGCGGATCTCGCGGCGCGGCTTAAAGCCGATCATGGCAACATAGGGCTTGCATACACTTACAACGAGCCGCTTGTCGGTTGGGAGTTTGTGCGCGACTGCGCGAAGGAGATCCGCGCGCGCGGCATGTTCAATGTTCTCGTTTCGAACGGCTGTGCGAGCGAAGAGGTGGTGTCGGAGCTTGCGCCT